>Ga0181612_176271_pt1 | contig 17529 bp, 12 predicted proteins | sample HoacroProtozoa21_FD_119630 | JGI IMG/M metagenome (GOLD analysis project Ga0181612, IMG submission 119630) | Hoatzin crop microbial communities from Cojedes, Venezuel. Combined Assembly of Gp0051906, Gp0051904, Gp0051908 | reverse complement strand
CATACTGAGATATATTTCACTCACAGTCACAGTGTGAATAGCGGGTCGTCAAGTAAGACGTATGTTGTTCTTACGAGTGACAGCCGAAACCAAAACAGGAAGAAAATGGATCAGGAGACTATGCCTTTTTGACCTTTTTGAAATGTGTTCTGCTAAGCACAGAATAGGATCTAGGACAAACATTTAATAAAAGAATCGCCCAGCACTGCATGTAACGGACTGAACAGGTGGAATCATTAGTCTGGATCAGATCCCAGAAGGTGTTTGTGATGATTCTTTTAAAATGTGGCCATGTTCTTTCTGCGCAGAGTTGACTCAGTGGCTTCCAGGAACAGGAATGTAATGTCGTTTCAGGGGTGTCTTCCATTTAGTCATATGATACCGTGCACTAACTTCGGGTAGTTGTATAGTATGTTGTAGCTAAACAAGTTGTGCGGTTCCATTTTGTTTTCTTCTTAATAGAAAGTGTATGCATGTGTGAGGAAAACAAGAACAGATACCACCCGCCACCCCGCACCTCTCCCCTGCCTTTTGTCCGTGTAAAGGGTAGGTGTGGTGGTTGCTCCAGGGTGGTCTGCCAGAGACGTAATAAAGCTGGCTTTGGAAAACCACAAATGGAACTTAATTCTTTCCACCACCTTTCCCTGTTATCACAGAATTCTTAATTTATTCCTAACCAGAATTTTTCTCCCTAAAACTAATGTTGCCTTCAGGTTGTGAAAATCTTGCATGAATTACTGGGTTGAACAATGCAAGGAGGAATGCAATGGAGAAAAAGATATGCTCAGTCGTTGGGATGGGAAGAAGGGTTGTCGCTGAAATGTCAGAGCCTGGCTCAGAGAAGGAGAAGAAAAAACTTCATGGTTCATCTAGTTAAGCTCATGCAAGTGTTTTGCATTGCAAGTATTGCTACTGTGTTTCATCCAGAAAATAGAGAAGAGTGGATTTCTGTTAAAACAGTGGATAGGGACTCACTTCTCCTGAGTTTTATTTTCTGTCAGAGGTTCCGTTCTGACCTTGGAGCGCTTCTCGTGTCTGTACATCTCACTTCTTCCTCATCTGTAAAATATGGATAACAGTACTCCTCTAAGTACTTCTCTACTTCAGAGTGGTCATAAGAGGAACAGTATCGTGATGTACATGAGGTCCTTATATTAAACAGTAATAGGTATTGTAAAAGGGCCTAAGCAGACAGTCAAATCTTCACAGTTCTTGGGCAAAGTACCTTTTTATACAATACCTGAGGTGCAGGCACCAAGAGATGTTTGTGACAACCCATTTTATTCTCCGACTTGCTCTGATTCTGTGTTTGACTACAATTTACAGAATCTGAGTGATCCCTGAAAATTGAGTGGCAGCAGTGACAATCACAAAAGAGGGTCAGCAAGAACCTTTGAGTGCTAAACAGTCATGGGTGTTGGATTATTCAAATCAACACCCTGCAGCCTGAAAAGGAAATTTTAAGGCTTTGTGAAAATTATGACTGATTCTTTGCAATGGCTGTGGTACTGTGGAGGAATGAAATGGATGGTTGGGGGAAGGGAATAGGTTTGCATTCTGTAGGGCTGTGAAGACAGTTTGCTTGCATCCTTCTCCTCAGCTCAGTCCTTGCTCAGTACCCTCTGCGGTTAGATTATTCCTTGCAGATAGCAATCAACTGGAAGGAAGTGTGTGTCTAATTTGCATGAGATTATTTAAAACAAAAAAAAAGGTCTGCATTAGTCAGGGTCATGGTAAACAACGCAAAGAGATGCCTTTTATAATATAGCCGTGGCTCAGCTTTCAAAGCCAAATATAATTCACTTACAATTGGCAGTTTCCTTTATTGTTCCTTTTAACCTTTTGCATTCTGCATGGTCTTGATCTTGCTGCAACTCCAGAAGAACTAAAACATTTTCCAAAGTGTTGAGAAAGTGGATTTAGAGCAATTCTTCTGTTAAACTGAGGTGATTTTATTGACATACCTGTTTGAGAGTTATGTTAGACACAAAGCTCCAGTTTTCGTGGCACTGCTTTTGCAGCCAAGGGAAGTGATGTTATTTTGGGGTTACCAGCTGGCTGCTAGATTAGAGCAATGAATGGACCATGGATACTTCTTTATATAATGCAGTGGTAGAAGGACTGTGATAAAATTAAGCAAGGGGAGATACTGGAACAGATGACACTTTGTTCTGGTTTAGAAATTCCCACTTTTCTATGTAATTAGTGTATCAAGGTTGAATAATTTGAGGCATGGAAAACTCATACTGAGTGCATACATGTGTGTTGGTGCTGAATCTGAAAAAAAATCAGTCCAAAGCAAATTCTGATGAGTTAGTTATAGTTGCCTGGGGACAATTGTAGAATATCTTGTACATTTTTGTTAGTGTGTGTGAGAAATGACAATCATGAAGACAGATATATTTCTGAATCCACAGATGACTAGTTGCAGTGCAGACATACTCAATATATATGCTTAAGGAATCAGCTCCGGGAGATTATTCCCTTGATGCTTGGAGGCCAAGATGACAGGGCCTTAAAAACATCTTGTTCAGATGAATAAAAATGAGGTGTTGCAAGATGTTGCACTCCCAGTCTTCACCTTTGATAATTAAGAAGGGATGTAGTTGTGATGTTCTTTTTGTATAATGCCACTAGTACTATGAACAAGACGACTTCACAAGGCAACAGAATAGTCCAGGGAAGTAAGAACAATTTTAATTTGTGCTACTTTGCACAGGATTCAGAACAGGAACCCACATGTGAAAGGTTTCCCATCATTCTATCATTCGGATCAGCTTTTTCTTCACAGTACTGAAGGGTTTTAATGGAAACAGTGATACTTGAGTCTCCCCAGTTGGCAAGACCAGAATAATCCTGGAAGTGCATTTTGTCTACAAAAGATTTTAGGGTTTTTTTCTCAAAATAGGATGAGAATCGAAGGGGTGGTATGCTTAGGAAACAAGAAGTGTTGTTTCCTGCTCTTTTTGTGGAATGAAGTAAGGATCCTCCATAACTTCCATCCGTTTCAAAGTGTTAAATATTATCAGATCGCTGTCTGTGCATGGATATGGAACAGAATGCCCTGTTCTAGTGGGAGCCACATTTGCAGCCAGCAGCTAATACTGTGTCCATCTTTATGAAATTCCAGAGTTGCTAGTGATCTGCAGTGTTGGCATCTGTTCATGCTTTCTTCTACATTGGATAGTTAGGAACTGGTTAAAACAGTTTCTTTGTGATTAGAACTTTGCTTTTTAACATGGATTAGACACCATAAATATTGCTGTTGTGACTAGAACTAGGCTGAGTTGTGTTCTTATGTGTTTTATTACTCTCACTGCAAGTCATATTACATACTGTTATGTGTGGTTTTGGTTCCTTACTATTTGAGGCATGCATCAAATACAAGTAAAGGGGTGTTTTTGTCAGACTGCAGGACCAGAGATCAGGAACGTCAGAATTCGGATACTGTTTCTGACACTGACAATATTCTGTTATGTTGGAGAAATCACTTAACTTCTCTGTGCATCAGTATCTGCACTATAGAGTAGATACTGTGAGTTCCTGTGAGATACTATTATGTCTCATGTACTCACAGGAACAGGGAAAAGATCTGTTAATAGTTGTAAAGCCTTCTGAATACCAGAAGCGCTGTGTTAGTGCTTTATGATATTAAATAATGGTTCTGAGACAGACTTGTGTATTTATTTCTGGCAATATTGTTTGTACTAGATTATTCTGTGTAGACCCCCAGTATGCAGTGAAGTTTAAGATCCTGAAAAAAATTTCTTAAAACTTAGGTAACATGCCCAGAAGCCTGGCCATTTTCTATATTGTGTCTCCCTGTACTGTTAAAGAGCTAAGTGTTTTAAAGAATTAAGTTCAGGAATTTCGTCTACCAGCAATAGTTCATGGACCTCGAAAGGAGGTGATGGAGAGAAAGTATTCCCCCATTTTGCTCCCGCTGCTGTCATATTCATACAATTTTCCTCACTGTGCTCAGTTCCTACAACAGCTGTGTGAGAATCAAGTAGTCTGTCTCTTCTCTTCTACATCTCGTCCGTTAAATGTATATTCTCACTTCCACCGTTTCTGAATGTTCTTGCATGCATGCTGCATGTATAGTGAAAGGTCCTGAATCACTTCATGTCTTCCTCATAGCAGGGACACTGGCTTTCTACCTGCTTCTGTGCGGGAGAGTAACATAACAAATAATACACAGCTGTCCAGGCCCCACATCGTGGTTGCCATCTGAGTACTAAATTCTTTTTCTAGAGGATGTTTTCTCCTGTTGGAAAAAATAATCCAGCTGTGCTTCCTTTTTCACAGATGTTGGTCATCGTGAATCCTTTAGCTGCTTTTCTTTTCCTCCTTGTTGGCCAAATCCTTTCCATATGTTGTGGCCAATTACAGATGGTCATCCTGGCATTTCCTGATGGCAGGAGTGACTGCACCAACATGTACCATGTGTGCAGTGTTACTACAGCCCACATGAAATAAAAACCAGGCTGCCCTAGGGCAATTGAATCATGCAGCAATAGGCCGGGGCAGTGCTAAGCTGAAAGTTCGGGCTTGGCCTTGTTTTGATCTGTTTTGTTATAGTTTTATTTCCTCCTTACATTCTGTGTCCCATTCATACTAATCACAGTCAGTCCTGATTTTTTCTTTTTATTTCTGCATTTGTCATAAAATAAAGCAAATTATTCCCGTCTTCGGAAACGATCTAGACTAATTAGTCGTCTAACCCAATAATTAGTTTTTTGTTTCCCTGTCTGTTTTCATGCATTATTGTTAGTTTTTTCCTCTCTTTTTTTTTTTGACACCATTACAGATTAAAATGAGCCACATTTGCAGTTGATGGTATCTTTTTTTCGGGGGAAGAATGGAGAATTGCAGTAGAAAGCTACTTCAAAAGCAGCAATAAACTCAAGGATAAATTAAGGAAATTGAATGAGCCACATTTGGAAGCAGCGTTGAGGCTAATATTCTGTCGCTTAAGGTTAAATTGCAACAGAGAAAGAGAGAGGGAGACATTCCAGTGAATCCAAAATTGGGGAGGCATTACTGCTGAAGTCAGTGCCAGAATTCTTTGCAGCTTGAAAGGGTTCTGCCTGGCTTGAGAATTTAATTATGCGTGCATCAAGTGGGTAAAGGTGCTAAACTGATTTCATTTCCTCTGCTCCCCCAGGCCTGACAGATGAAGAAGTTGACCTGGCTTTCCAGCAGTCGGGCACAAGCACGGATGAGCCACAGTCGCTAAGTCCTTCTACACAGCCCGTGCCAACTCAGCCCTCTCACCCTGTGGTGTATAGTAAGTAACACTTTGAAAAACATCTGGTCCTGTTGCTTTCTGTAGTGATTTCTGCAGCAATTTCACCAGATCCTCGATTTCAATTCAACTAATGCCATACTTTTTGTCAGAATTGAACACCAAATGTTACTTTGAATGCACTTCATAGTTGTTAATGCCTGTGACAAGATCAGATTACACAGGGAAAATGAGATACAAATGGTCATCGTCTGCAAACACCATACGTACTAGCCTCTGGACCTGAAGGTGTATAGTCAATACAAATTAGATTCTGACCCACTATAAGAACTTGAAAAAAGCATTTAGTCCACATAGGACTCAGTCTTCCCTTCTAAAACCGAAGGTCGTCCTTCCCTTCCTCAGTAGGGTTTTCTAAGATCATTAATATATGGCAGAGCTGACTCACAGGACTACCTAAAACTAAACCGCATGACTAGTAGTGTCATCCAGATGGTCCTTGGACTCTGACAGGTAATGCCTAGAACAGTTACTTGAAAGAGGTGTATTTTCAGCATGATCAGCAAGCTAGAATATGAGGTCTTCAGGACTTAGTCTGTGACTTCCCATCTGTGAGTTTAAGGTCTGGCACAATGGACCTCCGGTATAAATGAGTTTTAAGAGTGCTATCAGGTTACAAATAAGAATAAACAGTCAATATTGATCCTTAATTTTAACAAGCTTTCTCTCTTCAATCTTAAATAATCTAAGGGGTGACAGCAGAAATTCTGTGTAGACTGTGTGGGTGTGATTGTATGATTTTGTGTACAAAATAGACTCTCAAAGAATTTTTAAAGTCCCAACATAATCTGTGTAGACTCAAAATTTACATACATATTTGCATTTTAAAACAAACCTCGCAAAAAAGTATCTAAGCTCCAAACAATAAAAACCAAAGTACACACCATTAAAAATCCATCAAAAGAAGCTGTTCAGCTCACATGTGTGTCTGGCAGTTTGAAAATCCTGCCAAGTATTAAGAATAGGATTTTGATACTGCTCCTAAGCAGCTCTAGGTTAGATATTGAGCAACGTAACAGTCCACTTAGGGCTGTGTTTATTAGTTTATGGCGTAGTGTTGCTATTGCTAGAGACAATGCTAGACTTGCTTTCTGAGTTTTTAAATGCTCTGGTTTGGCACAGTTTGGGAAGAAAAAGATTTGTGGTGGAGTTGGACTCAGAGCTGGAATATTTCTGACTGCTATACTGGGTGTGCTGGTGAACTCAAGGACTGAATTCTGCCTCCTGGGCAGAACCTGTCTGCCAGGTTCACAGAAAACGCCAGAAAAGCAAAATCTGGTCTCTTGCTGAAGAAACAGTGCCAGACCCCTCTTATCTGTTGCTCATTCAGCTAACTCTTAACACAGCCCAATATTCGAAGAGTTAATCTTCCCCTATTTTATAGTGTTCCACTACTATGAGTAGGGCAGGAAAGAAGTATGCAATTCAGACTGGAAAACAATGTCATCATTGTTAACCCTTGCAACTTTGTCACTGGTTGGTTTTTCCCTTTCACTGTTTTGGCTTTCGTCAAAGCACCAGCTCCCAATTTCTTCTTAATAGGTAAGATTAACTAATATTTAAACATTAAAAAAGTTCCCAGTAGCAGCTCCAAAGAGAAGTCTGAAAGTATCATCCTGTAATGCTCAGAAACCAAAGGTGAATAAAAATACCGCCAAAGTAAAGCTTTTGTAGGGGTTGTAATTGTAAACTGGTGCTCCGGCTTTGTGATCTGATTGGTGCTTTTCAAATAATTTGAACCAAAAGCTTTTGCCTGTGAGCCAGTCCGTTTTAGCAACACCCAAAATAAGGGAAGTGGTGACAACAGGTTCATTAGGTATTGTCCCTCTACTCTCTAGCCATTCTTTGTAGACCTTCTATTTAAGCTTAACCTCTAAATGGATGTATAAGAAGAATAAATAGCTAAATATGCATGTTATTTGTTTGACCAAAATATTTGTTTTGATGAGTTGTCGTCTGGGCCCTGTTCTGCTCCTTGACTGGTGTAGTGCTGATGTTGTTAATGGTGGATTCATCTTTGTGTCTGCCTGTGAAGTACTTTCCATGGTATCAGAACTGCAAAAAGAAAACATGAATTTCTCTAGAGCTGATGGATGACACTGTGCAGTGGCTCAGTGCTCTTTCAAGGTGCCTTGTTTGCTGTAGGTTATTTCATCAGTTGGATGCTAATCCTGTAATGAATATTTCTGAACTGGTCCAAATCTGCTTCAGGACAGTTGTTTCTGTGATAGTTTACTAAGTCAATTTATCTTTCATAGATTTGTCAGGGGTTGTCATGTACAGAGAAGGATAAGTACTACTTTTTCTGTCTATCTGTTATGCTTATCTTCATACAGAGTATTCATGACACTAGTGTTGGAATGCTTCAAGGTTTAAAGTTCAAAAGTATAGCTAAAGGACCAATGAGATAGATAGACTGCTGAATCTATAAGTTGACTCGTTGAAGGGAAGAGCTCATATTGGAAGAGCTGATATTGAAAAAGATTGAGCTATATTTGCTTTACCCAAAGAAGACATCTGAGTTTCTTGTGAGGCATGATCTGATCTGCTGGAGTTTAGGTCTTGAAGACTGTGAACCACTTTGTTTCGGTATTTTTCACTCTTTTTTTTATGAGTAGTTTTGACACCTCTACACAAAACAGCGAAACTAGAGAGACAGAATTAACCCCCACAGAGCAAAAAGAGGAAGAAGTTGAGGAGGGTACTGTGCTGAAAAGCAGTGGGTAGTATCTTAAGAAACCTAATTTCTCTCTGTCCCCCCTCCCCACAAGGTGTTACTGCTTCATGTTTAAAAATTACTTTAAAACTGTGGGTTACGAGTACAGAAGTTCAGGATGGCTTCAGAACCATCTCAAGAGTTCATTCAGCAGGCATGGAGCAGACAGCCAAGTTGGTGAACTTGCCAGCAAATCCAGTGTAAGATGTCCACTCTTGTGAGTCAGAGCAATAAATCCTATGCATTTTGATTTTACTTGCTTGATCTCCTACTGTTGTCAGCTTAGTCTGTTCTAATTATTAAAGTTGCAGGAAATAATTCATACCACTTAAATACTTTCTTTTGTATAAATTGAGCTGCTAGTGTAGGTATTACTTCTAATGTTTTGTTGGAAATAACTGTTACCTGTGTAAGTACTTCCTTATTCTTTAAGAGTTAACGAAAAAGAAGCGTATTTGTAAACCTTCAGAGCAGCATAGTTCTTGTATGCCAAACTCCTCCTGGGTTTGGTTTAAGAGAAACAATAATAACTTTTGGGAGGAAGAGACAAGAATTAAGTTAAGTTTCTAGACTCTGTATTTTAGCTCAGTACCATCTCTACTGTTTCTCCTCCTGTTCTGGAGGAGTGATTCCTTCCCTCCAGTTTGTACTTTTGCCAAGAGGTGTCAAAACCGCTTGAAAAAAAAAAAAGCAGCTTAAAAAAAGCTTGAATTTGATTAATATAGAGAAACAAGACTTTGCCTGACTGATAATAAAACTGATAAATGACATTTGAATTACTTGTAGCAGTAATTTATTACATAAAATATCTTTTATTTGACATGCGATTAGTTACTGGAAGCATCACTCAATCTGACTAGTTTAAACATGCTCTAAAATGAACCCCCAGTAAAAAACCTGGGCTGTCTGCTGTTGGCGTTATGAAATATACTAATCCAGCAGTGAGGACAAAAATCTGACTTTAAATATTTAAATGATTAATTGGGTTTATATTTTTTTTTTTTTTACCTTTCTAACCCCTATAATTGCAAGCAAACTCAGGGGAGTTTCTGAGCTAGGTGTGCAAAGCTGCACGCTTAACATCCAGGTATTGTCTGTGTTCTTCCCCATGGTATGTATGGTCTCCATTTATGGGGTTTTGTGCAGATTTTACACCTGCTGAAAAGTCATCTGTAGTGATTGTTTTTCTTGCCATTTGGATCTTCTTCTTCCACCCATGTCTTCATTATGCGGTAGGCTGTAGAATTCAGACTGTTTTCTCTTACAATTAAAAATGGCAACTAGAATCCAGCTCTTTTTCCCCAAGTCCTTTCCGTGGGTTCACTGTTTGCTCTTGGCAAATCACCTCTTCCAGCCTCAGTTTCTACAGTTTTAAATGTGGATGCTAGTGAGGCTGACCTTACTTGGATGCACAAGACCTAATTAACTGATGTCAGGAAAGTTAATTCGGAGATGAATGGGGATCTTAAAAATATGTAAGTGTTGACTCTGGAATTGCAATTTACAGTTGCTGCTGTGAAAATTAAATATACTTACAGATAACACAGACCTAGAGCTGGAGAAAATGTCTGTGTCCATTCCGTTTCCATTTTGAGGGTCTGTTATATAGAATGGTTTGTTACTTCTGCAGTGCCTAAAGCGAAGAGTAGTTGGGCTATTACTGCTTTTTCACTTTCTCTGAATTTTATTCCGGTTCCACAAGTGGGGAAATTGAGGATATGCAAAGAAGTCAGCTGAGCACTGAGGTTACAACTGAGAAGCTTCTAACCCTCTTTCCACCCCATGTTTTAGATTACAGTATTGCAGAGAAAAAGGAAGATTGAATGTGGATTTTAGGCAGAGCTGTGACGTTCCTCATAACACTGTAAAGTTGATATGGTCAATGCGAAGCCTTTACTGCATCCCTCACTCACTCACTTTTCCTCTCCACCCCCGTCACTTTTTTTTTGCCACAAGACAGAATTATTTCACACATCTCTAAAACGAGTAAAATGGCATTTCAGCTTCTTGTCTTTATAGACTCTCTGAACTTTAGGAAAGATCATTCTGGTCCCTTTTCATTAATAATGAAAACCAGGGGGCAATAAAATGTTCTTAGCTCAAGCATTAGAGGAATGGAGGGAGAGATGAGTGAGGTGAAAGGGCGAAGCAGACGGGGTCCTACAGGTGTCCCTGCTTTCTGCTCGGAGGTCACCCTGGCGGGGAGGTAGGTAGGGACAGCCAGCCAAGGACTGCCATGGACAGGGCACAGCTGGACCCACAGACCCTCTGAGATTAATTAACCCTTTACAATAGGCAGTTCAGCCTGGAACAAGTTGTATTGTCACAGAAGGATATTTTTAGTCAGAAGTTCAGGGCAGAGAATTGGACAACCAAGAGACTTCAGATACCAGAAATGACAGTGGGAGCAGGGTAAGGAGGGGAAGGTGGGATGGATGACTGGGGTTTGCAGCAAGATTAGCCAGAGATCATTTTAAATCCTGACATGTACACAGCCAGTTACTGCAGCTTAGCTGACGTATGTTAACTCATTAAGTTAAAAAGTTATTATAATTTGATCATGTGCCTAAGCTCCAAAATTGCAACTGCAGCAACCCAAAATACTGCTGGTGACACTATTCACCAGTTCTGACAGAGCTGCTTTAATTTGTTCGGATTTCTAGCCAGTGGGTAATTTGAGGAGCTGCATCCTAAAACATAGCAAGATGTTATGAGCGCCAGTACTTGAGAGTCAGTGGCAGTCTGTAGAGCCTGAGGGCTGGCATTAGGGGTAAACCTTGTGATGAAATGCCTGTAGAAGACCTCAGCAACAGGAAAAATGGCAATAGGTGAGCAAAGCAGAAAGGAGACAAGCTTCCAGCCATTTCAGCCAGTTAATCCTCCCTTTGAAAGCCTAAATTGAAACTCTGGAGAACAGAATGCATTTCTGAGACATTGTAGGTCACGTAGATTTGGATCTGTCTGTTGGAGACTGTACAATGGCTTCTACCTCATCAGTTCTGCCCACATCCTGCCACTGAACTTTAGGAAAGATCACTCTACATTCTCTTTATTATTAAAGAAAATTGGGGGCAGTACAAGATTTGTTAAGGAAACTGTGAGAAAGGTAAAAGGATAAAGCTGGTGGAAAACTACAAGTGTCTTCTGATTCTGCTGGAAGGAGGAGGGCATACCATATCTTTGCTTTGCTCTGTGGAGTCTCTAAGCTTCTGTGCAGAATTGTGTGTTACATAGCTAAAGCTTTTATCTACTTCTTTACCTCTCTCTGTAGATACTTAATTGCATATTTTCTCTCTGTTGTTTATGTGTGCTTTGGTCCCTATTTGTAATTCAGGCTTGAAAGACACTGGATCCTTCCTTATTGAAACAGTCCGTAATTGCTGACACAGTGTTCATAAACCTCTTTATTGCCCTGATTTCTGTTCTTTCTCAAAACACTTCCTTCTTTCTTTTTTTCTGCATTCTTCTGGGTTGCTGGCTCTGTCCCCATTTTAAAAAATTATGATAGTGAAGAACAATCGGTATTGAAGTAATGAGTTAGCCTTGGCTAGCACTAACATCACAACCAGTTACCTGGGGAAAATGCAATAGGGTTTAGAGTGCCTTCTGCAAGGAAAGAGTAAGGCAAAACAGCTTGATGGAACTTTTTAAATTGCTGCTGTGATTTGTCTCCCTTTGACATCTTGTGCAAGGCTAGTGTCAATGCTAGAGGTCTGGACAGGTGTTTTGATGTCCTAGGGCCAGAAGCCTGCACACTTCACCTGAAGGACTACCAGCATCTTAATTCCCTCTGCTCAGTAAATCTATGCCTGCTAAGAAACAGCAGAACAGGCAGTATTCGTTGCTCTTTTCTCTGATAAAATGAGTGTAAGGAAATGTTGTCATCTACAGTTTTGACTCTGATTATTTCTTGATTTTGGCCTTTAGGTCCACCTGCCTCCAGATGGCGAGATTATGGGGCTTTGGCTATCATAATGGCAGGAATTGCCTTTGGATTCCACCAGCTCTACAAGGTAATATCTGAGAGAACGCTGTCATGCTGCTTATGTCCAAACGATCATGTTGACTCCAAGTTGGTGAAGCATCTCTGTTCTTACTGGGACTGCCACTCTTATATTTGAGAAATGTAGACACTTAATGTGAAAATGCAGAGTTAAAAAGTGGCAAGCAAACAAAACTGGTTTTTAGCAGTGGGTCTCAAACTGCTAGTTTTTAGCCATGGATCTGAAACTGCTAGAAACAAGGTCTTTTTCATCATGTATGTATATTTCAGAATTTTTCAAGCTGGGGAAACTGAGCACAGTTCTGTAAAGGCATTTTCCCAGCATTGGCTAAAAGACATTCCTCTCATAGCCCCAGTCTAATATTAGATTTTTCCACTGGTGATCCTGCGCATTGGGTAGAAAAGAATCTTCTTTGACCAATGGGAACATTGAAAAGAAGGTGCTAATTTCCAGGTCTGCCATACACCCTGTAGTTCTACTCCAATGTGCTTAGAACAAGGTAGAGCAAGCGTGTGTCTGCTTGTGTATCGTAGAGACAGCAGCCTCTGCTTGTTTCTTGTGCAACATTTCTGCAGCTGAACATATTTTTTCACTCTGGATTTGCTTTCCAGCAGTGTGTAAATGACATCAGATAATATCTTTGGTAAACAGTCCTATTCTGTGGCTACATAGAGGGACATAAGTGGTTCAGGTCAACACAGCAGAGTGTAATAGCTTTGGTCCAGTAGAAGTTGTGTTTTATTTTTGACAAAGGGACAGAGGTGAAGACGTAATGAGAAGGTGATAGTTTTCATGGTTTTTTGTTCTTTAACAATTATTGCCTTGTTTAGTAAAATTTATTTTACAAATAAAAGCGTTGGCCTTCTAGTTTAAAACTACTTTTCTTATCCTGTCCTGTCATTAATTTTCTGGGTCTCAGAAAGAGACCAGATTAAGCAACATGTTCCATCTGTGCAAGTTACATGACTTAAGAGAGTGGCATTTTGTTGAGGTGTGTTGTCCCTGTGTTTTTATATCAAAGTAGTGATGCCAACCTTGCTGATGTTTTCATTCTTGCAAAGAATGGCGTGGCTGATAAGTGTCCAGAAAACATAAATTTAGATAATTTTTTTTCTTAATGTCACTGAAGCTGTTAATATATCCTACTGCTGTGTTCTTTGTTTACAAATCTTGCTCTGTTGTCTGTCCAAACCTCATAAGGCAGATTGTGTGCCTAGCAGAGACCCACATTCTTTTATAGGAGTAAGACATTTTTGGAGACAGCTGATAAATTCCCTCTACTCTTCGTGGGATTTTGAGCCAGTTTGCACATAGTGATTTTTATGTGAAAGATAGGATTCTATGATAAAGCATAGTTGTCCATGTGTGTTCTGTGAAGATTGAGAGAACTGTTTATGAATGTCATCAAAAGCTATTTGCTTTTCAGAATGTCCGAGTGTAAACATGTACATGTGCTTTGTGAGGGTAAGAGCTATGTACAGCAACACTGAAATCTTAAACCCAGTGCTATTAAGTGTAAAAGAAGGCTGTCCCACACATGTCAGTTTGGAAATCAGAAATCATCCTGTGCGTATGCCCCTAGAGTGGGTGTACATGCATCAAAAGCCAGGATGAAGAAGAACCAATAGGCACTATCAGGGCTGTTTCCACATCCTAGAGCATCTTTCTCTCATGTTTTTTTCACCTGCCGTGTTGTGCTTGGATGTGCCCTTGTTAAAGTGCATATTCAGTTCATAGAAGCAGTGCTGCAGAAGGATCCATGGTAGTGAGAGAAAAGTTGTGACCTATTCGAGGGAGTCCATCCTGTGCAAGGGCAGAATGAGGTAGATTTCATGGCTGTGTGCAGTGTCACTGAACTGCCTTCCATCCTGTGCTAGCTTGGATCTCATTTCCTTCAGCACTGGTTCCTTAGTTCTCTTCCCTGTGCTCCAGATCTCTACTTTTACCTCCGTGACTCATAACCATTCCCCCACCAAGGTTCAAAAGATTTATCAATACCTTTCATTCCCTGGCTTGTGCTTGCTCTGGCCTTTCCTGGGCCTTTCTCCACTTCTTCCCACTTCTGCATTTCTTCCCTTGTAGATCTAGCCCAGATGTTGCGACACATCAGTGTGTTCACATTTGAGAGTGTGAGATCTGAAATGGTACCCTATATGTGATAGATGTTCCTCTGGACTAAGAGCTGTCCCAGGAAACCTTTAATGGAGTTAGGAACTGCTTTTTAGCACACTCAAAAATGTAACCACAGAACTCATATCTTCTCTTCTGCAATTTCTTTTAGCACCTACTGTAGGGGGAATTTATTTTCTCAGCCAGGTGTGTGGATAAATGATCATTGGCTCTGTGATAAAGGCTGAGGTTTGGGTGGTGGGCTTTGAGGATGTTTCAGGTAGATTAGAAAGACCACTTTGCATATCTCTATTTCCTAAAAAAGTTTCTGTACTCCATGCAGAAATACCTGCTTCCTCTCATCATGGGAGGCAAAGAAGACAGGAAACAACTTCAGAGGATTGAGTCAAACATTTCTGAGATGAGTGGCAGTGTGACACAGACAGGTAAAGATTAATGACTCCATCAGTTCACCCCTCAAAGCCTTTCTCCATGTATCCTCCATTCTGCCAAGACCCCCACCCTTTTCTTTCCCTCCATCTCCACTTTATGTGGTGACTTCATTTATCTGCTCTGAGAATCTGTTCACATTTGCAAATGAAGCCGCCGTCATTTCGGTTTAATTTGAAATTGCTTGTTTACTGTCGGCGCAGCCTCAATTAATTATGTTTTTACGGAAAGGCTCCCAACCTCAGAATATTAATAAGGGGAATAAAATGACAGCCTTTCGGAGGGCTGTAAAGTTCATTTTTAATTTCTGCTTCTCTGATGTTTTCAGGGGCTTTTTTTTGGTGTTTTCCCCCACCTTCCATCTGGAAATCCGAGGAAGGGTCAGGAGAGTCTGTAATTACTGTGCCTCCCTGACCTTAGCCACCTTCTCTGTTATTGACTCTATAGGGTGTCTGTTCATTACCCGATGCCCTAATGATGGTCTGGATTAGCTGTTACCTGTCACACCAATAGAGTTTTTAATTTTATTTTAATTTTATCAGCTTGTTTACTGCCTGGAAGCTTTGGATAAAGTACCAAAGTAGAAAAAGTTCTCCTGCAGCTGGAGGTGGAGTCCAGCAGAAGGTCTTCAGTGTTTGCTGGGGTGTAGGAGGGGAATACTGGATGTTCTCTTGAAATAAAAGGGGAAAAGCGCAAAGTATGTTCTGTTGGTGTGATGGAAAAAAGTATGATTTTCAGCAGTAAGTTTGTTAAAGATGTTGGGGTTGACGGAGCTGTTGGGTTGAGAGTGGGAGGATGCTAATTACACTTTTTAGAGGAGGGTGAGAAGAAAAGCATCTTTCGTTTCTGAGGATACCCTAAGGTCAATCCTGAGACCAGGCTCTTCCCGGACTGGAGCTAGCCCCAGTGTTTGCCTGTGTGAGGCCCAAGATAGATAAATGATACAAACATTGTCTAAGTTCAGGGAGATGTACAAATCATAAACCAATATAATTAGAAGGGAGAGGTTTTGGACGGATATACTGTGGGCTATAGACATCTATACAATGGAAAGATAAACTAGAAATACTGGAGGTTAGATGCAGTGCAGGTAGATTACCCATAGTGCAGATAAATCATATGGATTAAAGTGAGCAGGCGGGCATAGATAAATTAAATGTAGTAGGAATAGAGGCATCTTTGCAGCTAGACAGCAGGAAGGACGTGTGTGAGTGTGTCCATGCGCACGTATCTCAGTTTAACACTGTCCTTTTTCCCTCACAGTGACTCAGTTACAGACAACTTTAGCAGCTGTCCAGGACCTCTTAATCCAGCAACAACAGAAAATCCAGGACCTCACCCAAGAACTGGCTGCTTCTAAGGTATCAACTTCCAATTCTTCACCTTTAGAACACCATCGTCTTCTTTGGAACATGCATGGCTTCTTTTGTGGGCACATGGAAAGCATCTTATTACATTCACAGTCCAGCCTTCAGCTCTGTCGTATCCCCAGCCAGTTTCTCTGCAGCTGACTTCTCCATAGGCGGTCTGTTTAAAGCACTGGAATTAACTGGGTCCTCAATGAAATCTAACTTTTGAGAGGGCTTTGCTATATAGCTTTGTATGCAGCCTGCGTGCCTGAGGCCTCAGACCTGTTCTCAGCTCTGTATCTTCTGCATTGCATTTGAGATGAAATAACTGTGCTGTTAGTCCACTGACCAAAAGAGGTAAAGGCCAGGTGTGCAAAGGTTTTGTGTGTAATATGTAATTTTACGTGTTTATATTTCTCCCAAACCCTTGTGCATTGTCAAAGCAATGACTTAATCCTGTTCAGCCAAGCACATACTTGAAGTACCGTATTTAAGTCACTTGTTCAGATCCAGGCCAGGTAATGGTGGAACATTCTTACTGTTTGGTTTCTTGTTTCAGTGATTTTGGTCATCTCAGCGTAACAGGTTGCCCCACCACAACCACATCAGCCATGCACAGTGGCCCATTCCCCTTGACTCCTGACTTGATCCTGGCTATAAAACCACCACTTCCGACTAGTTTGTCTTGTTACGTGTGTAACTACAAGTAACCACTTTTAACCAAAATTGATTTTCTTTCTGGCAATGAAAATTAGTGCTTTTCATCTCCAACGTACTTTGTAGCCATTGGCCTAAGCATTCTGTTAGCTGGTAAGTGTTGGTTGCATGTGAGGTGGGATGGATTTGAACCAGTCACACAGAGATGAAGTCTTCCTTTCACTCACAAATTTGTGACTATTCAGGGCCCAGTCATGTTGCCGTATTCTCTGTACAGAGAGAGATTTTTCTTTTTACTGTGAAATCCCTTTGACAATGCTTACAGTCTTTTACCTATAGCATGAACAGTTGTCTTCTCCCCTTACGTGTACTTTAATCTCATATAAACCCTTTGATGGTGTGTAACTGGTGGGCCACAGCTGACTATGTGGTGTGCACACTGTACAGTAGGAATCCCTCAGTGGCACAGCTGTAAACCCAACCATGAAAGCCAGTTTATGGTCACAGCACTCTGCTTCAATTTTCCTTGGGAACTGTGGCCTGTCAGTGGCCTGGAGCCAGCCCGGAAATTGGAAAACTGTTTTCAGGTCTTAAGTGTTAAGATTAAGACCACATGTTGAGCTTTAAGAAAGAAAAAGGGCATAAGAGTCTTGGTGGTTTAGAGAGTCTTGAAGAAGTTTTTCCTCCCCCCTCTCTACCCCCTGCACCGAAATGGTAGCACACATTGTTATGATATCTAAACCTCATGTGTACAAAGAAAAACTTGGGCAACCCCACAAACCAAAGAATAAAAGCTGTGTTTTCTCAGCTGTAATGTAAGTTTTTATATCTGATTTTCAAACTCCTACTGGCATGCTGTAAAAAATTAAAAAGAGGGACTTTAAGTAATTAAAAAACGTACATAAAAATTCAAGGCTTGAATCTTCTACAACTGTT
>Ga0181612_139735_pt1 | contig 17531 bp, 11 predicted proteins | sample HoacroProtozoa21_FD_119630 | JGI IMG/M metagenome (GOLD analysis project Ga0181612, IMG submission 119630) | Hoatzin crop microbial communities from Cojedes, Venezuel. Combined Assembly of Gp0051906, Gp0051904, Gp0051908 | reverse complement strand
CTGCCCGTGCTATAGATTTCCAGATCAAAATACTGAGGGATTTGCAGGAGATTTGCAACCTTCTCGGCATCAGCAGAGTACTAGAACAGCATTGAAACAAAACATAAAAATAGTGAAGTAAAAATAAACACCTATAATACAGAATAAAAGTTTCCAGACCGCTGTAAATACCAGGGAGAGATTTATTTTATTGAAAAACGTACCTTTGATAGCAACAGAGGAAGTGCAATAATGAAATGCTCAGTCAACTTATTTCTGTCATCTATCTGAGTTTTTCTTTCTTTTGCTGTCAAGACCTGCAAATCATCAAAAATAACTAAATACAATTTCTGCATATAGCATTCATTAATTTTTCTGAAGTTTGTATTACAAACAAAAATCCATGCAAGTGTATTTTTAATAAATCAAAAGAGGAGGGAATAAAAAACTCAAACGCATTTGGACTGAAGAGTGATTAAATGGGAGGATCACGTGTCCTAAGAAGCCGTGATTGAGAAGGAAAATATCACGTCATCCAGCATGATATTGTCTCAACACATCAACATATTTTAGGACGGAAATTCAACTATAACCCAAGTCAGTGGAAGTTTTGCTATTGCTTCCAAGCAAACTGAGCTCTGGCTTTCACACATTAAACAATGTGTTAATGTAAGACCTCAGGGCAGACTGAAGTATAATAAAGAAAACCAAAACCAAACCACACTGTAACAGTGATTTTCATTAGCAGATTCACGGTCTCATCTCTAAAATGGAATGTAATTCTCAGTGAGAACATACATCCAAGTTCACAGAACTCACAAATTGCAGTGACAGATATACTGAAGCTACTAATGCTGTCATAGCAAAACTACCTTGAAACAATGAATACAGAGACAATAATCAAAACAGCATGCTTCATAAAAGCTTGGATCTGGCTTCTTGGCTTCAGAAAAGGAGAGAACACTTTTGAAAACAAATAATGATAATAAAATATTCAAGTTAGCTAATGATTTATGTATAGCAAAGCTGCCAGACTGCACAATAAGGGTTACAAGCTAAAGTCAGAGAATAAACTATTTCACAAGAAGGTGAGTGGGTAATTAGAAATCTGCTCCCATTTGAACTCAAAAGGATATGCTAGCGAGATCATGAGAACATGACAAACCTCTACTGACAAGTCAGAGATTCCTGCAGTTACCATCCCACAACTCATGACCTAACTGAAAAGAAGCAAAAGCTAAATGTCACACCTACATCTCTCTAAGTGAGGAGGAACAGCTGGAAATAAAACATGTGCTTGGATGTCAGGTAGCCTATTGTGTCAGCAGGAATCCCGTGAAGGGGAACAGACTTGTAACCAGGGTAAGAAACCACTTCCATAGCACGTGGCAGACAGCTGGATGCACACAGCAGCAACCACAGCTCCTGTACCAACTCACGGTGCAGCCCCACCCATGCCAGCAAAAGCCACGAGCTCAACGGAAGGCAACACAAATGCAGCCAGCAAGTCAGGCTCCCACCCCCTAACAACCCAGTCACATTCTGGTGACCAAGCATCGCTATTCAGTGGTGCTATTAATTAATCTGGGTCCCTAGGATGATCTTGAGGCTCTTTTGATCACCCTTCAGAATTTTACTGAAGTGTTTTCTTTACCTTTGAAGAAATACAGACATTGAAAATCTAAGACTAAGCAATTTGCTGAACTTCAGTGAACTGAACTTTAGTAGATCTCTTGAGATAGAAAAATTACCCGGAAAGCTAATAGTGACATTATTTGCTGCTCCAAACAGAAAATACAAACATGACATTTTTGTTAAATTTAGAGGTTGCTTACATTGCTAGAATGGTTTGCAGCTAGAGACAAAACACAGCTGAGCTGTCCTTACAATACAGTTTTGGTAACACAGGACAATACATGCTTGTGTAAATTTGAGTAAGCGCTTTCATAGATTCCCCCCTGAATTCACCACTGAAATGTTTTAATAGATTAGGAATTTCTCAGAATATGCTTTATAAATTAAGGTACAAAAAGCATGCTTAAATTGATGGTTTCTTGGAGCTTTTCGTGGGATGCTGTTTCTGGACATGAGGCTAATCTGGTTTTGGCACATAAAGATTAAGAAGCTAAGTAGCTGCATTTACTTTAGCAATAAAAAATGCTAAATCTACCTCCAGATTTCACCTTTGTTCAGTCTGTGCTTCTTTAATAAACTTATGATTATTCAGAACAGAACCTAACAGAAGTACCAAATGTTCACATGGGTTTTTTCCATTTCAGTCTAACCTAACTAAGAGGAGGACTACCAAAAATCAGGGAAACCCGTCTGGGAAGCTAAGACTCTTTTGGAAAGTGGATGCTGTATTTATGGAGAATGCAGCTGAAAGCCCATTGATCAGCCTGACCTTGTAACGTATACTGAAATGCGGAAAAGCACATGCCCACTCTTAGGAATGGAATCCCATGATGCCCAAACAGTCACTACAAAATAAACGAAAGAGGCAGCTAGATTGCAATCTGGCCAGAATGTCTAACTCTTAAATTTTTAGGGCGCTTAGTGGAAGAGATCAAAGAGGATGGGTACATAAAACTACAGATGTGTTCAGGATGGTCCCAGGCCCACCCCTCCTGCTCAGTGCAGAGCCAGCTCAAGGGCCAGACCAGGGTGCTCAGGGCTTTGTCCAGTCAGGTCTTCAAAACTGCCAAAGATGGAAACTGCACAAATTCTCAGCTTCTGTTCCAGAGCTGAACTACTCTGATGATGAAGATACTGATCGCTTTTTCTGCAATTTTTACGTCCATATTGGCAGCATGTTCCTTTTTATGGAAGACAGTCAGGGGTAATCTTGTTCTGCTCCTAAGGTGTACACTTTCAATTCTAATCTAGACTTAACATTCAGGGCTGTAGATGTGGGTACATTATAAGCATAAGCCAGGGGTATGATAAAAAGAACATCTAACAAATCATTAAATTCAGATTTCCATGCTGAAAATTGATATTCCTTAACTTCGCAATGCAAAACCCCAAATGTCACAAACAAACAAAAGCCTAAACATGTTCAGAAACAGAATTTTTACTATTTTTCTTAAAAAATATTCACATGAAACAGTAAACACTGATTATAAAAATCTAGTTTAAGTGTCAAAATGTGGCATTGGAGATGAATATTTCATGTTACTATAGTAAAATACACAGGTCCGAGCTACCTATTGCAGTACCACTTACTCTTTTGCCAGTGCCTCTGCCTACTGGAGGATGTGCTTCAGCAGCTTGTCTGATTGTACACACCATCAGCTCAATAAGAGCACTCTCCTGCCGGTCAGACATTGCTATGGAGAGAAAAGAGCAGGTAACAGCAGTTCTGACGCGTGTGCAAGATATCTTAAAGAAGACAGATCTGTGAATGCAGTTGTAAAGCACAGGGTATAGAGAACAATGCAGACAACGTAATTGTATCCCATTCATGAAACCAATGCTTTCTTCCTTGCTCTTTGAATTACCATTCACATAATCTCCAAATGGATATGGCAGAACTGAAACTTCAGAGAAATGCAGTCTGGAAAAAGGATGAACGAAAGGGAATATAACAAAGATCTACAAAACAAAGAGCATCATGGAGGACAGAGAGCGACTGACTGCTCATTGTCACTTCCTTCTAAAATTTTCTAACTGTCATGCGGTATTACTTCCATCGTTTGGGAACTACTTCTGGTCATATCTAGAGGATCAAACCCCACTAGGCTATGCAGAAACAAAGAACCAAAGTGCCTAATTTCCTAAGGAAATTGCCATATAAATACCACAATTGTAGCATGTGGACACAAAGGGTCAGAATTTAAAACACTGAGATGATCAGCACATGATGCTAGGAAGCAGTAAGAGTACATCCGTTTTTCAACCACCTAACCCCTGCAAAGGTCCCTGAAGCAGAAGAATTCTGAAGGCAAATCAGATAATGACACTCATTATCATTACTGACTCTTTGCCACCAACCTCCCTGGCTACCCTGTGCACACAGATCTATTATTAGCCACAGATCTATTATTAGCCAAAGGAGATTCAAAACCAATAGCAAAATAATCCCCTTATTTTTTTTTCCTCTTGAGAATTCATTAGGTTTTAACATTTCTGGAAAAGCCCCATATTTAATTAACACCACCTGAAGAGCCTGTTTATTCAAAATTGTATTAGCTATTTAGCTTATTGAAATGTTCATGTATGCATTAAGTTATTTAAATATTCAGATCAGAAGAAGTCCTAGCCTTTAATATTAGCGACCCACAGTACAGCAGACTTCACAAGATGAAAAATTGAGTGCAAAAAATCTGCTTTTGAAGAAAACTTCATTAAAACGGGTTAAACTAAAATCTTCTTCAAATATGCTTTCTACACAAACCACAACACAAATATCTCTATCACCCACAGTGGAACATCTTTTTAATGAATAATTAACAATATTGTGCAATATCAATGAAGTATAGAGGTTGAACAGCTACCTTCCTCTCCTTGGACTGGTTCCTCCAAGAGCAATTCTGTCATACATTCCCAGTCTTTCAAGAGTTCTTGAGAGCTCTCCCACAAACTGTCCACCAAATAGGCTGCATGTTCATGCAACTAGAAAATCCAAAGCAACCGTCAGTACAGTATTCTGGTACAAGCAGCAGTTCTTCAACTGTCACAATCATTTGGCCATGGAGAGTGTCCTGGGCACGTACTCTTATTTTACTTGGAAAGAAAATTCAGTTTGAAACTAACTCTGGAAGGTCTTCTTCCAACCGAATGACACAACTGCATGACAATGGGGATATGTTTTAATGCAAAATGGAATAAAAACAAATTGACCTTCTTTTCCATAAAGCAGCTTGTTTGTGAAATCTTTTTTCTCAGCATTATGACCTAGAAACTGTAAACTTACTTTCCCTCAATTTCTTACTGCATTATAAAAAGGAAAAAGGAAAGATGGTGACATGTGAGACTAAAAAAGGGTTGTAATATATGTGTTTTTAAGAGGCATTTGCTTTTCATACATGGGGCTACATGCTCAGAAAACAGTAGCAGAAATCCTGCTGATTTCAGGGGGAATGGAATTAACACTAACTGCAAAAAATATTTCTATGTGAATTAGCACAACTGTTGTAAAGTGAGAAAAATAACCCACAGGCTTCACTGTTTTATAAACACATCTTCAACCACTATCAAAAAGTAACAAGCACAATACACAGATCTGATTTGCTTGCCAGGCACGGACTGACTTCTTAACCAGAAAACATCTAAGAGTGTAGGGAAGGAGGTGTCGGTACATTTAATTACCCTTCTGTTTCTGACAGCTCTGGGCAAAATGTCATGAGCTTCCTGATGCTTGTCACAGGTTTACCTGTTCCCTCTCCTGAAGGTCCCCTCTCAGATTGCAGTGCTGACATCCTCTAGTCCTATGCAGATGGAAACTCCCTATTCTCTAACTCTTTACTAAAACTGGAGTCATAATATTCTGCCTTAGTTCTAACAACTCTCTCAAAAACAGCAATAGCAAAAACCAGCCCTGAGAGCGAAGCGATCTCAGGGAGCAGCACATGGCTTGCATGGGAAGGCACTTTGCTGATCATGGCTTTGGGAGCAAAGCCGAGTTTCTTTTCTCCTCAGGACAGACAAGCTTAACACTAGGTAACTCCCAATCACACACACTCAGATATAAGGTATTTTCACCAGAAAATACAACGATCTATTAAAATCTAACTTTTTAAGAAGCTGCAACTAAAAATACATTCAGATAGTAGACTGAAGGCTCACACAGGTAGCGACATTTCATACAGACTTAACTTGCAGGTTTATAAAGTGTTTCCAAAAAATATTAACATTAACACTGTACCTAAATGTTATCCTTCCTTCCCAGAATCTCTGATTGTGTTTCTTTTCATCCTCACAGTCAAATCTCTTGTTCAAAGCTTCATAACAATTAAAATACTCGATTGCAACACCGTTCCTTTTGCTTTTTACACAAAATATATTACTCTCCCTTCTGCAAAGAAACATTTCTGTCGTTCCTTTCTTTCAGTCTTCCTTTGCCCACTTCTTTATTACTAAATCAAAAGTACAATTTTTAAACCGTTCCTCCTCCATCTTGAGAGAATCCTGTACCTGATAGTTTATTTTCTAGAGTTTTCCTCTGCTCCACTGCCACTCCCCACCTAAATTATTATTCGTATGCCTACCATAAAACTTCCCATCTACGCTATCTCTATAGACACAACCTATGGGCACAATCCCATCCTGTACGTGTTCATCAAACACTTAATGTCATTGTCTATATGCTTGCAGTCTCCACCCATTTTCAAGATGCAGCTCTGTAAAGCCCTGAACAACTTAATCTAATCTCACACCTGACTCTGCTTTGAGCTAGTGACCCTCAGGTCCCTTCCACTCTCAATTATTCTATGATTCTAAAAATAATTTGAGATATTAGGTAATTTTGGTCCGTTTTCAGTTCAAATGACTTCACTCCCTAAAGAGTAACTCCAGAGGTATACTCTTTACATGGTTATCTCAAAAAAAGAACCAGTTACATTTCTATGTAGCAATGAATACTGGTAGCCACCATATCACCAGCAATGCAGTACTGAGTACAGCGGGGACATGCAAGAGCAAAATAAACCATGAAGAAGATTTTGAGCTGAATCTGCTTGATAGACAAGAAAATGGGGGGCAGGGCAAAGGGCATACAGTATTTTTGAAATTATGAAAAAAGTGAAAAGAAAGATAACTTGTTACTGTATGTTGGTAAATCACTCCTTAAGTTCCAGGTTTTATTACACATGTAAAGGTTAAAAATGAATTTTTTACCTCACTTTCAAGAAAGAAAAGAACCAACATTCTAATAAGGTTTCCATTTGGACTATTTCGCCCCCTCCTCTTTGCTAGAGCCTCTTCAGCTTGGGGATCATGTCTGCTGAACAGTCTAAAAATAAGCAAAAGGAGCTATCATGTTTATCAAAACAAATCTCATTTCTGCAATAATATGATGAGCACTCATTCTTGATATAGTAATTTGTTGATAAAACACAGTGAAAGTATCTCAGGCTATTTCTTTCAAGGGAAAGAGGACATGACCTCTGCCTGTCTGAAGAGATGAATTTATCTTCAGAGACTTCAAGTTCACAGGGCTGGAAGGATTTCACACAGGAAAAAGCTCTCCAAAACATATTTATACTGAAAGATTTTGCAGAGTTTTACAGATCTGCATAATTTGTATAGTTTTGCATTTGTAACTTATCAAGTCTTACAAGGGTGGTAGCAGTTAATCCCCTAGTGCCTTAAGAACTAAGGTTGTATCTTCACTGTGGTCACACAGACTGGGATATGGTATCAACAAACTTGACATCCCATTAAACAACCAGCCTCAGGTACCAGTAGCAGAATAAAGGATAAAGCAAGCTACCAGTCAAGTATCTGGGGTTTTTTTCAGGCAAATTATACATTCTGCACTGAATTCCCTGATGCGTGGCTAATTCCAAAGCACTTTCAATGCTCAAATTTGCTAGCTTATGGAGATCTCAGATGTGCCTACAGTACAGTTACAGCAATGATTCTTTTACTTTGAAAAGTTTGAAAACCGTTCCTTGGTTTTACAGTGAAACTGCAGTCATAAAGCAAATTAAAAATGTGAAACAGTATTCTCATTTCACTATTATAACTCACTGAAAAGAGAAGGATGAGTTAGACACAAACTCATTGTAGTTAAAGACATCACCTCTTCCCTCCTCCTTACTTTAGTAGATAAGAAATTAATACCTCTGCAGGTGCTGAAGTATCTTAAAACATGCACCTCAGGGCTGAGCCAGGGATCCTCTCTATTATTTGCTTTCCTTTGCTAACTACAGAGGGAAAATGATATTTAAATGTACAAAATTAGGTCAGATAAATCCCACCTCAAAGGCCTAAACAGATTCTAACTTGTTTAAATGGAGCACCAGCTCTTACGTGTCAGTAGAAACCAAGAGAAACGAGTGCTGGGAATGGGACAATCTTCTCTCAATGCTGTTTACCTTGAGAGACATTCATAGAACACCAAATTGTATCTTGTTGTCAAGGAAAGTTACCTTAAGTGCACTAAGGAGCAGACACGTCTTCATTTACCTTCGAGGGATTTTTCAAAATTATTTTATCACATATTAATTAACAAAGGAATTTTCGCACATATTTTTAAAAAGAACCTATGTCTTTCCTACAACTTGTAAAATGTCGTGTAGGAAACGAAATATAATTAAATTTTGTAAATTAATTCCTTGAAACAAATAATGCCTGATCACAAAGATGGAATTCCAGAAATCCACCAAAGAAAACTTTCAATTACAGTGTGGACTTCTATATTACCAATGGAACACAGAAAATTAGAACACTGGCAAAGGAAAACTGATGTTTTTACGTAACCTTTTTACTGTGTATCTTGTCATGAAAAATTAGGTAACCTGGATTCTGATTTAAATACTCTATGAATATATTAAAGAACTCTAATGTCACAACCTATGAGGGGAAAAAATAAAAATAATGCTGAAATATTTTTAACTGCAAATACTAAAGTGAAAATGTTAACTCCTATGATGTGGAAATGTCCTGGTCATAGTTACTGATGTGGTATGATTTACACCCCTGGAAAAGCTAGCTCATTGCCTTTGGCACAGTGGGTACGTGAAAGGAGTAACCACAGTGGAATGTATTTTTAGGGGAAGTCAGTGAGTTTAGAAACAAATTTCTTACTTATTACTACACCAAAAAACTCTCACATTCACAATTTTGAAATAAACTGGTTTAAAACTTTATAAAAATGATGACTGCCTATCAGGTAGACCATCAGGAATGTATAGGCCCTATATACATATATCATCGCAACAGTAATTCAGCAAGAGCTGCAGGATTTAAACCAACTTCAGAGGTTTATACAGCCTTTGTATATTTAGCCCTTGAGGAATTAGGAAAAGTTATCTGAACTCTAGAGCAAGGAAAATGTAAATTCAGTCTTTTGGTCTTGAATCTAAACAAGAGAATATGTTTTAAATTAAACACCTGATGTGCTAAATTGGGATATTTCACTCTGTTGCTTCTTTGCCTTTTGATATTACCTCTACTAGGAAGCATTCACAAATCTGGTCTTCTTCCAGGGCAACCGAAAACTTACTTTTTGTGCAGGAATTCTCCAGCTGCTACTGCAACAGGCCGGTGGGCTGAGTACACCAAGTGATAAACATTCTCACAGTCTTCATTCGACAGAGCTTCTTCGCTTCCACTGAAAGAGTCAGAAAGTAACACCTAAACTAAAACAAATGTTTAATTTCCATCCTCTCACCTCCCATAACTTGCTTTTGACAGCAACAGGATTGATTTTCTTCACATAAAATCCTAACTGGTTGAACACTGACTTCAGGGATCTTTGGTTCAATTTCCAAATATGGAGATATTTAAAGGGTCTGTAAAACTGAAAGTGTGTCTGATTTCCTTCTCCCAGCTGTATCAATATATACATATAAAACAATATTATGAAAAAAAGTCATCACTACTTACAAACCTTGCCCTGCCTAATTACTCAGACCACCACATGAACTACAATGCACATATCGCAAGATGCCAAACACTCTATATCAAACATCACTAAATTAAAACCCTAGAATGTTACATGTGGAAAACGTAATTGCTTGCTTAAGCTTATTTACTTCAATAGCAATGTCTGTTTGCTTTCAAAGCTTATTAAAAGTTTTAAAGTATTCATATCTGGGACTGGGAAAACCTCCTTCAGCCTCCTGGCCTACTCCGTTCTCCGGAGTTCAGCCTTTTCACGTGACAGTCTGCACGCTCTTCTGCGCTGCGGAGCAGGGGCTGCCGCTCTGCTAAGTAGGAAGGAATAGTCCCAATTCCAGCTGCTGAAAGGGTCAGGCCAGGTGGATGAAACTGCCTCAGCAATGGCAGAAGGCCCAGAAAGGCTCTGGGTGTAGTTAGCAGAACACTAAACCAGATTACGCCACAAAGCAGGGACACGGAACTAGCACTGTGCATCCAGCAATCAAAGCAACACAGAATCACTTCAGGATTGAATCACGGTGTGCATTTAGAATTACAATAATGCTGACACAATAAATTGTCCATCACTTCAGTTATGCTGACTAGATACAGAGTTCATTTTCAACATCAAGGAACTGAATCTGATCATACCCTGCTGTGGTGGATGAAAGATGTTGAAAAGTTTATTTTCTAACATATATATTATTATATATATAAAACATATATATTATTTCTGAATTACATATATTACTGACAAGAACAAGCCACCTTTTACCCTTGTCGTGGGTAAAAAACATAGTTGGGGCTTCTGCAGTTTCTAAGCTCAAAGTACATTTTGTGTGTGAGTTTTCTGAAACTCAGGAAAACTTCCATTATTCAGCAGTAGTCTTGAAAAAGGCTATGAGCCACGGAACAATTATATTCCATCCCTGATATCAAAATATCACCACTGTCGCATACAGGAATACTACTTCCCTCCTTGTTTAGTCTGCATTCCTCACACACATTTATGTATCATGACTCTATACATCATTTGGCTTCATACTACAAATAATTTTCAGTTGGTCGTTCCCCACCATGATGGTTCCATGACATTTTTTTGGAGTTCCTACTTGCCAGAATATTGCCCTGCGCTGTTCAGTGTGACCCGTATTCTTCTGGTGCTGAATGCATTTAGCTATGTTTTCACCATGCAACCAAAGAGAAAACAGGACAGGAAAAACAAAAGGTACACTGGATAATTTTTGACCTAAAATCTTACTGTGCTGCCAAACGTTGCTAATAATGTAGGGAATAGATGCGTTCTACATCCCATTTGTGATCTTATTTGTTATATTTCCTTAAAAAATACAACAGCAGATGCAAGATTTCCTGTCTTCCTACTGTTACAAATCTAGTATCTGTAAGGCAGTGACCCATAAATAAAAAAACGAATTACAGACTTCTTTACTAAGTCTAATCTTTCATCCAAATTCTGCATGTCCAAAAACATTCTTCATATTGGAGCCACTGGGTATAAAGTATGATGCAGAAATTCTATGCACCTGGTTGTAAAACAGATTAACACAGGTTTTAACGAATATATAACAAAAGCTGAGCAGTGCTCCTCCAGCAGCACACTCACGAGCTGCTATAACGGGTTGGTTCAAACAGTCCGCATGTGGGATGAACTTTGGACGGGATCTTTGGTTCATGGAAGCCAGTGCATCTCTGTAAGAAGAAGTTGGGGGCCTGGAAGCACGTCTCCTCCTGCACAGCAAAGTGTTTAAAATTGCAAGCTACCACTGCCACCTCCACATAATCCAAACAAGGGGGTTGAAGCTAGCACTTTTTCCCCTGTCAGCTTATTTACCAGACGACTCTCTTTTCAGCTGTGTCAGGTAATGGGATCTCCTAACACTGGATCTTTGCTTAGTTACTGCTAGAGTAATTTTAGCAAATGTTACTCATAGATACTTGTTTTGGGGAGGACAATCATTTTGCCCTTGGCAAAAGGTATAAATGCCCTCTGGCATTCTTCCACAACAATGGATGCACTAATAGTCTCAATATATCAATACATTTTTATACTTTGCCTATTCTATTTCCATGAGATGGAATATCTTGTTTTAGCTTCATGACCATATTATTGCACGTTCAGTTCAACTTCAAGTGTAAAGTAACAGATTCACTCATTACACAAGCAAAGAAATCAAGTCAAATAAATATTACTGGCTTAGGTAACTTTCAAAGGGAATATACTGGTTTTGAAAAATACTCACTGAAGTATTAGCGTGACTAATCGAATGGCTTCCACAGCGACATCATATTCCTTATCAAGTGTCATTGATACAATGCGGTCCTGAAATGGAATTTTATTGCAGTGACAAAACAGAAACACACAATCAGATGGAGAACTCTATAGATCACAAAACAAATACTCTTGGGAAGAAAGATCTTTCAACTAGACACATGAAAGCCCTTTAATATTATTCAGTCGTTTAATGTACATCTTACGAAGCCGTGTGCTGTCTGGAGAATGCAAAAATAGGCAAGTACACAGGAAGAAGAACAATGCTCAATGAACAGTCCTTATCCTTGCGTGTTTTCCAGGAAACAAGCAAGCAGACTTTGGAGTTGAAGCACTGCTCTGGACTGGTCTTATTTAACAGTTCTTCCCAGGAAAGGAATGTCCTTTGGTTGGATGACAGCAGAAAAATTGCCCTGCTTCATCCCCCTGAAAACAATTTTAGAGCAATGAATGCTGCATATACGTGTATCTGGAAATACTGTGAAGAAAATCACAGCTGAATATATGCCTCTGCATATTGCCTATAAAGTTGTGGCCTTTCTACCTGGCTACATTTAAGCTTTGAGGCTGATCTCGGGAATTACACTACAGACCTTCCACAGGAAAGTGGGAAATTCCATGGTTTGGCTTTGTATTTTCCTATACTCCTTTTAGTGGAGACAAGCACACCACTTGCCAACCTAATGTAATTATTTTATAACTTCTAAGGACCCTGTAGTTATGAGAAGTCTCCTAAGGATTTCTTTCTCCTTAGTTTCAGTTTGCTTACTGGCAACCCAAAATAGATGCGATTAGTGTATGCTGTCCTCCCTATCTGGGGATAATTTCTATCCATCCATAAAAATGCAGTATGTCTTGATGTTCTTTGCTTGACTGATCAAGTTAATGAAAAAAAATTGGGCCATCTGAAAATAAAACTTGATTTCTCTGGCTTGACCTGCTTCAGGAAGGATGAGGTACCATATGACATTTTGGGATGTGAAAAAACAGAACCCAGGAACTCGAAAAGCAACAAGGGAAGTGCTAGGAAACAACAGTGAAAGTCAGCAAGAACAAATCAGGACAAAATGAAGGTGTTCATCTCTTTTCGCTATTATTCCAGGCATTTAAGGGCTGAAGGTGAATATCAAGCAACTGATGCTTATTTCAGTATCACAATTTAGGAACAGTGGGTAAAGCATGCATTGTGGTTGTCTCCAGTGTTACTTCTCAACAAAACCAGGTCTGTAGAGATCCTTTGTGTCACTATGACTGAATGCACCTCTATCAATCAATCACTGTTAAGTTCCTCGGAAATTTGATGCATTTAACTGTCAGATGTAGACAGTTTTACAGACTGTGAGGAGTCCATCAAGAGACTCGAACAGTGTGATAACTTTCCAGACAGCAAATTCTGTGTATGGACAAGACAAAAAAATTGCTGTCAATTTTTCCTAAGATCCTAGCCAAGGAACAACCACTAACAACAACATCATCAAAAGAAAGAACAGCCAGAGCTACTGATCTTAAAAGTTTCAGTTGTGTATCTTCATCTCCAGGATACCACAGGGAGGGAACTATCTGCACATGAAGGAGTAAGCACACAAGTATAAAACTTTTTCTATATCTCTGAAGAAAACCTAGAAGGGATCCTCTCTCCTGCCTACAGAGCAAGAGTTACTCTCTGAACTGGGAGTCCTTTCAGGCTTTGAAACCGACCGATGCGACAATGTTTTCTTATCCAAAAAGACTGTTCCCTCCTCTCAATTTTTCCCAGAACTATCAGGCTTAAAATAAACAGTGTGGATGTGTCATTTCTTGTTTTCTGCTTTGGTGCCACCATCTCTGTGTGATGGCACCTGCCAGCCAGGCACCCAGATCCTGTAAAATGAGATCCGAGTATCTAATACTTCTGTAACTTTGGTGGTTTAGTAAGTAATAAACCCCAGTTGCTCAATCTGCTTTGTACAGAATTTTCCTGTAATACTGTATAGCAGCAGAATAGGGCACACGTCTGTATTTATAACTTGAAATATTAATTTTCACTGTCCATGAAGATCAGTTTGCAATTATGGGTTAGGCTGTGAACAAGGCTGGCTGAAGAGCAGATGTATCTCCTTTTGCCTCTCAGGCCATGGAGACAGCACTCTCCAAAGGGTCAGGGGTGAGGGACAGGCATTAAATGGCTGCATCTAAATCTGCTGGTGTCTTGACTTTGACACTGAGTGCAAAAGAGCTAATTTACATCTTTTCCATATGGCTTCAGTTAACGTTTGTATCGGATGGGACTTCTTGATGGAAAACAAAAGGCTCCTCTTCGATGGCCAAAAGTTTTTGTGACAGATAAAGCTTATTTTCTAGTATATCACCTACTCCTAGAAACACAAACAAATGCTAGAATGAACACGCATTTCTCCTTTGGAGGTGTGACATTATCAGATCCTCGTCACAGCTATCTGGAAGGCGGTGAAATATTAACACCCCAGTACAAGTCATTCTGGATCAAATTAATTTATACTTTGAACAGCTAGAGGATCTCTAGAGAGATTTCTCTTGACAGTTTGAATGGATTGAGCTGAACACCAGCTGAACTGTGCAGGTCGATTAAAGCCTGATGAGGAAATATAAATAAGCAGCCATGGAACTGAGAATGGCATTTAGGTCAATTATTTTTCAGGCGGTGGTGGTAGAGATCGTGGTGGCAAGACATTTAAGTAATGTATCACACATTCAAAAGGCATTAATTGGAAACTTTGCTCCGTCCTGGTGCCAAAGGCCGCATTCTTGTCAGCACCGCTGCAAATCTCAGGGCAGGCATTTGGGCAATGCCAGCTTTTTGTTCTCTTGATGTGGCTGGAAACTGAAACTGATAAATCGCCATGTTAAACATATCTGTTCTCTATACTCACGGAGCCTTTCAACTCACCTTTTCTCTAATTTATTTCACAATGATACAGATTTCTGTAGTAAAAACAGTTTTAGCGGAACAGAGAAAGACGAGGATTCCTAACAAGGTTCCCTTTCCTCTGAATCTTTTTGACAGCAACGAAAATCCCTTGTGCCATTCTGAAACAAGAAGCGATGCACAGACTAACCTGACTTCTTCTAACAAAGGTAATTCTCTATACTGTGCAAAAAGCCAGGAGGAATTATTTCGAGGTTTCATGTTCCTGTAGTTTTTTGAAGTACATTACTGAGCAATTATTCTCAAAGTGCCTCCAATTGTCTTGAAAAGTTTTGCTGGTGGATGGGACAGGTTCAGACTCCAAGCAGCATTTTCTCTTACAAATTACAAGAGGCTAAGAGAGAAGGATCCAGCACATTTTCTAGCAAAGAGAAGCAGATGTAGAGACCATGAGAGTTTTAGTGGCCTATTCAAAATAAATCAAATTATAGATGGAGCAAATATATGCAAATCTGTAAGTCTGCACAGATGGAACAAGAAAAGCAGCAGAGTTGGAGGGTTCATTTTTCTGGAGAGTTAACTAGTATTTCTAGTTGTCCTGAGATGATAAGCAAACCACACTTACGGAGGCGTTACAGAAGTAGTGTGAGGTCTGAACCTGTTTGCCAGGTACTCTTCTATGACAGGAAAGTTTGTCTTTACTGCAATAGCCCCAGAAACTAACTTTGTAAAATCAGAAGAATATGGGCCCTTAAGTGATCTCACAAAATGACCTAGTTTCACCTCTTACTTTAAATTCAACAATACCTAGTTCATTCCTGACAGATATTTACTGAATCTGCCCTTAAAAATCTCAGATGCAGGAGATTACTAATAAAGAGTCAGTGCTTCTGTTCTATTATATAATTTTGGACAAAAAGCCTTCCTTAACATCTAGACTTTACTGCATTTCAAGCATCTTTTTTCTCCATCTCAAGTGAATGTGGTAAAAGGCTAATTACCATTATGTTTTTATGAATCGTTTACATATAGGGAAGATATGACAATTTTTCTGTATTTTGTGCTTTCCTAGATCAAACTGGAGGAGTTAACGAACTGCAATGACAGACAAAACTAGTGAAGCAGTATAAAATCTATAGTGAGAACTTCTCAAGTCTCATGCACAGTAGTTATTTATGAATAGTTACATCTCCACTTCTTTTCTAAATAGATTTTTTCATCAGCATTATAATCATGATTTAAATGAAAATAAATCAGTCATTTCGACTTCTTTTCTACATGGAATTTTTTATCATGATTTAAATGAAGGTAATTATAATCATGATTTAAAGGAAAGTAAATTAAAACAGTCTCTCCTTGGGGGGTAGCCTTTACCACAGTTCTGTGTTCTCCAGAACACAAAAGCGATGGTAAAAGGTGCCAAACGACGTGGTGACAGTGCCTGAAAGCTTTCTTTGCAGGGCATCCAAACAGAAGCGATGACAGTGTTTCTACACTCGTCTCTCCAGATATTTCATTTGTGAAATAAAGTAGTCATGCCACAAAGTGAATTAACAGTCGTGTTCTTGTCAAGGTATTAAGCAAAAAGTCAGCCTGTTTGTGACAGTGAAATAGCCCATGAAATATTCCTCCAGTACTTCTCTCCTAAACGGGACAACCACGCTCAGGGTTTGTCTAACAGCACAATGTAAACCCCTGTTCTGCAGCAAGTGTAGAATATTGTGGTGCAAATCAAAGTATCTCTTCCTCCAAACACAAGCACATATTCAGCTAAAAAGCTGTCTTGCAAACAATCTTTTGTTACAGGCTACTACTTTCAGATGTATTTTAGATTGTGTGAAACACTCAGTACACACCCTTAAAATTCAAGTAAATCTAAAATTAAATAAGTACAAGTAGACTGAATAATGACAATATATAAACTATCAATAACACAAACAGATAAATAATCATCCTGACCAAACCTGACCAATCTTACATGAGAAACACTGTAAAATGAATTTGGCTTAAACTCAGCATTCAGTAATACAGTTTTACTACTGCAGTTACAAGCCTTGTCACAAACAAACGAGTTCATTTTTGCATTTAATATACATGACTCAAAGACCGCAATGGGATGAGACAGATGATACTTCTATTTTCTGTACTCCTTCCAAAAATTGTATTTCCTCTTACCTTGAATCTATTCGTGAACAGCTCCAGTTTTGGAAATAACTCTCTGTTGGTATACAGACTCTGAAGAGCTTTCAAACACTTCAACCTCACTTCACCTTGCTAAATAAAACACACTAAGATTAGCTGATAGAATACCCCAATCAAATGCACATGAATATTAAATAATATCATATTATAATTTGTTTAATGTACATTTAAAATTTTATGCAAATGAGTTACCAAAGCCAATTTGCAATTCAGCTAAAAACCAAAAACTACATGCAGCAGCTGCCTACAAACAATGTTAAATTTTCTCCCTATTTGCATATTTAAAGAATTTAATGTGCTATCAGTTAAATGTCTGTTACTGTTTCCCTTTTAAGGAACTCCACAAAAAGATAAAGAACGTAGCAAGTAAATACAAAATTAAGATGTATGATCTCAAGTCTTAATGACTGTAACAAAAATATCACTTGTGGCACATGGGAGGGGACGCAGTTCTGAGACCTTTTTTTCTGTCATAAGACACCGATTTCCCTGATCTATCTCCTCACAATCCAGACTTGCCAGTTACTCCTCCAAGTGCTAACATGCTGCCTTAATGTCCATACAAAAATCCCGCTGAAAACAGTGCGGCCATTTCTCTTTGGGAAAGAGACTACAGGTAACTTCTGCCTG
>Ga0181612_182726_pt1 | contig 17532 bp, 6 predicted proteins | sample HoacroProtozoa21_FD_119630 | JGI IMG/M metagenome (GOLD analysis project Ga0181612, IMG submission 119630) | Hoatzin crop microbial communities from Cojedes, Venezuel. Combined Assembly of Gp0051906, Gp0051904, Gp0051908 | reverse complement strand
TTGTAGCAAGGAGTTCAGCACAGTTTCTCACAATACATTTGTATCCGAGTTGGTGAGCTGCAGTCTGGATGGCCGGAAAAGAGGTGGGGATGGCCAGGCTCAGAGTGCAGCGGCCAGCGCGTCCTGTTCGGTCTGGGTAAAGTACCAAGTGGAGCACTGCCAGTGTCTCTCTGGGACCTGTCCTCTAATGTCTGTAGCAGTAATCTGGTGGAGGTCAATGAGTGCGCTTGCATGGAGTTCGCGGATTAAACCAAACTGCAGGAACAAGTCGTTATGTTCAAAGGCAGGGCTGCCATTCAGAGATCTAGACAAGCTATAGTTTCATACTGGGGATAACTTTCAAAAAGGGACATCTGATCCTGCATTTTACAGAAGAGGGATGTCGTATGTACAAGCTGGTCTACAGGACTTGTACAGTTGGCTTGATTTTTTTCTTTAAAGAATATATTGTCAAATGGAAGGCCAGGCATGCAAGTACCAGTCTGCTATACCACTCATTCAAGAAAACTAAGAAATCCTGTAAGAAACCTTTTCAGAAGTATACTTTGATTATATATTTGGCATGTGAAAATCCTTCTTTGAATTTTAAAAGGCTTAAAACATTACATAAGGTTGATAGTATACAAATCGCAATAGAAAGGCTACTTTTCAACATTCAGTGTAATATACTGAAGGCAAGACGACTTTAAAAAGTTATTACTCGCTGAAAGCATATGGTATTGCTTACCTTATAATGTTCTCCTAATTAACAGAACTGTAAGAAGATGACTATTGAAATTTAGGTAGTAACTCTGATTGTTAAAATCCTAATTACAGTAGTGTTAACAACTGCAGTGTGGGTAATATTCCTTTATTCTTAGTTCCACATCTGAGAATCACTTCATTCACTTTCAAGGCCATTTACACACCAATTTCCATGCACTCTTTTGGAATTGAATACGTGTCATGACTAACGAGCCAGCTAAAGCGTTTATGTAAGATGACTGTGCATGTTAGGAGAAAATGGAGTATCCATTTCCATTTTAAGGCTGTGGAATATAGTGAGTTTAGGAAAATAAACTGGGTTACCTGATTTAAATGTGTAGGTATTGAAAGTTAATTTACATGGTGCTGCATTAGAGAAAGCATTGCTTTGAAAGGAGAAACACTGAATACAAATACAACTACAGATGAAGAGAGTTGCAGGTAGCCTGTTTATGACACTAACCAGCTAAGCATGGTTTGCAGTTTCAAGTGTACAAGCTTTTGGCCAATTTAATCCCAATGCTAGTACATGATTTCAGATATTTCACGTTAGTTATGAAGATACAGGGAAAGAAGGAGTAACAGTTGGTAACAACAGCCGTCTTGGTATCTTTTTAGCTGGTAACAACTGTTCCTTGTAGGGGTGGTTGGGTGGGGCAGAGTTAATAGAGACAGTTACTTGAGGAGGACTGGAGCTATTACTGGAGTGAAGCTTACTTCTTTTATGAGGAAACAAGACAAACGCAGGCAAGAGGAGAAGAAAACAGCAATAAATGAGAAAACAATCCATATCGTCTTTTTTGCGTGTGTGTATCTCTTCAGACTTGCGCTGTAGTACTGCTGCTGGAGAAACGTGGGCTCAGCTCACATCAGACATTTTGTGACCTGACAAGCTTGAATTAAGGTCGAACTGTTTACCTCAATGCTCTTGACTGCCTCATTGGTCACAGGCTCAGAGCAGTGTTGTGAAAGATGGTCTTGTCTGGATAAACCTGACACTTGCTAAACAACAGGCAAATAAAGGATAAAAGGAAAGAGAATAGGCAGAGAAAGAAAAAGGACAAAAGGAAGATAAACCAAACTGATATTTTTATGTCTTTCTGACTTCAAATTGAGATGAATATGTAATCTATTTGCACAAGCTGTTTTGATCAGGACAATAAAAGTTCAAGGGTGTTATGAAGAATCCAAGGAGACTAGGGGAGTGGCAGCTATGCTGATGAGGCTTTCTAAAGGAGTCCAGAAAGAATTAATGTGTAAATTGCTATATGCCTTCTTTGCAGATTGTGGTCCAGTGTTGGACCTAAACCACAGATGCTGATTTCAGATGCCATGCTCTTCTGTTTAACATTGTTTCTGTGGTTTTGTCTACACAAAAGCCTTCATTGCTTCCAGTTGATATAATAACTTATGTAAATTTTAGTAGTTTTGAATGTGTCTTTGTGGTACTTGCTGTTATAAAGGTTCTGTAGGAAAAGGTACCAGAGGGAAAATGATGACTGAATTGGTTGGAAAAAAAAAAAAATCAGTTTTATTTTTTTATTTAAAATTAAAATTTTGATGACGTACAGATTGATGATAGTGGAGGACAGCTGACAGCAAGGTTTAATTCTACTTTGGAGTTTTTGGTCATAAATTCCTGTATTATTGATGAATTGGCATCACTGGGGTAGTACCTGGCTATTCGGTGGATATATTTGGTAACGTGATTAGCAAAGAGGATATGCCTTTTGTTAATATCTGTGGTGCCCCCTTCCCAGCACAGACTTTTCCTTCCTCTTTGTCTTCTCAACTTCAGTGACTGTCGTTTTGTAAGGTCCTTTATTCTGGACTCCAGTGCCACTGAAGAGCAGACAGTATTTAATGACCTTCTGCATCAGCAGTTTAACTCTTGAGAAATTAAAATAGATTTGTTATGTCTTCCATTTTGAAAATCTAAAGCGGACCTTTTCTTCCCGACTCGTGTAACAGTAGCACCTAAAGTCAGGAAAGATTGGGATAGAGGACAAAAGTTCAGAGGTACATTGCAGAGTTAATGCTGCTTTAAAATAAACGCTGTTGACTAACATGTTCAAAAAAAACCCAAACAAAAAACAAAACCTATAACTAGATGGTTTAAAATATGCCCATGAAAAGAACGAACACTTTTCATCATCTCTGTAATGTTACAGGGGTTCTCTCTGTGTAAAGAAAAAAAAATAGTTTTCGTATGACTTCTTGTTTCTCTGTCTATTTCATAGGACCTAATTCCTGTTTATTCATATCGATCCTATCTTGGAAAACTACCAAGTTAACCTATAGGGATAAGAAACATTATGCTCACCTTTAAAGGATGAATTAGTGTTTGACCTCAAACACCGTACTATTTTTTGTGATAGACTGCAACTTTCAGTTGATTATTTTAACAGATCAATAGGTACATTAATTCTAAGAGGAAGCTCAGGCTCTTTGCCTGAAGTTGAATTTACCAGTTTTTTTAATTAGTTTTATTCTCCCATAAGGTTGAAATTTCTTTAGGAGAATCAAAGACAGGAAAGTAATTCACTGGAGAAGAAGCAAATGATGCAGAAAATGCCAATATCAATTTCCTAAACAAGTAATAACTTGAATGCCAAGAATCTTGTTTCCGGCACTATCTCTAATAATATGAGTAATCTGAGGGAGTGATCGGAAGGCACATTTTACAGACTTGTGATTTAACTTAAAAAGATGTCTGAGGTAAATTAAACCTTGCTGAGCTGTGTGAGATAATGTCTTAAAGAAACAAAAGACCTTTACTCTAGAGAAAGTAGTGTTGCTTGTAGCACAATTTATATTTTAAAGGCATTATCAACAAGGTAGATGGCCAAGTGCTGAAAATTTGTTTAGGGGCTTTTGCAGTTGTATTTCTATACTGCATAGTATATTTGAAATTAGATGGAATCTCAAAACAGGCCTTTGAAATGAAGAAAGTAGTTAACACAAAATAAAAATTCCTTTATGTCTTCCACCTCGACCACTTCATATATTTTTCATTTTGGAAGCACAGTCCATCGCATTTTGTGGACCTAGCTTGAAATTGGGGTTGCTACAATAACTTGTGGCTCAGTGTGAGAATGAATGTAGCAGTACTGAAGCTAATGTTGATTTCTTCAAAGGCAGATGGAGAGTGTGTATGAAGACAAATGTAAGGTTTCGGATTAGCCTAAGCCAGTCTGTTTGTCTGCTTGTGTTCCACAAACTTCCCTTCTCTGTACCTTAAGAAACATGGGAAATTAAACTTTTGTTGCTGTGTAGGCTAATCTTGTGGAAAAGTGTATTTGCAGTCCTTAACCCAGATTGGCTTCTTCTCAGAACAAGGAAGCGTTGTCTTATGAGGCTCATTGACAAGACTGGAATGTGGGCATAGTTACCTGAGTATTTTGGTGGTGTTCCTTAAAGGGGCGAAATAGCTTTGAGGAAGATGAAGACACCATTGGAAGTAGATTAATGGTGTAATTCATGAAAAGGAGGAATTCCCCAGTGACAAAAGCTGTGGGGAAAAGGTGATTTTCTTACGGTGTGTTGACATTTTAGAGCTTTAGGCTATTATCAGGCTTACATAATACTTCCAATAACACAACTCACTCCCTATGCCTGCCTTCCCCCCGTGCTGAATTGCTGCACCATTCAGTCGTACCTGCATTTTCATATGCTTTAGCTGAAATCCAGGAAATGAGAAACACTGCAAATCAGAAGCTGGTTTTCTCCTTGTAGTTTCTTGATCACCACCTCCCACAAAGTGCAGCTTTACTTCTTATACTTGAACAATCTCTAAGGAAAGAGAATTGTCTCGAAAAGTCAAATGATTCTGATTTAGTAATCCATAATGGTATGAGGAAGTGTGCTAAAGACAGAGGGATATCTGCTGGGTAAAACATAAATATTGAGCATTTTTGATTGCTTGAGTGCATTTTTCACAAGGTGCAGTATCCTGGTCTGTTGCTTCAGTTTGGACTGCATTTCAGCTGGAGCAGCTGTCTTGCTCCCTTGGAGTCCTTAGTCTGGAGCTGACTATTCCAGCTGTAGATGAAATACAGCCTTTATTTCCCAACACACATGCACATCATGAAATGCAGATAACTCATATTAGCAAAGCTTGTTGAGATTCTAGGGTGAGATGTGTTGAAGAAAGGTAGGTAATTTTTTTTTGTACTCATAATAGTGCACAACAGTCATACTAGAATGTCTAGATTGGCCTTTCCTGCATTAGCCATCTGGAGTACTGTCTTTATTTCTCGTTCAGAACACCCACTGCAAAATTCAGCAGACTTTGTGTTTACATTTCTAGTATTTCAGACTCAAGGGATTCTTCTGTGTTCCAGAAATTCAGACTTGCTATCAAGGACTTGCTATTCAGCTAATGTTTTTCTAGCTCTTCCTTCCTTACAAGTGTTTATTGTTTCCAGTTCCTTCTTGTGCATGTAACCAGGATAACCCCGTCCCTGGTGGAGAATCCTGCCCTTGCTCTTGTGAAATTTCATATGGTTGGTGATTGCCCAGTTCTCTAGACACAATGAGATCTGGATAGACTCATCATTAATTTTGAAATTATTTCCCCCCCCCCTTTCATGTACCACAATTCTAATGGCACTAAATTGATGCAATTACAGATGACAGTTGCTGTATGTTGAAGAAATATTCAATATGGTATCTGAAGTACCCAGCAGCCTCATAGCCCTTTTAAGCATTTATCATATTTTTGTGAGGCACTGGATGCATGGTAGTCGTGGTTTATTGTTGGAGACCTGAGATACAGGGCTTGCAGCTAACTCCCACCCCGCGGACCTTACTGTTTTTCTCTGAAGAGTGTAGTCTCACGTTCTGTTCGTTTTCATTTCAGACCTTTCACTTACTTTGAAGCATCGCAAAATATGTAACTTACCAGAGGAAAACCTAAGTCTGTTATTGCCCTTTTTTATCCTACAAGTTTGTGAACACTTCTGCTGTCCTATCGGAGCTCAGTGTACAAATATAATAGCAAAATACAGACCCTGTATCAGTTGCACCTGTTGTGCATCTCTCTGTCTTTTTCTCAATCAAATACAGATATCGCTACAATTTCCTATCTACACAAATATCATATGCATGTAAATATATCATATGCATGTAAATTTCTTGGAGTATAGTTCAACTGCACGTGCTGCAAGGCAGTATTTAACATACTTGGTATCACAATGCAGCCCATCTGATGCAGTGATCCAAGAGCAAAAATAATGTCCAATAAAGTAGCCTAGAAAATGCTTCTCCAGTCTTTTCTCCTGTTCTTGTATACTTTTTTTCTGCTGCAAAACAATACTTGTGATATGCTTGCTATAGAATTTACTTCAGTGAATGCTGTCATCTTTAATACTCATTCCATAAAAAGATGTATTCTTCTCAGAAGGACCCATAACTAAAGGCACCAAACGCTAGCTAGGTGCATAAAGCTTATAACTATAAGGAAAGAGGTCCAGTATATTTACAGGTAAAGATATTTTACGAATTATTTTGTATGTCTTGTGTCATTGCAAAATCTATTATGAGTGAAAAAAAGGGTCTAAGAAATCTAAAAGCAAAACGTGACTTTTCTGTTACCAGTTTATAAATGTTTGCCTTCAAGATTCCAGATGTTTTGCATTAAAGCAAAGTGAGGGCGCTTTTACTTCTGTTTGCACTGTGTTGGACTGTGACTTGAAGTTTAATCATGTTTCAGTATCGTGTTCATATTTTGTTTCTGAAGAGGCTATATGTTGGGTCTTTACTTTGAAGAGAAAGACATTGATAGATAGTTTCAGTATTTTACCATCCAATAGATATCTCACTATAATGGTTTATTTTTTTTTGCTTTCAAATTTTTGCAAATTGTTGTATTACGAAACAGTGTTCAAGATACTAATCACTTAGCATTATAAGGGCAACCAGCCTAGTGGAAATAGATTAGATGTGGTTTAGAAAAGGAAAACATAAATAGGCTTTTGGAAAATAGCCTTGGTTATAGAAGTCCCGCAACAAATAAAGTTCAGGACTGTAAGTGTTCATCTCACAGGAACAAATCAGGACAAAAGGCATCTAATTGGAAGAATTTGTAAGGTGTGCTAGGGAAAAAGGATTTTCATTGCTCTATAGCTGAAATCCAAATATTGTTGACAGAAACTAGTTACTGACTAGCAGCTAATTAGCAGCTAGCAGACCAGACAAATAGCTGGAATAGAATGGAATTCGAGAAACATAATTTAAAAGTTTGTAGCACTCATTACGAACAAGATGTTGTGTTTCAGTTTCTAGAAATACACTACCTTAATTGTGAGCCTGATGTGAGTGTTTTATGCATTTAGCCTTAAGTCTTTTTCATTTACGTATATAGAAGCATGTATTTATAAGTAAACATACAGCTGTTTAAAGAGACACTTTGACTGAGAAAGTGTTGGGTTTTGGGGATTATTTCCTGCCCCCCCCCAATGACTACAGCTTCTGTAGAAAATGAGACTCTTGCAGCACTACTCCCCACACATGCAGCAGAAAAATTTTAAAATGATGGAAGTACTCTTTGGGTGGCAAGAACGCAGGCAATGTCGTAAGGGATCATCCTGGTTAGAACAGACTAGGTAGCTTTCAGATAGTTCGGAACAAAAAAAGTTGAAGTAGCAATGTTTTTTCCAAGAAGATTGTGGTTATGTGTAACGTTACAGATTATAACAGGGCTTTTTTGTCAGATTTCTCAAGCTTAAGCATCATTTGCAGTAAATGTTAAAAGTATTGTATTGACTTTTGTATTGTAAAAATCATGCCATTAGAAAAGATCTCTTTCCAAGTTATGATTAAGTCTAAAGTCTACCCACTCACAGTGAGAAACAATGTGTTTTTTCCAATTTTGTTATACTTCGATGCAAAACATGTTCTTTTGTTACAGCTTCCTTGACTTACAAAACAAACATTTTCAAGACAACATTTCTCAGAGAGCTGCTACCAGAACTGTGCATTAATAAGCATCTAAATTACATATCTTGCCATGTAGAACAAACTGGATTTCTTTTCATTAATATCAAGGAAGCAGAAAACAAGCTGAATCCCAAGTGAATTAAATGAACATAATTACTTGCCGTTTCTTTTGCTACTATAACCCCGTATTTATTCAATTAAACAACTCATAATCATGTACCCACTATTTCAGTGGAGTTCAAAACAACTGGTGTCAAAATTAAGCAATTTTTGTATACATTGTACACAGTAGTTTTGAACTGTGTATTACCCTAGTCATGGCACGTGTTCCAGTACATTTTTTTTAAGCCTAAACAAACCAGCAAACTGTTAGTGATTCTGCCAAGTTTTTCTCCTATGCAAGTTTTTGAAATGCTGGGTTCCATCTTTAAAACAGGAATGTTTCTTTTTGTCTTTTGTTGAACTTAATTCCAGTTCTAGATTAGGCTGCTAGGAAATAATTTTAAACATCCCTGTAAGGAGTATGGAGAAAAATGCAAAATAAATCACAATCAAGTTGTGATTTCTTTTTTTGTTGTTGCTTGAGGAGCTTGATGGGGACTAAAAATCTTGTAATGCCTCAAATCTCTGATTACTAATTGTGCTAGTGTTTCATTCAGAGCTTTATATTACTGCTGTGGTGCCCTTACTGGTCTAATCAGTGTTGAAACGGTGAGATATTTTATAAAACATAGAACAGAAACACTAATATTTATTCCTCAGAGATGTTTTTCCCTCTCTTCCAATTATGTGTTTCTAAATAAGGTAAGTTCTATTTTATGGGAGACCAGAGAAAAACCTCTCATTTCTGCTTCTTCAATCAATATGAATGGATTTGTTAATTTTTTTTGAGAACGTTTTCCCAGAACTTCTCATTTTTGCCTCATACCTTAATGTTTCTAGCTGGTAGTTAATTGTTTATTCCTTTCAGTATCACTCTAGGGATCCTTGATGGATTAGAGCTTCAGTGCAAAACATTAACATAAGAAGAAAAGTCTCATAATGGTACAGATGAAGGTGTCCCAAAGGGATGAAATTTTCCCTTAATGTTGTTATATGCAGAGACAATTTGTGTTATAGCTTTTTAAAAACATATTCTGCTACCCATACTACAGAATCACAGTTAATTTAAAAAGAGCAGCTACAGCACTAGATGACTCTGCTAGGAGAGTGAATGCTTTAGCCATAAGGTGCAAAAGAGATGAGAAATCTCTCCATAAGTTGGAGCCCTCCTGATCCACTAAGATTGCAATACCAAAGCAATACAGCTGTACCTTGGAAAACTTAGTGAGATATAAGAAATACTGTCGTTCTCTGCAGGGACAAATGGAAGACTTCTCATTCTGATTGCTCAGAAAGGAGAGAGGAAAAATGACTCGCTCCTCCTAAATCAGATCAGATCCCTGGAAGTTACAGCATTTGGATGAAACACAATTCCTGTTTCTTGATCAGGCCACGCAAACAATTACTGTTGAGATGTTGTTCATTGCTTTTCCAGCTGAGGTTACTGCCTTCACAGCTGAACTGATGAAATAGTTCATTTGGATCTTCTTAGACTCCTGCACAGACCAGTGGTCTTGTTTTATTACTTTTGAAACTGTTTTTCTTAGAAGGTAGCCTCGTGCCAAAGAGTATGGTCTAATGTAGACTGGAAATGATGCTTGGAACAGCATGGACTATATTTGTAAATGTATCAGTTCATTAAAATCCAAGCTTGAACAAGTTTTGGTTCTATACTAGGCCAGGAACTGATCTGGAGTTTATGAACTGAAAAGTTAATCTGCTTTGTTGTTCTCTCGTCCATCTTAAATTCTACGTTTTGGATTTGTTTTTCTACTCCTCTGACTTCCAGTTAGGTTCAGAAACAAAACAACATTCTGGGGTGTGTGCCGTCATCAATTTTTACCATCTACTATAAATTACCTCTTTCTGAGATTTAGTATCGAATAATATAATGGAGATTCTTTATATACATAGAAGGAGGATTAACTCTTTTTGCTTGACTTGAGCTGTTTCCTTACATGGGCGGAAATAGAATACAAAATCCATCACTGTAGACTGGTTGTCTGCTTTTGAGTTCTACATACTCTATAAGGCAAATGTGTATGATTTTTTAAGATGAAAGATAAAATAACCTGAAAAAGAGTGTGCAGCATTATAGCGTTTGATGTTTGTTGCAGGCAAGTGCTCCTAGGATACACTTCTTTAATTTACAAGTAAAGCAGTTCAGGACTTTGTGTTATTGTTGTTTTGTCAATGCTGCAAGCTCAGCTTGAGATGTAAATCAAGCTGTGTTCATTCTGATTTGTGCACCATTGCAAGTAAAATGTTTTTGGAACTGAAACCTAGCTGGCATCTACTGGTTATTTGGAGATGGAATCCAGCTTGCATTTCCATGATGGTCCTGATTATTCAGAGCTATTGCAATAAATAGTAAAGATGCGTTTTGGCTGTTTGTGCAAACAGAGCTTGAAAACACTGAGTTGAGAGAATGACCCCCAAGAGTCCTCCCAGAGTCTGTGGAAGCTGTGGAGGCTGTGTCCGCCCTCCCTGCTGCCAGCCTTTGCCCCAGGGCTGTTTGGAGGGCTCGGAATCGCCCGATAGCCGTAGCAGCTGGCTATTGCATCAGGTGGCTTAGGGAAGTTGTTCTGTTGCTGCGTCATCTGAGAGGAGGTGTGTGGATGTTTTTGTGTGGCTGCCTTTGTTGTCGTGATTTTTTTCACAAGCTGCTGAGAATGCGGAGCTGGGAGTTGTAGGAGCATGGTGGTTATGGTAAGGTTTGGAGCACACAGTACTGCCAACTGGAAAGTCTGTGGTCTACAGCCAGTATCGGTCAAGACATCAGCTTTGCGTTGTGTTACTTTGGAAGAGATTGCTTTAGTTAGCAGATTGCTCCTGGAGGAAGGGGCCTCTTAAAAATGTGCATCAATATGGTCAGTCTTGGGCAGCATAATAAGGTCAGCAGTCTGGTATTACTACTTTGTGAGGGTCTACATTTAGATTTACCCTCTGAAGTTATTTTAGTAGTATCCTTGTTATGAAGGGTTTATGAGAGTATTATGGGAGTATGTTGGCATCTCTTTAAGGCTTGTGGCTTAAAAACATTTTTAGTGAACACTGAGAGAGGCCCTGAGTTTTCAGTCACAAGAATGTTTTGGGTTTTTTTAATAAAAGACCTAATATTTTTACAAAAGCATTTTATCAGTAGCTTGTCAAGTATATTTTTCATTAACTGAAATAAACTAGTCTCTTATTCCAATGCCTGTGTGAAGTTCTAATGAATACAGTGTGTAGGGTCCTCAGCATTAAACAGCCTTTTGATTTCTGCTTTTTAAAATGCCCGTAATTGTGTATTTTTGATAGTTCATAAATTGTAAACGGTATTTTAAAATCAGTTTGGGGTGTACTTCCATAAAACTAAAACCAAGTTTCTTGTCTGCTTATATCTGTGTTGTGCAAGTGAATACAGTACTGTAACATTTTTCCATGCCTGGTAATAATTTTCTTCTATTAACCTTTCCTCCAGTGGCACCCTAGAATTTTCTTTGTTGTATGAAATTAAAATGCCAATCAACCATCCTCTCAGACTGCCTTTTCATTGTGTGATGCAATAAATCAACATCATCAATGTTTTTAATATCAGGAAAACTGAACCATAGTTATCTGTAGGCAGTTAATTATATGTGATACATAGGTATTGGATTGAAATACTCAAAATGGAAAAAAGTTAACAGGGAGTAAGGCTGGGGAGGAGCGGGAAATTTTTGCTCCTCTCAGAGCTTAAAAAGAGTAACTGAAGCCTTGAATAATACTGTTTAACTTCCTGCAGCTTTTTCTTACACCCTTATCCTCAAAGGGCGTAGAAAGCAAAGAGAGAGTCTCTCTTATGGGACGGATCTCTTGCTCTCTGCGAGTAACAATGAATACTCTTAGCACTCGAGATAAAAAGTATTGGTGCTGTGGGACATGATCTGTTGTGAAATAGCTGGATGTCAATAGTATTTTGTCAGTTGGTATGCTTACTTTAATTAATAGGGGTGACTAATATTTTGGATACTTGAATGGATGTTTCTTGCTTTAATAGTACACTGTTACTAGCAGCAACCCTAAATAATCCTGACTTGAGGCTGTTGCACTTGCGGAGTTTGATCCTACAGGCACACCAGTAGTTGCAGTCACTTGACTTTGCTGGACTCTACTCATTTGAAGTCCGTGGAGTCGGTCAAGGGGATCACTGAAGTGACTGGGACTTTGCTGGGATGTTTGATTAGTTGTACTAAGCTGTACACGCTTCTGTTCATGTGCCAGACAAGCTGCTAAATGCTCTCTCCATCCGAACTGCAGCTGTATCCAAACCTGGTTCGCTTGTGGTTGCAGAATCAAACTCCTAAATAATAGCCTGTCAAAAGAGGTTACTTTTCAGATCTGATACTCATGACAGTGTACTGTTAAACTGCAGAGCGTCTATTTATATGTCTAAACGTATAAACCAGTTTGCCCTAGGAATTAGAAGTAGCATATAAACTGACAAAATGTGTACTGACATCTAATTATAATGCATAATCGGGTCTTCGTTCCACTGTACTAACACCTCTATTTTATTTTCATTTTTTCAAATCTCACTAATCTGGACACATAAGCTTTAGTCTCTTTTGGACTCTTTAATTTGCCAAGATTATAATTCTGCTTCATAAATTCTGTTACGATTGATTAGCAATTTTTACTGAAAAAGTTTTCTAGTAGGTTGAATAAGAACAACGTTGTCCAGGTTCTGTCTTATCTTCATTTAAATACTGAAGCCTAAGAACAATTTTGAAGACGATTCTCTCTAATTGAAGTATCCTGTACTGTGCCTGTTTAGCTGACGCTTTATCTGCTGTCAATGTGCTTTCAGTAATAAGAGCCTTAGGGTGTCATCTCTTGGTTCTGTTCTTTTTGTATTTCTGATTGATGGCATTTGTACGAGTATCGATCTCATTTAGCAAGACATCTGCCATGCTGCTGCTCCAGTGGCGTGGTGGGAGTTTCATTTTCACTTACCCTTGGAGTGTCTGAGCCTTGGCGACAGAGGTTACGTTTCTGGAAGAGCCTGAGCTCCCTAGTTTCTGCAAGTGGTAAAAGCAGATACATACTGTGGAGTGCTTGTGATGAGAGAGAAGGGGTGCTGTGAACTAGACGGTATTGTAAGGGACTGTACCTATGCGGTTGCCTGCTTTTTACCATACTTGCCTGGAAGGATGTTTTGTTAAATATAAGCAGGCTACCAGACTCATCATAATTGTACGGTGGCTTTATCTTTCTTGGTGGGGACAGAGCAGGGTCACATCAGAGCGGTGAAAGATGAACGCTGATGGTTCCACTGAAGTCTTTTAAGGATGCTTCTTAATGACTTCAAAGAAACTATAATTTAATGCTTGGTGGGATATACCACTGTCTGGTGTGCATGGCCTTGAAGATTGAAGGAGCATGAATAGAAAGACTTGGAACACCATACAGTTTGGGAAGAAAATCTCAGGGAAAGAGTCTGGGCAGGAAGATACCTGACAATTGCACTTCAGGAATTAAAAAATGAAAGTCCAATTCAGATATGAAGGATTAAATGAATGATTTGAAAGTGACTCCAAAGGAGATAACCAGAGTTTTGTAGGGTAGACCAACTGTGACAGATTGTATTGGACTTGTACTTTAGCATGGTCACGAGTTTCAGGTGTGATTTGCTCTGTGTTCAGAGACGAGTAAACAGGATGTTATCAGATGTAGTTCAAGAGTTGTAATGACTGTGATTACCAGAGGAAGTGTGGTTTTACCAGATTTGAACGTCAGTATTTAGACAGCAATCTACCTTTACTAATGACAGCATTTACTTATAAATTTCACAGATGCTATAATATAGAATAATGTTTTTACTGTGGTCCACTACAATGAATTTAGTTTCCACAATTTCTGTTGCTCTTAAATAAAAGTGGTCACTGCTGAATTGTCATCGTATTAGCTGAATACTTGGTGTAAAAATATGCCATACGATTATAGGGTGCCGGGGGCAAAAGAAGTTAGAAAATAGTAAAGAAAAAAAACCCAACCAACTTTTCAAAGACTATTCAGTTACTGTGGAAGGAGCTTATTCTTCTGTGTATTATCCATGAAAAGCATGTGTTGATATGGGGAAATATTTTTACATGTTTCTCCTAAAGCTTATGAACTTGCATAGTCTAAAATGCCTGTGTTAGATACGTTTCCATTCTGTTGGGTATTTCTAGACTTTGTTGTATACCAGTCAGTCTGTAGCTGGTACCTTGTTATGCAATTCAAGTTTTTTAAGTTCACGGTCATTTCTAAGGAACTACACCAAATTACGTTCTGTAATAATGGCTGATGATTATTTGATAGTTTGCGTGAATCCTGTGCAGCCACTGTCTTCCAGATGACTGTTTATGGCTTTCATTTTTGTCGGGATATAATCCAACTAACCCCTGTGCAACACCACCAGCTGGAAAATCTACATAGTCTTCAGCATAATGCTGTAACTATCAGTACAGCTTCCTTATGCGGGGGTCTGTAAAATTGCATTCATTGAACCACAAGTTGTATTTTGACCTCAGAGTCCTTCTGTCATTATTTCTATTTTTGTTCAGTTTCTCCTAAGAAAACAGCTCATCCTTTTTTGTAATTTGCTGTTTCCCAGGGTTGTTTCTTAAATACAGATTAGATGACAATATTTACAGTGTCTGATGAGGGTTGTAAATCTGAGGTTTAGTATCTTATATTAAGATGTCTTTGTAAAACTGGAAAGAAGGGGAAAAAATGAAAGAGAAAACTATCTTCCCAGAAGTCCACTTGCGGTCTCAGAATTCAGTTTCCTTTATGGTTTTATTAGCTGCTAACATTTACGCTCTTAACTCACTTGGAAAACTTTTTTTTTTTTCCCTTGTGAGTTTGTAGACCACTGCTGATTTGATGCAGAGAAAGTCTTTCTTTTGTAGGAAGACTGAGTCACCAGATTCACCATGGTTTTCTTACGTGGTTTTGTGTGAAAAAAATGATAGGGAAAGGCTAATGGTAGTCCAAGTCATTTTTTGTAGGTACAGAATTTTATCACCGTCCTTAGAAAACTGAAAATATAGACCAGACCATTAGTTGAAAATGAAGATACATAGCCATATATTCTCTTATATATCCATATATCCTTTTACTTTTGTGATTTAATAGACTTGGATGTTATTCATTGTTCTATATGATGCTTGCAATTTTTCCTCTAATCTGTTGCACTTACAAAGGAAATGCAGCACAGATATGTTCTGGAAGTGTATAAAAGAGGGTTTAGAAATTGGCAAAACAAACGAAAGGAAATCAAAAGGCAGGAGATGAATTGTTACTGTCTCTTTTGATGAATGTTTGGAAAGCAGGCCCAGTACAAGTAACTGTGTTTACTATGGGAAAGTTCTGCTATACTTATCCTTGATCTCCACTGTTTAGCCTTTTCCTACTCAGAACTGTTTCCTGACAGTTCTAATTTTATTATATATTTTTTGTTCTCTTTGATTTAGGCAATTTATCTTCTCAAGGCATTCTACCATTTGTTTACCAAATGCTACATGTTAATGAAATGGTTAGTACCATTATTTAAAAAAAAAATTTATCTTTTCCTGCAATTCCTCTAGAAACAGTTTGGAGCAAACAGTCCAAGTATAGGACTAGGTATTGTAGTTCAATACTTTTGCATAAGCTGATAATAGATTAAGGTGTACATCCCATATTTAGAATTTTTACACATGGGAACAACAACAACAAAATCAGTAGAAACAGAAGATTATTTTTTTCGGTACCTCTAAGAGCAGGAGCATTCTGTAATTTGAATAAGAGGGGAAAAGTAGCCTGTAGCTCCTTTATCAGTCACATTTAGTTTGACATAGTTGATACAGAATCAAATCAATGTAGTTTATGGAAGTCTCTAGAATTTTCTAGACTATGGGATGAGTTCAAGTCTAATCCATCTGTATCTAGTTATTCAGTAGCTCTAGATTAGTTTTCCTGTTGGAAAATGGAGATTGATTTTATACAATTTTAGTGGCAATTTTCTACTTTCAGTGGAGAAGCTGCTTCGCTCTTGAGTTGTCCTTCCTGGTCACAGGAGGGCAAAAAGAGTCGTAACGTGAAGGATAGCCCAGGGATGAGTAAGTGGCGTGGGCAGGCAGGAGGCTTAGGTTTGCGAGACTTTCTTCTTGCGGAGTAGTACTCAGATGAAGTTCCCAGTATCCAAAACAAGTACTCTACTCAACTGGGTAAGTTTTTTATCACTTTCTTCCCTTGTTACATTTTTTAGAAATGATGCAATATTTACTGGACCAGGAAACTGACCCTTCCCTTCCCCTGTCTCAAAAAAGTGCCCTCAGCACTGGATTGTAGAAAGTCTTTATCTTTCTCCTCAGAATTAAGCAAATAAAAACATCTTCAGCAGAAGAATTTATAGGAAAAAGACAATTACGTTGAGCCCAGTGCTGAGAGGTTTTACTTGGAGTGTAGGAGACGGGGTTCAGAGTTTCTTATCTGAATCAAAGAAAGGTGAAGTTTGAGACTGAATTATTTATGTCCCCAGTTAATGTGATGATTCTTCTTCTCCCATCTCTGTCTTTTTTTGTGCCAAAGCATTTTTTGGTCTCAATTTCATCCCTTTACAAGACAAGGAAAAGTATGCAATGTCAAAGACTACTTCCTCCTACAGCACTCTCTCATAGGTTAATTCTTATTTTAATAGGCAGCCCACAGTAATACAACAGATAGTACTTGGCATATACAGATTTCCCAGATGAAAAGTGAAAGGATAGCAAGTAGTTTACCATAGCAGTGTACCAGAATTTGTTTAATTGCACCTGCTGCAAATATGGTCATTTTTAGAGTTAGCTGTGAGCGATATGTGATGATTGTTTCTGTCTTCATGAGGACTTTTAATTCCTGAGAAAACCTCAGCAGCTGGGAAAGTGGAAACTGGAGTACAGTTAATATTGCTTGTCATTGGATACATTTGGAAATACAGGTTTATGAGAAGGAAGATGTCCTGCTTTTTGTACTTTGTTTTAGTCTGCTTCTTTAGAGGAGCTTATTGACTAAAAAAATGAAATGGGCATCTAGGAGTTACTAATCTAATTCTATACTGTTAATGTCCTGTAAATGCGGGGTCAACCAGAAATTTCAATGGAGACATTTGAGAGAAGGTCTTGCCAGGTTCGTGCAGCAAGCAGGAGCTCCCAGGTAACTTAAGTGACAGACACCTGAAGATTTTCTTAGGCTTCCAGGCAGATTCGGATGTTACTTTGTGTATGATGTCATTGTTCAGGTCTCATAATAGTGTGAGAGTATACTTTTCTTATTTCTAAAACAAACACAGCAGAGTTCCTAGGATCTTTATTCAGATTTTTCAGTCAGATTTGAAGAATGAAGTGAAAGGTGAAAGTTAATAGGCTGTATCATGGAACCTCACTTGTGGACAACCTTTCTTTATGCTATGTTCTTTCTTTCCACCCCCCTGGAGGAGAGAAGAGGAAAATTTCATGTTGAGTCTCCAAATCCTAGGGAATGCTACTTCAATGGTAAAAGTGGTAATAAAGGCCTGAAACAGTCTTATCACAGAATCACAGAGTGGTCGGGGTTGGAAGGGACCTCTGTGGGTCATCTAGTCCAACCCTCCTGCCGAAGCAGGGTCACCTACTGTAGGCTGTACAGGACCTTGTCCAGGCGGGTCTTGAATATCTCCAGAGAAGGAGACTCCACAACCTCCCTGGGCAGCCTGTTCCAGTGCTCCGTCACCCTCAGAGG
>Ga0181612_140945_pt1 | contig 17535 bp, 13 predicted proteins | sample HoacroProtozoa21_FD_119630 | JGI IMG/M metagenome (GOLD analysis project Ga0181612, IMG submission 119630) | Hoatzin crop microbial communities from Cojedes, Venezuel. Combined Assembly of Gp0051906, Gp0051904, Gp0051908 | reverse complement strand
TCCCGTCCCGTCCCTCTCTGCCGAGCCGCCTCCCGCCTCTCCTCCCCGGCCTCTCGCCTCCTCCCCGCCCCGTCCGCCCTTCTCCCTTCGCCTTTCATCTCCTCCCCTTTCTCCTCCTTTTTTTTTCCGCTTGCTTTCTTCCTTCCTTCCCTCCCTGCGTCTCTGCTCTTCCCACCGTCCGGCCCCCTGTTCAGCTCTCCTCCTCTTTTTCTCGCCTTCTTTCACTTGCTTTTCTCCCCACCGAGCTCCGCCCTGTGGGGTGGCACTAGGGCTAGATAGGGCTGCTCCGTCTGTAGTCTCTGTGATACCCCCTGCGCACACACGGCCTGCCCAAAGGACGCAGGTCTGCACGGAGGGTAAGCAGAAGGCTCCTCTCCTCAAGCACAGAAAGCCTGTCTGAGAGCAGGTGAGACAGCCGAGCAGCTGTGGGGCAGGGTGGTGGGATGGAGAAGGCCATGTTATGCATCCTCTCTGCTTTCCCGGAGGTGTTTGAAATTTTACAAGCTCTCGTGCTGGTTCGCTTCATCCCACTCCTTCACTGGAACAGGCCCACTGTTTCCGGGCAGTTCTAGGTAATGGCTGTCTCACTTTCTGTGGGCCCTGCTGGTGGCAGCCTGGGGACAAGGAGGTCTGGCAGGCGGGAATGGCCCTTTGGCAGGCATGGGGTGAACGCTGTAGGCTGGCTGGACACCTGTGCTAGGACATCACACGATACTCTGGTGTTGGGAGGATTTTGCCCTCTGCTGTGGCAGCACAACTGCTGACCACTGACATTCACCCCCTCCCCAAAAAAGTCCTGAATTAATTGATACGGCAGCTTAAGGTGCATCACCCCAAAGTTACTGTGCTTGTTTTGCCAGGTGGTACCATACTTCTAGGCCAGAAAGGACAAAGGAAGTTGGCACCTAGCAGTCTGCTCCTGCCCATCCCCTTTGCTCCTTTTGAATGTGTTTGTCATTTGAAAGCCCACAAATCTCCAGAGACATGGGCTTAATCCTTCTACCAGCAGGTATGATGCGTTGTGCCTATTTTAATATTCACATTGAGTGAAGTGTGGATGATACAAACACATTGGCATTCCTGCTTCCCTGGATAGGGCAATTAGTACTGATTTAGCTGCTCCACCCCTCTCCTAGTAATCCCTGAGGCAGGATAATACATGCCTGCTTTTAGGCATCACAGAAAATTTAACATGTGCTTCATCTGATCCTCATGAGACTGAACACTACCTTTAGTAGACATGGAAGGGAACAGAAGGTGCGTGAACGTGACTTGATGGCTGCATGGCTTCTTTGGGCCATCATGTAGTTCTTTTACTTCAGGGACAGGCTTTTGTGTTGGTACAGCAAACTCCTTGCACGAGACTGGCAGGTCAGGATTATGCAGAGAACAACCAGCAGACCTGAGGAAACAGAGACTGTTAAAAATTGTACTGCCTGGGTAGCTAATTAAGATCTGTAGATTTGAGTCTATTCCGTTAACTTAGCAAAGGGAAATCCTATCAAAGAGATAAGCTAATTCATAAAGAAACAGACAAATTCACGAAAAAGTGTACCAACAATTATTTAATTTGATGGTCCTGATGGAAGCTCCAGCTCAGGAAGTCCTTGGACTGCTGATTGAGAGGGGAACCAGTGGTGACTGATTTTTCATACTCTTTTGTAAAACATTTACTGCTTGCTGTTGTTAGAGATAAGATATTAGGCTGGATGGACATTTCAGACCTTCTCATATTTTTACGCTAGGCTCAATCATGCCTCACTCCATAACTCTCCTAAATTCTTTCAGTCTACTAACCTTTTAATGATATATACAAAGTACTGATGTAAAGATATCAGTGAAGACTGCCTAAGCTCTCATGTGAGTGCCTGGACCCTATAGAGCTTAAAGACACTCTGTGAGAATCAGTATCAGTGTCTGTGTCTTTGCAACCATCCCTGCTACCAGTGGCACTAACAGTTCCTTTAATTGCATCAAGAACCCTAATGAGCTTTGGGACAGAGCTGGATTGATCAGTTGGTGAGAAGGCTTACTATGATACATTTGCTTGTGATAGGAGATAGAAGAGTCAGAGGCCCATTTATCATAGAATCATAGAATTTGGGCTTCTCCAGTCATATGTGCCTGCCAGTTTACTGAAAATATATTCTTTCTGTTTTGCAGCTTGTGATCTCTGAACCTTTGACATTTCCCTGTGTATTGTGGGTTCTCTCTTTTGTGTAGAATTATTTAGTTGGCTTCTCCCCCACTGAAAGACCTTCGTTAATACAAGAACATGAGAAATGCCTCTCATTCTTCAAAGGGATGTTCCTTTTGAATTTCAGAAAGTACTTTTAAAAGTGGTTTAAGCTGAAATTCTTTTATATTTGTCATTGCATAAATGAGCTCAGGTGATGCTGCCCTTTCAGGTTTTTACCAAGGGAGAGCTTTTCTTTGCACAGCTAGGAAGACAACCTGTAAGCTTCAACGCACAGCCCTCTCTCTTGCCACTAACATGTACTGCCAGTAGCATTCATTAGGCAGCATAACACCTAACGTACCTAACTAAATCTACATTTTGCCAGTCTCTTGGGATATACTCATGGGCCAAACAGCACTAGTTAGGCTAGTGAGCTGTGGAGAAACAGACTGCTGACCTCTCATCTTCTCAGATTTACTGCTGACTAAGAAGTCATGCAATAGGATGATTTTACACAAATTGTTTCCAACCTCTAGGCTGCAGCTGGGTGGACTGTAGCCTTCCTTTGTGCCTGGATTGGACGGGTTTGCTAATGGAACTGGGGCAACCTGCATGAAAGGTTGCAATTATGTGGTTTGCATTATTTCACTGTTAAAATCTTTTATCCCTTTAAGTCATTTGTAAGCAGCTGAGACGTTTCTGCTTTTGTAAAATGTTTATTCAAGATTGTTGATGCCTTGTACCCGATTCCATCACAGTTTACTCATGCATCAAAAATCCCAAAGGCCAAATGAACAGGCAGTACAATTCCCTATTGTCTCTTTCACCCACAGGCCAGGTACACAGCTCTGTAAGCCAGTGCACTCGCTTAGCTTCTGAGAAAGTGTGCAGATGCATGTGAGCAGAGCCTCTGACCCGCAGGACACGGATTTCTCAGCTTTGGCAGCACCTACATGGCCTCGTTTCCTGCCGGGACGGGTCTGGTCTGACGTGGAAAGTGCCTACTCAGCACCCCGATGCAGCTGACACAGCTCAGACTGCCTGTCATACAGAGCTTGGAGCCCCTCGCTCCCTGGGGGCGGTGTTATTGAAATTATCAGCCTTAGTCACTCTGGGTGCGACCTGCTGTGTAAATTCCCTTTGCCTCCTTGCAAACTCATATCTATCAGGAGAGGTAACCACAGCCTCTTGGCTTGGTTTCACTGTCCCATCCTCCTCCCTGGCCACTATTCTTAACCTTCCTTCTTCTACTGAAAAGTCTAACATCCCCAAATCTGTCTCCAAAAACTCCTACAGGGTTTCTGTGAGCGCTGTTGTGACTTACCCTTTTAGCAATATTGCAGTGCAGCAGAGGGATACAGTAGCATCCACTGCAACTCACAAAGAGCTGCTTTGGCTGTGCTCTAGCACTGGGAAAAATGTCTCCGTGAGGCTGCAACTCTCACCGTGTGTAGATGGACTGGAGTGGGCTGTTTGCCTGCTTTCATACCTGATACGTTGTTGAGGACTGTTATGCTTATTCTGAGTGATGTATAGGAGTTTGCCACCCACCTGCAGCAGTAAACTGTCTCTCTGAACTGCTTTTCTTTACCTGGAGTGATCAGGGCAGCTACAGCTTATCACCCTCCCACACCTCATCCAGGCAGTGTGCCCAGATGCTACCTGCCTGCCTCAACCTTATCATGGAGACATGAGTTACGACCAGGTCTTTTTCAGAATCAAGCAGCTGGTAGCTCCCGTGGCCCAAGGAATCCTAATTACAAATGAATGTTCAGTGATTAGAGATGGATAAAATCCAAACTGCTTCAGTGTTTGGATCTGTATCCAAAGTTTCCCATCCCTTTAATGGGCCAAATTAACTTTGAACTTAGTGACAGCCTGGAGCTTCTGAACAATGTGGCTTAGGATTAAAAACTCTACCCTGGTATTTTTCTGTGTCTCACTGATGTGTGAGAAATTGTTTTGTGGATCCAGCTCCATGTCAGTAGGAAAGATACAAAGAGCTTCTAAAACATAAGCATCATGCTTTTTAGGTCTCTGAACGTCATGCAATGTTTACTCTGTGTTTGGGGCTTTGATGCTAGCTTACTTGTTGCCATTTATTTCTGACATTGGCAAGTCACTAGGTAAGGTGATGTTGTTACTGAAGTTTTCCTTTCCCCCAGTCTAAAGTGTCCATCCTCCATTCTCTTTTCCTTTTTCTTTCAGGGTTATGAAGGATACTGATGAACCTGGGCAGGATCTGATGTTTCGTGTGCTGTAGCCATACTTTCCTGGATAGGTGAAATCCTTACTATTGATGCTGTAATGTATTTTTCCATTTTCTCTTTCTTTAAATGAGAGCATGTTTTTATAGTTCAGGAAACTTGCTTTTGTTACTACTTTTATGATTATGTTTGGGACTACATAAAAGCACAGAGGATTTATATTTTTTTTTAGCATTTGCTTCAAGTTTGATCATTCCAATTTGCAAGGCACTACTAATCCTGAAAAAATGAGATTTGTGGATGTTTTGCAAGACTGTTTAGAGCCTCTGTCATGTGTACTTTCTGCATCCTTAGGTGTGTGCAAGAGTTGAAACCTGATGAAATCTTACTGTGCATCGTCATGCACAAAGACATAGCCTCAGCTTCATATAGCGTACACAGCAGTGTCATTTGGGGACCATTAAAAAGTCCATTGCAGTTCCAGTTCTGTTCTCCAGAGGTATTAAAATGTCACTTTTAGCTGTCCTTATTTCTGGCAGTAGGTGGACAAATGTTACGTTAAGATGTATTTCAAGGCCTTTTCAGTGCATTAATATGTTCTGGTTATGTATTCTCATTAGGCACCTGTCCCAGTTAAAACATTACTGGCAGTACTTTGCTCTGAGCTACCTGCTGTGAGCCTGCTGATCCCTGTCTGCCCAGCTCAGAGAGAGTATTGACTCCAGAACTGCACAATCGGTGAGAGTTGCCCCAACAATGCACTGTGCTATCCCCTCTTTTGGCTTGCCAGCCTCCCCTGATTAGCGTTACGGCCAGGTCTGGGGAAGCGCAAGCCTCTCCTGAAGACTGCAGAGACATGGTTTATCTGTGAAGTCTCCTGTCTCATGGAATTTGGTCTGTTCTCCACACAACCTGTGCTGGTACCATATTCAAAACTTTGTGTTCATAATTTGTCTCTGGATCTTCATTCTAAGAGATGTCCCACTGCCTCTTTGTAAACAAGAGATATGAGTCTACTGGAAGAGAGCAATGATCTGTCTAGCTCAGTGCCCTCTTTCTGACTGTGGTGGATAGCAAATACTTAAAGAAGCATAGCATGGGCAGGGCAAATGCACAATACTGTGCTCCCAAGAGACTTTTCCAGCTTCATATGGTTTGCCGCACTCACTGTCTCAGCAAGAAGTTGTGTCTCGGACCCTCACTGGTCAAACTCAACCACACTATGTGCTCCTTTGTCACTTTGTTCTGGACTGAAGAGACAGAAGTTTGCCAGTGTATCCCTTCTCCCTCATCAGGGTGGCTCCGTGGCTCTCACAGTACTGGATGTGGCCCTGATAGGAATAAACCTTGCTGGTTACAGAGGAAGAACTTTCTGAGGTGAAGCTGGTCATGAAAGAATCACTGCACCTGCACAGGGACGCTCAAACAGCCACCGCTGTCAGCCGGCGCTACATGGCTCATGAAAAGTCACACTACAAAAGCAGTGAACTAGTATTAGAAGGTATAATACATGTGTCTAGCATTTCTGTAGTTGTGCTTGGATTTGTCGTCTGAAGCTTTCAAACATTTCCTCAAAAATTTTTTCAAATTAGCAAATTTAGCCTGCATGTATCTTAAGAATAAAGGCTTCCACACAAATTCTTTGAGCCTGCCTGCTTCTAGTCAGGCCAGAAATATCACAAGAAATGCAACCCTTGCCTGCACCTGGTATTTCTGATCTGCCCTTACCCAGCCACTTGGGTTAAGGAGAAAGATGGAGATAGTGCCCAAGCAGAGAAATGAATGGTCGTGAAATGTAGGGTTTGGATGAAGGTGCATTGAGGTGAAGTGGATGAGTTATGAACAAAAACCGTGTAGATATTACTCCTAACTAATATTGCATGCTTTATTCCTATGCATTAGTTATCCATACCTGCAGAACTACAATATGTATAGAACCTGCCTTCTCCAGGAAGTCAGTCTGGAAAATTGACTGTAAAGCTCATACCAATTCTGTTATCTAACAAGTGGAACCAAGTTACTATCTTTACTTTACAAATTGCTAACCAACCTTTGGAAAGAGCTGAAGTTCACAGCTGGAAAGCAACTAAAAACTTAAAAAAAACTTATGCACCTGTCGCAGAGATCTGAGGAGACCCCAGCAAGGAAGATCACAGCTCTAGAAAACAAGGCCTGTGAGGAAAGACTGAAAATATGGGATGGCTTAGCGAGGCCTGGGAAGCATAATAAATCTCCAGGTAGTGTAAGGCTCTTGCAAAGAGAGGGAACGAACAACCATCCACGTCCACGGGAGTAAAATGAGAAACTGCGGATCTAAATTGCAGGAAGCGAGATTAGGTGTTAGTAAATGCTTTCTAATCATGAGGTTAGTGAAGGGCTGAAATAGGGAGGTGAGTGACTCTCATTATGAGAGTTTTTGAAATAGACACTTGACAAATATTTGTCAGAAATGGTCTAAGTATACCTGGTCAGCTTTTCAGAATGGGCCAAATTGGCCCAGTTAGACCAAATGAAATCTGAAGACCTCTTCTAGCCTTCTTTTCTTTGATACTGTTTTATACTCTCTGTATGTTGTCTCCCTTAGTAGAAATACTAAATACTTGAATACACCTGAGATAAGACGTTTAAGCTCTTCACATCCCAAGGAACAATAACATTTTTTTCTTTGACCTACTTTGTCCTGCTCAGACACAGATAGCATCTTGCTCTTTTGTCTCCATTTTCTACCAAGTCCCCCAAGACTTTCTTCTATTTCTGCTTTTTTTACTTCAGATAATAAATCCTGCATCTCTGTGTTTTGTATTTTTTTAAAACATTCCAGGCTGGAAACAAAGTACCCGCACATGTGCCCACAGTGGAGAGTTTGTTGTCAGAAAAGCAGGGAATCCTTCCCTAACCTCAGGAATGTCCCTGGAAGATGTGCTTGCCTTTTGCTCTGTTGTCAGGAATGGTGTTGCTACACTTTGACAGCTGTTAACTTTAAACCAGATTCTTTAGACTTAAAAATAGAAGTAAAAAACTACTGTTTCTGAAACAATTCTCTCAGTTTAGTCAGTAAGCTCCAGTCAAATTTTGTATGCTATATAGGGTTGAGTAGTGGTCGAACTTGGAACTGTGAACTTCAGGAGGGGTTATGGGTGAGACAAGTGGTTACATTTCCTGCTGAGCAGAGAGATAATGAAGAAATGTCCATCCAAACATCCAGCAGGTCCATGAATTGCTTAAAAAGTTACCTGACTGGTGTTCCTAGGATGATCTCTCTGAAGAATTTTTGTCACAGCATTGAATAAACAAAATATTTTACTTTCATGTCCTTCAAATATTGAGTATTTTAGAGTAGATTCTCTTCAATGTTGCAGATGAAGATGTATAGTATCCGCATTTAAGTGATAGGCTGATACTGTAGTAAGTTAAAGGCATCTCCTTTGTGTAGCTGTTAAATACCGAATATTGTGTGTTCTTTATCTTTCTTTTAAAGGTAAAAATAAGGAACATAAAAAAAGCTTTATCCATTCTTTTTTAAAGTACAGAAGTTCAGGTGCCATTTGTTAAATGATTCTTTGCAGAGAATACGAAAGAAGCCACATCTTGCATACCGTACATACCGTATGCTTGGATGCATCCTTTAACCAAATAGAGACATTTTTCTTAGCAGTGTTGTGGCCATATGGATAACGTGTAGGGTTGTCATATCACAAAATTAGCTTGTATTTCTTCTGTCTGAAAAGTTACCTTGTATAAACTCTCAAATTTGTGCTACTTATTAAAAAGAAAAAAAGAATCTGATCTTTTTTTCCTGCATTCTTCTACTTACATGGGAAGGCAATAGACAAAGTTTCTTGTGTATCTCCTCAAGCAGGGAGAAGACAACTGCTTCAACAGTGGGCCTTAGAAAGGCACCAAATTGTTTGCACTGTTTGATGGAAAAGGAGAGGTCTCGACCTATTAAAATTAGTGATTTTGATGTGGTGACGTAGCTGCCAGATGCCTTTTTGCTGTCTGATGTCTGATTTGCTGGCTGTGTGGAACAATAGTCTGTGCAGAGCAGCATGGCCATGGGCAGAATTACAAGTGAGCATCCGTGAATTCCTCTGTGCAAGTACAAAAAGGGAGGGTTTTTCCTCTGCACTTTTGGAATGACAGAAAACCTGTATGAATGACACTCTGTGTCTCAGACAAGACAACTTTGAACTCAAGATTGTTCCCTGGAAATGCGAAAAATGATTTTTCCCACCTGTGAAGGTATTAAAAGTTTATTGTGTTGATTTTAAGTTGTTGTTTAAGATGTTGGCAATGCTCCCTGTTGTTTTGGGTTTTTTTCAAATGGATGACTAATATTTGCTCAGTTTGAAAAAAAAAAAAATACTCCTGGTGGCGAGCCTATGCATAGAACATTTCTACTCCAATGGTTAAAGTCTATCATAAGTTATTAATAATGAGTGGAGGGTTTTGATGGAGATAGTTGATGGAGAGTGCCAGTAAGCAGTGGCTGAGTGCAATGGCAGAGGTGGTGTGGCAATCTGAACAATAAAACGTGAAAATTTAAAAAGGTCAGATATGAAAACTTTGGGGAAATTGTCAGCAAAGGTTACAACAGCAATGCTGAGAGAAGCAGCAGGGCTGACACAAGCCAGCTTACATTGATAGGCCAGCTACCCGTGGCTTCATGTCTCTGCTGAATGTCAGTAGTTGTAGCAGGACAGGGGCTTTTCCTGCCACTTTGGGATTTGTTGGACAGCAGCTAGGAAAGAAAGGTGTCATTTACTGATTTGCCACCATGGTGATTTACTACATCCTTGAGAAGACGGTCCATGACAATATTTAATGCACTTTTTGTTTTTGGGATCTGTCATGAGGAAATGGAAGGGGGGGGAGATGTCAGGGGGTGAAACTCATAATACTGAGATCGGTGTATCACTTTTAGGTGAAGCCCTTCAGGTTCTCCAAAATAATCTCCCCTTGATCAAGGGAAGGATCACTCCATAGGTGTAGTCAGTATCTCTCTGTTGTATTTATGGGTCTGTGGGATTATATTTAGAAAAGCAATGCTGTTAATTGGAGCAGAAAAGTTATCAAAATGTATGTTGTCCACAGCAGCTGTTGAGCAAAGGCCTTCCAATTGGGAGGGTTATTGCAGAAGGGTAGGAACTGGGTGTCCTATACTTGGGGTTGACTTCACCAGGCTGATGGAGGGGCTCAAAGATTTCTGTGTGCCTGAGTGGGTGTGGAAAGACACTAATGGAAAGGAGGAGGGCTCAGCTCCTTCTCTGGGACTCACAATAGACATCATGCTGATCTTTTAGGGAAGTCTGCATCTGAACCTAGGTAACCTTGAAAATTAAATAGGATGGTTGGATGAAAGCATCTAAATTCTGCCTGAATGGCACATAAGGTTTATTAGTACCTTGTTGAATGTCCGCTGGTGATTCTGCCCTTGAAGTCTGATTTATTTTTTTTTATAGAGAATCCTCTCTGACTGTCAGTGCAAAGGCAGTCAATGATTTGACTGAAAGGAAAAGCTGGCCGTACAGTAAATGACCACAGTGCTAAATGACCATAATACAAGCCATGGCATATGCAAGTAATTTTCAAAAAGGGGTGTTTTTGGACATTGAACACAAAAAGATTGCAGGGAAAAAAGGGAAGCAGGATACTATCTTTTAAAACTAATAGCACACAATGCAGGCTCCAAAATGTTCCGTAATTGTTTGTGGTGTAGCCTCAGGGTAAGGAAATATTATCATTAAAGAGAAGTAATTTGAGTGAAACTGGAGATCATAACATTCCACTTACCAGTTGCAAATGCATACCATCAAAACACAGGTTTCCAATAATACACAGACTTTCTCTGCTTCTTTTGATCTGTTAGCATGTAACAAATATATTTTCCTTCTCCAACACTGAACTTAGGAAAGTAAATAAAATCAAAACCATACTTAAAGCACCGACTCACAGAAAACATTATGCTAATATGGATGTCAAAGGCATGCATTACATTAGTCATTATAATTAAAAAAATACACATCTGTTTTACGATGAAATGTGAGTAATGTGCCACTAATTACTAACATCTGTAGTTCTTTCTAGCTATGATAGTTCCATTTTGAAGTGCTGCACATTCTGTGGATTAATAAAAAGTGCAAAAGCACATTTCAAATTTAGATTTAAAAATTATAATACCCTGAGCTGTACTTTGATTTCACTTTTGTCAACATACATTGTTAGGGACTTCCTGGCTTTCCATGAAAATGGCCTTTGACCCATTTTATCCTCAGTGTAGTGCTAATATGACTGTTCCTGGCATTACATTGACTTGCACATCAGACACCAAATTAGTAAGCATCCCACAGCTGGCAGCCAAATCATGTTTTGCAGCCATGCTGTCCAGACTTCCTCAGAAGTAGCAGTGTTGGTGTTACCATCGTAGAACATGCCAGACCTTGCCTACCACCTCATCAAGAACTATGGCTCTTGCATAGTTTTAAACTCTGGGTATGATTTTGTCTTGTGTACCGAGTCGTGTACACATGTTTTGGACTCACAGCTCCGTGGACAGGTCCTGTCTTGATTTCTTTACTTACAGTGTTTTTTGTATACTATCACAGCCACAGTATCAGAGCAGCCTGCACTCTGTAAGCTTCAGTCAAGTCTGGGTGACTTCCTTTGCTTGGCAGATTCCAGATTTTTTGCCAGAGTTTATATCTGCGTCTTTCATGACCCCGTCTCTGACTTCCATGTGCGTGTGTGTCTTAATGCTGATGAACTGTTCTCTTATAATGGACCTGGTTATTCAACTCCCAGTCTCCCCAACGGCCTTTCTCCCCCCCACCAGAAAAAAATGTTAATCTTTCAAGTCTTAGATCTGTTCCAAACTCTTTCACATGTAGACTTCCATTCCTCCTGCATTAACCAATCTTGTTGCATTTTTTTGCATGGAATGTAGTCCTCCTTAAGTTTCTGCAATCCATTTTCATTGTGAGCCTCTTGGCTGGCTTAATTGAAAACTATTAAAAACCTCAAGCAATTGAGATCCAACTTTTATCAGAAATAAATTGACTTTCTGCCCAGTATCCTTCTGATAGCATTCATTGTTCGTAGCTGTAGAAACTGTGCAGGTCTTCTCTAAGGGTTTTTTCACAATTTAGAGTTTACCCACTCCATTATTCATTCCTGCAGAACAGTTTAATTGTCCCCCGTACCGTACTTTGTCCTGAGATGACACCAAGTCTGAGAGTCTGACAGACTGTAAATGTGATATCTGAATGTGTCAGCATTGCTCTGCATAAACCTCCATCGAACTGAACGTTTCCTTCTATGCATCTTGTACCAGCACTTCTTAAAGGCATAGCTCTGCGCATGCTGTAAGCACTCCTTTTTCCTCCTTTCCACTCCTCTCTTCTATGCTCTGCCACGTCATTGAGGAGGAGAAAAATTGAAAGAGTTTAATGCAACCTGCAGCTCAGGGCTGTGAATTCCTCCCAGCTGCTTGCAGAGTGTTAATGGACACTGTACAGACTAAAACAGGACAGAGGGAATCTGTCCCAATAGTTTTTAAAGGTTCACTTCTGTTGCTAATGACACCTTTGAGCGCTAATGAAGTAGTTTTCAGATATGGATCTGGGCTCTGCTAATGCTCTGAAGTGTGAGCATAGGAGCAGTATGGCATACTCCAATGGGAAGTGTACTTGGGCAGAATTCCTACTGAGGTCAGCTGGGCTTTCTCCAGAGAAATCCTTGCCTAATAAATCCCTTAATGGTAATAATTATTGTCTGGGATTGTAGTTAAATATAGGAATATTTTAAATTAAAAAATGCACTGGCTGTGCTCTCCCCCTCTCTGCACTGCTCTTTGCTGCAGTAATTCCACTGAGTTACTCCCAGCCTTTGCTGGCATATAGCTGAGTGCAGAATCATGCCTCCTGCTGCCACTTGAAATAAATCATGAAAAAGCCTCAGTTTTATACAATTTATTTCAAATACGAATTTATGGCTTGAAACTAGTGAACAGCATGGCATCTAATGAGTCCTGGAGTATCTTAATAGTAAAATAAAATAAGGAAGGTTCTTATTTTCCCTAAATGAGGGTGTGATGGCAGAGTGGTTACAACATCTGGCTTTTTCCCAGAAGTATAAGCTCTCTTGTTGTGCAAGTGATGCATGTTTTCAAGACAGGTAGAGAATCAGATCTTGCTGCTTTGAGCATTTTCTTGGTCAACTCAGCTGTAAATGAGTACCAAAGGCAGCTGCCTGTGATAAAAACATTTCTGTTTTCTTGAATGTGGTTTACCACAGAGCTGGCATGTATGGGCTGTGCCAGTATGATGGGCTCAACTATCCTGTCTAAAATTCTGGCCGTTTTCCTACTAGTTCTGCTGTGAGATGTGCATTTCAAATGTAAACAGATATGTCTTGTGAGCAGCAGAAATAATGAAGTCTGTTTCCCAAAGGATTTGTTATGCGCTTGGATGACTTATTAGTTAAATAAGCCTATGTCTATTATTAGGTGTCAGGTAGTCTGTAAAGAGAGATCTAGAGAATGCCCCAGCCTTGGGAAGCTTCAAATGGGATTTTGTGTCTTCTTAGGCACTAGTAGCCACACTTTCGTGAGAACTAATAAGGTCTTTTTCTAGCTGCTTGTCTTAATGAAGCATACTGGAATGTAACTGTCTTGGAGGTTTCTGCCCTTCTGTCACATTTTGATAGAAACTGGCCAATCTGTTCAAACGTTGGTGAGAGGAGGCTGACTTGGCCTGAGCTTCAAAATTCTCTGAAGGAACAGATTCTCAAAATCCCAGCACTTTCTGGTGGATCCATGTTGTCAAACATGAAGTCTGAAAGGATCTGCCATGGGCATATTACTACTGGGTGTTCCAGGTATCACCTAGAGTTCAGCTGTTCCAGGGACCAGTTATGACGCTCTGAATCCAAGCTACAGTCGGGCTGCAGTGTGTAGGGATTAGTCTGCTTAAGCTGACTCTTCACTTTCAGTTTAGGCAAAGTCTATATGATCCTGCGATGGTAAACTAATTAACATTGCTTGAACACTGGATCTGTTTATCCTCTTATGCCTTTTAATATCACACAGCAAAATTGCTTTGATTTTCTCTTGATTTCCCCCCAGCATGAAAGAGCCTGGGTTTTACCCTCGCTATGAAGTTACATCGACTTCTTTAATGCCATTACATTAGTATCAATTTGCCATGTCCAAAAGGACTACAAGGCATAATCCAGAATGAAACAGAGAAGAAATTCCCAACTGACAGGCCATGATCAGGTACTACTGTTAGATACTAGCACTTTCCCAGGAAATTGCTGTATGAAAAACAGGGGCTTGGAGAACTGTGAGGAGAGTTAAGTCCATGTATCCTATAGATTTCATTAGTATGTTGAAATTCTGCAAATAAATGTGTAAATATTTCTCTTTCTCACTGAATTCTGAGAGTTCTTACCCAAGACAGAGAACGCATCCTATTCTCCAAAGTCCTTAAGCATGTGCTTAACTCATGGAAGTAGGGATTTTAAGGAGAATTTCTGTAGAGCCCTGTGTACTTCCTATCCGCCACTTCCATGTGGGAATCAAGCCACTTATGTATACACTTCCTAACTCTAGGGCAATTAAAATCTCAGACATAATGTTATACTAACACAGAATTCAGTGTGCCTAATGACATATTAAATCTTCCTAAATTATAGCTAAATTACAAAAAGGACTAATTTACTAAAACCAGTTAATAAATGTTTAGAAAAGGAAGCTAATTGAATTATCCCTTGTTTGTCAGAGACAGATAATCTCCTTGTGAGATATCTCATTTTTTCTGAAGCATGATTAATTTGCCTGATGAGTCAGAGATTATGACAAATTACACAGAAGGAGATAATAAAAAAGTCAGTAGGAAGGCTTGGGAGCCGAGAACTAGCAGCTGTTATTTGATTTCAGGCTTGGTACTGCTTCTGGATTCACCCTGGCCCTTGTGTGATTTCCTTGCTCCTGCTGCAGACAAGCCACGCAGCAGTCACAGCCACTCTGCTCCTTTTCTCCATATGCTCTAAGCCTCGGTCCATTTCAGTTCAGCAGCATCACCTCCCCAGGAAGGATGCCTGAAAATTCACACGATTCTAGGACAATGGCTTGTACTTTACTGAATATCAAGGACATGAGATGATTTTTTTACTTTTCCTTAGTCGTGATGGGAAGGCATTTGTGGCTCACACAGAAGGTCCAGTCACAGCTTCATCTTGTTCCCATCAAACTCAACAGAGAAATTAAAATCAGTTGTAGCTGTGCTCAGCTCTGTATGCAAAGTGTGTCTAAGCCCTTCAACACAGTGTACCTAAAGGACTACACTGCACAAGTCTACCGTCCTTTAGGAGAAGGCTTCAGCATACACACTGCAACTGCCCAGTTTCAGTGCAATCTGCTGGGCCGTAGCACTGTTATGGCTCAAGCTCCAAGCTCCAACAGTGGGCAGAGAAGAGCCACGGGTGCGATGTGTACTAGTGCACCGAGCTGCAGCCTGGTCTGGCCAGACACAGACATGGATGAGGCTGGTGCTGAGGTGCCAGATAAGGTCTTCCACTCTTCCTCTCATGTGTATCTGATCTGAGTGTCTTTCAGTCTAACTCATGAAAATGTCAAAATTTGATCTTAATGTTTGAACTCTGTGTACAATGTTGCCTGCTTTCATCATCTGGCTTGAAAACTCTGGCAGGTGGTAGAACTGAGTTACAAGTTTATTGATTTTATTGATGTTTTATCATGTGGGCTTGAGAAAAAATTTCCATTTGCACCCTCTTGTATACGTAGATGATGCTATTTACCAGGAACTAGATTTGAGTTAGTCTCATTATTTGGAAAATAAAGTGATCTCATTGGATAAGTTTAAGAGAGGTCTCAGTATAGTGGGGGGAAAGGGGACGGCAATGGGCAAGCTCGTTATTATTGGCACTGCCTAGTAGTTGAATATATACAACATTTGCATTTAAATGCCAATACATGCTTTTCATTTACTCTACAGCTCGAACTCACCTCTGCCTGTCTCTAGTGGAAATCATCTGCACATGGGTTCCCAGTAATATGCAGTAGGCTTTTCCTGCACTACATCTTGGAGTAATTTTGAGAGGAGATGCAGGGCCAGGCTTTTGCCCTTTGCAAGCCAGGAACTGCTTGGGCCTGATGTGTCTCACAGGGAAAGGACTGCTTCTCTCGTAGCAAACAGGTATGGGCCTGTTGTTTACTGAGATTGTGTTCGTATCCCTGAGAATTCAAAAGCCCATAAGCACACCCAAAATAATCCTGACATCTTAGAAGGCTTTTTTTAATTAGTACTGTTGATCTCCTGGTTTCTGAGCCTTTATGGTGTAGCAGAGATCAGAGCTGCTAACTGTTCTCTACAGCCTGAAGAGCAAGGTTTATTTCAAATTAAAGCAGAAATTGCCACAGTCATGTGATTTGAAGTCCTAGTGTTTCAAGTAGAGTATCAGATAGTGCAAAACTTCCAGTTAAATAATGGCTGTTGGAAGCACTCTGCTTTTTCTGCTGTTCCTGACTGCTAAAAGAGCGATCTGAGGTGACCGTAAGCTCACATACCCTGTCTATTCCTGTGCAATCACTTTTTCCCCTTCCCAACATCAGTTAGTTCTCTTTTATGTTTAGTTCTCCTTCGTATCATCAGTTTGCTTATCTGAAAAAGCATTTTCCCCAGCATCCCCAGCCAGGTCCCTGTGAACTTGCCACTGTTCTCAGTCCCATACCAAACACACAGAGTCAGCTTCTCACACCAGGGTCCCCTGACGTACCTGAGAGCCTCTCCATCTCTTCTTTGGGCTCTGCACCCCTCTGGTAGGAAGGAGTAGAAGCCTCCATCAGTGGCAGTCCCAAAGGAAACATCCAGGTACCTGAAGCGTTTGAGACCTGAGGTCGGGGCCCTCCCTCAGGACAAAAAGATGCCAGTAGCTCCCCAGAGAGGGACCTGAGTTGGGATAGCAAGGTCCCAGAGCGGTCGGAGATACCTGGTGGTGGGGAGCAGATTCACCAACCAGCCTGCCTAGCTTTGATGGTCGCTTTGCCAGCTACTGTTACCACTGCTTACCCTGCAAATATGCAGCAGCCTTTTCTTCAAAGTTGCTGTTTTGTGTTTTGTATGCATTCCAAGGTGGCAGCTCCTTTGAAGGGGTCCCTGCAGAAGTCCTTGTGTACTCACCACAGGTTTCCGTTTGTTCCCTCTTGTCACTCTAATGAATTTAAATATCAAGCAACTTAAAATGTACAAGGGTTGTTCCCAAAAGGGGTGATTAGTCAGTGTTTTATATTCATTGGAGCATTTCAGCCTGTTTTAATCACAACAGAATGTGTTTGCATCTGGTTCCAGTCCTGTGAGTCCTCTCTCAGTACTGTGGAGTAACTGAAGAATATGATTAAAGGTGATTATTTTAACTGCCCATTGACTCAAAAAGATTTCTGATAGTGCTGAGTAGAATCTGATCTGTAAAGCAAAGGCCTTGTGGATTTCCTGCATCAGGACAGGCCACTGTCAGCAGTGGTGTGAGGGATGCAAATGAACCAACAGTAGCCTCCTGCGAGCACTGAGTGGATTACAGAGGGGGAAACATATTTTTTAACTGAATGCAGAAACAGAATGTGTGCACTGTGCCAGTTTGCCTGTGAAGCATTTCGGCTTGTTATTAGTCCACACAGTGTTAAATCCCAGTGTAATATCACTGACTTTGCTGAGACTCCTGTTTGATATAGTTGTAAGTGAAAGCACAGGCTTCTTCTAGGGCTTAAAGCCTAAAATATGAAATATTGAGACAACGTATACTCAATAAGGTGAAATACTTAATACCTAATCATTCTAAAAGCAGCATTTTTGTTGGAGGCAGCAGTAAAGAAGAATGATGGCCTAATAATAATAATTAGGTCACCCACACTGAACTTGGAAAACCTTTTCTGTATTCTCTGCTCTGCTGATGCTACATTGGCCTTTGGCACAGCACTTGGGTTGCTCCATGTCTCATTGCCCCTCTCTGTAAAGAGTGGAGCAGTGCATCCCCCTGAGAAAGAAATCTAACAAAGGAGGCAGGAGACCTGCATGGTTGAACAAGGAGCTTCTAGAGGAGCTCAGGTGGAAGAGAAAGGTCCATGGAATGTGG
>Ga0181612_114297_pt1 | contig 17535 bp, 8 predicted proteins | sample HoacroProtozoa21_FD_119630 | JGI IMG/M metagenome (GOLD analysis project Ga0181612, IMG submission 119630) | Hoatzin crop microbial communities from Cojedes, Venezuel. Combined Assembly of Gp0051906, Gp0051904, Gp0051908 | reverse complement strand
TGGTTTCCAGGCTGATGAACGATTCCATCAAAGCCCTGGTCATCGCCTGTAACACGGCGACAGGGGCCGCCGCGGCCACCCTTCGCGGAGAATTGTCCATCCCTGTCATCGGTATGGAGCCGGCTCTGAAGCCCGCCGAGGAAGCCTGGCAGGGCGGCCGGATTCTGGTCATGGCCACGCCCCTGACACTGCGTCAGGAAAAGTTTCTGAACCTGATGGACCGCTTCGGCGCGCACGCCGTCCCCATGCCTTGTCCGGGCCTCATGGAAATGGTTGAGCGGGAGGATGATGCCGCCGCGAAGCAGTATCTTTCCGAAATCTTCAGCGCATGGGATCTGGACCGGATAGATGCTGTGGTGCTGGGTTGCACGCATTACTTTTTCCTCAAGCCCATGATCCGCGAAATGCTGCCCTCCCGGATCCTGATCACAGAAGGCAATGCCGGCACCGCGCGCCAGCTGCGCCGCGTGCTCGCTTCCCGGAATCTGCTGAACGAAACCGGTCCCGGTTCCGTCCGCATGGAAACCAGCGGTGACCCGGAGCAGGTACTTCCCCTGATGAAACGTCTGCTTGAAAAAGCGGACCGGATCGAATAAATCCCGAACAGATCAAAAAAGAAGCTGTACATGTACAGCTTCTTTTTCTCGGCCCAGGGAGCCGATGTCCTCGTTTTTTCACCCGCTATGTGAAGCAGGCTGGTGCCCTGCCGGCCACATCTGCCGTCCCCTGGCGTTCAAGAACGGGGGCGTGACATAGTGACGCTATGGACCCGGGCTCCATTTTTCGAAATGTGGGGAAAACCGAAGGACTGTCGCGAACCCCAGGTGGTTGCTTTTATTATAGCGACCCCGTTTGCGTTCGTCAAGCCCTTTCGGTGATTTTTTTGTCCTTTTTTATGCGATTTCAGCTCAAAAATCGCATTTTCGTAATTTCAAATTGAGATTTCCCCGCCGCATTCCGTCACAAACGAAGCCGGATCAACAAAACACATATTCCGTCCGGACATTTTCTCCCGCGGAAAAACAACATCCATCTTATCGCTCTCACCCTGCCGTCCGGTCACACGGACTTCCGTCACCGGCAGAATCGCCATCAGATCCCGCGCGGCGCGCAGGCCCAGCGCGCTCAGGTATTTCTCCGCGCCGGCGTTCATGTATTCATTCTTGCACTGGAAAACACATTCGATCAAATCCGCCGACGGGGTTCTCAGAATCATCCCGTCCGTGTATTCCGCAAGATCACCCAGCGGGTTCATCGTCTCCAGCACTTCCACATAGGCCGGAATTTCCCCGTCCAGCACCTTCCGCGCCATCCGGTGATAAAAATCCCAGTCCTTCTGCGTCGTCAGTCCGTCCCTCGGCCGGTCATACGCCAGCGCTTCCGTCCAATCCACGCTTTCATCCGCGGTCATCCACAGGTTATCGATCCCGACCTTCTTTTCCTCAACCGGAGCGGCGTTCTCCGCCTTTTCGGTTTTCCCGTCCGCCGGCTCCGCGGATTCGGCATCCTGCACGCCCCACAGATCAATTCCGATGTTTTTCAGGGAGCGGATCAGCTGCATCTGAGCATCCGTCAGACCGCCTTCCGGAGTCTTGTTCTCATTTTCTTCGCTCATTCTTCCGCTCCTTCCACCCGGCAGCGCAGCGCCGGCGGGTTCGCCGCCGTCTCAAAGGTTTCAATCACCAGACGCGCGTCCTTGGTCACACCGTTATCAAACATCCACCGGCTCAGCGGGTTCACGAACAGCGCCTCCACCTGATTGCCGATGCCGCGTCCGCCGTTGCTCAGGTCGAATGTTGCCGCCTGACGAAGCCCTTCGTACGCGTGATCCTCAATCCGGATCTCGATATTCATCTTCTCCCGCAGATTTTTGATAATCTTGTTCACCTGACCCTGCAGAATCAGATTCGCCGCTTCCTCACGGATGTAGTCAAACACCACGATATTCTCGCCGATCCGGTTCAGAATCTCCGGCCGCCCGAGTTCCAGCTTGAAATAGTCCTCAATTGCGGCGCGGACCCTGGTCCGAACCTCATCATAATCCATATCCATGGTCACGTTGGGCTGACGGTTTCCGAGCGCGTCCTTCACGTAGATACCCAGATTGCTGGTAAAGATGATGATGGTCTCGGAGAAATACACCGTCTGTCCCTGCCCATCCGTCATCCGGCCGTCCTCCAGAATCTGCAGGAACTTATCCAGAATCGTGGAATGTGCCTTTTCAATTTCGTCAAACAGCAGGATACAGAAGGGATTCTCCTTCACCGCGTTTGTCAACTGTCCGCCCGCCTCGTATCCCACATATCCGGGAGGCGCACCCATCAGTTTCTGATCCGAATGACTCTGCCCGTACTCGCTCATATCAAACCGCACGCATGCGCTTTCATCGCCGAACAGCTTTTCAGCCAGCGCCTTGGCGGTTTCTGTCTTGCCCGTACCGGTCGGCCCGGCGTAGAACAGCACGCCTTTGGGCTTCCCGGTGGACGAGGAGTTGATCCCGTTCATCCCGGTCACAGCGCGCTTCACCACGTCCAAAGTCCGCTCAAGCGCCGCATCCTGTCCCTTAATCCGCTTCTCAAAATCCTGCTTCGCGGTCTTCAGGCTTTCCACGCTCAGATTGCCCCACGGATTTTCCTTGATGCCGTATTTGTACAGGTCCACCACCTTGCACAGATCCTTCATCGGCATCTCTTCCTTCCGGCTCAGCAGGCGCATTTCCTCCAGTTCCGTGAAGGTCAGTCCTTCCGTCAGCCCGAGGAATTTTTCCTTCAGCCGCTCCAGGTCCTCCGGATTCTCTTCGTAGTACGGCAGATCCCGGCGATACACGGTCGGGGAAAAGAATCCAGCCATATAATCCCCGCTCAGCATCCGTTTTCGTTCCTCCCGGTCCGGGGCGGTCAGCTTGAGCACCTGGCATACAGGATTGTTCAGATAAAACCACGCGGGCAAATCATTCAGCTTATTCACAAGAATAATCAGCAGATTCTGCTTCTTCCCGTTCGCTGTCTTCACCCACGACGCGCTCAGCGCAGACTGAAGCAGCAGATTGAAGCTGTTCACATCCTGCTGGTCCATCCGGTCCGGCGTGGTGATATAGTGGCTCGCCATTTCCATCACCGTCACGGTCGCGGCCTTTTTCTGGCTCATCGCCCGCCGGATCACGTTCGGCGCCGTATCTGCGCCGTTCCCCTTGAACTCCGCTTGAATGGCGCCGTTCTCGATCTTCGATCCGGTCAGGGACGCGTATCTCTTCAACATGTCCGGATCATACGGGTTCATAAACCCGACCAGGTTGGAGTAGAAAACCACCTGATCATATCCCTGATCCGAAAAATAGGTGTGAAGATACCGGCTCAGCGGCACGATCTCGTCCTGTTTCAGACTGCCGGAAATCGGATACCGGTACTGATCCAGCACGTTCCCTTCCATCACAAGAAGCGGCTTGATCGCGCTGAACAGTTCCAGCTCCCGGTGCCATTTGGAAATCAGCTCTTCCATCCCGTCCCCTCCGTTTCTCAGGCCTCCAGTTCCTCAAACCGGCGGCACCATGTGTATTTACTGATGGCGCTGTTCAGCGCGCCCTGGCAATATGTCGTCAGAATATCCCGGATATACGGGGGCAAAAACTGGTTGTACTTCACTTCCAGAATCATTTCCCCGTTGTCAAACGGCGGAATCGTCGGCACCTGCGGATTGAACAGATCATGACTCCACAACCCTGTGCGCAGCTGCTTGTCAAAGGTAATCCGGACTTCCTGCGCGGGGTGAAGATATGCCTCCCGCACATAGTCCACCAGCACAACCGGGCGCAAGAGATTCACCGTCATTTCCCGGTACATATCGTTCAGCAGTCCGCTCCTCGTGGTCTCCAGCCCGGTCGGATCCCCGGCCATCAGCTGTTCACACAGGATTTTCGGAATGCTCTGGCTTCTTTTGGAAATCAGACTGCCGACCTTCGTCTTGCATTCCAGCTTGATCACTTTGTCGCTGAAATTGTAAATACGGATGCGGTACTTATCACGGTTCTGATTGCCGTCCAGCTTGTCGAACAGCGCGTCATTGAACACCGTGTCAAAATACAGGCTGCGAATATGATATTCGTTATATTCGTCCCCGTTCGGATCCCGCTCCAGCAGCTGATCCAGAATCCCGCTCAGCACATAATACTGCTCTTCATTGATGAAGTACTTCAGCTCGTGCCGGAGCGGCAAGGTATTCATTGCCACAATTATGCCCCCGCTTCCGTCTGGCACGCCACCAGCGTCGCGTCGTGAACACCCTCGACATTCAGCACGCTCGCTACCAGATCCTGCTTGCTGTCCAGACGCACTTCCACAGTCATTTCCGCGCCGCTGCGGGTCACGGTCTTGGAGCGCAGTCTGCGCTGCTTCACGGTACGGCGAAGCAACTGGGTAATCTCCTGCTCGGCATAGTCGTCATAGTGCACCACCAGCAGATACGCGTTGTTCCGGCTCAGATGCACAAAGCTCATCACAAACAGAATCACGCTGATCACCAGCACAACCATCAGCGCGTGAACATATAATTCCGCGCCCAGCAAAATACCCATCGTCAGCGCCCAGAACATGTACGCCGTGTCCATCGGATCCTTGACGGCCGTCCGGAACCGGACGATGCTCAGCGCGCCAACCATACCCATGCTCAGCGCGATATCACTCTTGATGCACATGACCACCGGCGTGGTGATCAGCGTCAGCATCATCAGGGTCAGCGCGAACGTCGGGCTGTACAGCACGCCGCGGTAGCAGCGCTTGTACACAAACGCGATAATCAGCCCGACCAGGCATCCCATCAGCAACCCGATCAGGATTTTCCACGGAGTCAGGCTGATAAACTGATTGGTAAAATATTCGCTCAAACTGGATTCGTTTTTCAGCACGCTGCTGATACTCTGGGTAGCGGTGGTGGTCTCCATTGGTATTCCCCTCCTGTGTCTATTTTCGATTAAATCGCGTCCGCAGGCATCTCCGGCTTCTCGCCGAAATATTCAACCATTTGCGCGTCCGTCAGTTCAAATGTTTCCTGAAGCATTTCCCAAAGAAGCGTCGGTCTCTTCCGGATCACATTCCGCAGGCGTTCCACGCGCTTCTCCCAGTATCGGTAGGCGCCGTCCACCGTGGTCGGCACCTCCTCAATCACCATCTTGTCGTTTTCCTCACCCCATCTGGCCCAGTGCAGTTCCATTTCCGGAGTGATTTCCTCAACCAGCGGTTCCAGTACATTCAGCATGTATTCCGTCGTAAAGGTCTGGAATATATCGCCCATCTTCCGCAGAAATTTGTCCTTGTATTCCGGCACCTTGAGCAGCGTCCGGAAGATGGTATTGTCGATGTTCTGCTGACCCATGCCCTTTTCTTTCGTATAGCTCTTCGGGCTGTTAAAGGAAGACATGAACAGGCCGTAGTCCGCGTCGTACCAGATCCATCTCCACTTTCCGTCCGTCCCCCGCCAGCGGTAGAACCGGGTATTACCGATATCGCTGTTCCCGACGAACATTTCCAACGCCATGTACTCAAACAGATTGTCCACATCCACATTGTCGAGGATGTACTGCAAATCCTCGGGATTGTTGACAGGGTCGCTGTTTTTGATCTTCTTGACCATCGCCTTGTACGCCTTGTTGCTTCCGTATTTCACGGAACCGGACGCCTGCAGAATGTCAAACTGGTCCGCCTCGTCAAATGTCTTGCCTTCATGCTGCGCCACAAAGAATTTGTCCACGCGCTCACGAAGATTCATATGCCCCCAGTATACACCGTTCAGATACACTGCCACCGGACGCCAGGCCTGATGAATCACCGTCGTACCGTATGCGTCCAGCAGCCGGCTCTCGAATCCGTCCTGCAGTCTCGTCCACATGGAGTCGTTTCCGCTGTTTCTCAGCACAAAGCTCTTGTATTCGGTGTATTCCCGGTCTTCAAACAGCTTCGCGGCGAATGTCTTCGCGCCATACAGGCTTTTCGCGCGGAATTTCATGCTCTTCTGCGGCATATCCAGGCTGTAGTCGCCCATCAGACTGAACTGTGCCCCCTGGCTGATCAGCTGAGTCCCGTCCACATCATAGATTTCGACATGGCACTCAAACCGGGCGCCGGAGTCCTTCACCGCGCGATAGGTGGAATTCTTGAACGGCAACTGACCCGCAGCCTCCTTGATGATGTCACCATCCGCCAGCATGCCGGTTTCCTCGTCCCACAGATTATCCGGATCGCTCACCACCGACACAACAGCCAGCGTATGATAAGTATTGATCAGGAATGTGCCGGTCAGAATCTCGCTTTCCTTCAGGTTCGGGTCTGCCGGGAAAGCTCTCGCGCGAAGCACCGTCGTAAAGTTCAGCTCAATCCGTTCCCCATTATACGGGGTGTCCGTAGTCTCCGGATCGGATCCGTCCGTCGTATAGTATACCTGGGTGCCGTCCGGGATGGTGAATTCCACATAGGTTGTGGAATAATACAGCCCCGGTTCCGTCGTGAATGCCGGCGCGTCGGCGTATCCGGAAAATCCGGTCCCGTTCTGGGCAAACGGGGTCGGCGTGTCATAATAAAAAAAGCCCGACATCCCCAGGGTCCGGCCGTAGGAGACATCGGTTCGCTGTTCCGGCAGGATCACCTTGTCCAGAATCCGTCCTTCCGGGTCTGACAGGCAGATGGTTTCACAACCCAGCCGGCTGATTTTAAAGCTGGCCCGCAGCACGCTCGTATCGGTGGAACCTCTTGTGCCGTCACACAGCACAATCTTGTACTCTCCCGGAGCGATCGTCGTACCCTGCGGAAACTGCCATTTCCTGGCCCGCGTCAGCCGATCGCTGAGTCCGTACCCGCTCAGATCCACCGTCTCTGAGGAGGAATTATACAGTTCAATCCAGTCCGTGTTTCCCTGTCCGGGATACGGCTCAATGGAATCGTTGGACGCCAGCACCTCGCTGATGTAGACGCCCGTCTTATTCATCGCGCGCAGGTTCACATCCATCTGATTCATGCCCTGCGTATTGTTAGGCAGTCCGGGCGTTGCGGTCGTGAATACCTGCATTCCGCCGCTTTCATTCCGGCCGTAGCTGCAGTCTTCCGCCAGATTGTCAATCATCACACGGTCCACCACATGTCCGCGGCTGTCGCACAGCACAATCGTCTCATGTTCGGCGCTGATCCGGAAATTGGTGTGCGGAACGCCGCTTGACGCCTCCACCTTATCCTTTCCGGAGCAGAACACGACATAATACCCGTATGCGGGAATCGTGGCTCCGGAGGGAAACCGCCACTTCAGCGGTTTGCCTTCGTTATCGCTCAGCGCGTACTGATCCAGGCTGATCGTCTGCCCGGTGGTATTGTAAATCTCCACCCAGTCACTCAGCTCGTCATCCTCGTCCCTCAGCCCGGTCAGCGCGTCCGCCATCACCTCGTTGATCACCAGCGCGCCGCTGGTCACGGTGATGCTTTCCCGGTAAGCCTGATGACCTGCTTCGGTATTTTCGTATCCGGGACTGAAATAGGTCACCACCTGATACTCGTCCCCGATCAATGCCCAGCTTTCATCAGACCCCATAATAGGATACTTCGTGCTGTCAATCAGATACGCGTTCGGATCAAACAGATATACCGTCTCCCCGACGCTGGAAAGTTTAAATTTCGCGTGATACGGTTCACCGATCACGGTCTTGTTCGTGTTCGTGCAGAAAACCACCACACGCCCGTCCGCCGGCAGCGTCACATCCGGAAACAGGAAGCGGATCTGATCCTCCCGGTCGCTCAGTCCGAGTCCGTTCAGGTTGATCGGCTCGTCGCTGCTGTTCCAGATTTCAACCCAGTCGCTGTAGTTTCCGTCTTCATCGGTTACGGCGCTCCGGTTGGATGGCATGACCTCGCTGATCCGCAGTCCGGAGTACATGCTCACCAGGCGGGTGCCGGTTCCGGTCTCCCCGTCTTCCGTGGCAATCGTATAAGTCGCCCGTCTCAGCGGCTCCTTGGGCGTAATCAGCACAATCAGAGCGATCAACGCCACGAACACGCCCAGCAGGATAAAATTCAGTTGTTTCTTTCTCCGGCGCGTCTTCGCGGCACGGGAAGCCGAACGGCGTCCCTGCATTCCGCCGGTGGAATTTTCCTCTGCCATTCAGCTTCCTCCTTTCCGTTTCAAATCCTGCTTATGATACCATACTTCAACCGTTCACGCAAGCAAAGCCGGAAACCTTGTTCCGCCTGATTTTACATAAACAATTCACGGATATCCTTCTCACTGAGCGCGCTCAGCCCGGTCTCTCCGGGAGTGATCAGCCGGTCAAACAGCGCTTTCTTCCGTTCTCCAAGCTCAACCACTTTTTCCTCAATGCTGTCCGCCGTCACCAGACGGAATACATCCACCTTCTTCATCTGCCCGATCCGGTGCGCGCGGTCCGTCGCCTGATCCTCCGTAGCGGGATTCCACCACGGATCATAGTGAACCACCACATCCGCTCCGGTCAGATTCAGTCCGGAGCCTCCCGCGCGCAAACTGATCAGGAATACATCTGCCCCGCCCTGATTGAATTCCTCCGTCAGTGTCAGCCGTTCTCCCGCGGGGGTATCCCCGTCCAGATACATCACCTTCAGCCCGAGATTTTCAATCTTCGGTCGCAATAGCTTGAGCATGGAGGTGAACTGACTGAAAACAAGCACCCTCCGTCCCGCCGAAATCAAATTCGGCAGCATTTCCAGCAGCATGTCTTCCTTTCCGCTCCCGCCGTCGTACCCGTCCATCACAAGGCGCGGATCACAGCAAACCTCCCGCAGCTCGGTGATGGCGGCCAGAATCTCCATCCGGCTTCCGTTCACGCCTTTTTCATCCAGCACCCGGCTGACTTTCGGGCGCAGGCGTTCCATCGCCGCCTGATACACAGCATGCTGCTCCGCGGTCATGGCAGCGGTCAGCCGGGTCTCGATTTTGTCCGGCAGTTCGGACAATACATCCTGCTTCAGTCTCCGGGTCAGAAACGGTCGGATCCGTCTGCGCAGATCTTCGCTGTTCAACCCGTCCTGATAGCGGCGCAGGAAAGCGGAATATGCCGGAAGATATCCGGGCAGCACAAAGTCAAAAATACTCCAAAGCTCTCCGACCCCGTTCTCCATCGGTGTCCCGGTCAGTGCAAACCGGCTGTCCGCTCTGAGCCTCTTCACGGCCGCGGCGGCCATACTTCCGGCATTCTTGATATTCTGCGCCTCATCCAGAATGACAAACCGGAAATCAAACTGATCAATCTGGTCAATATCCCTGCGAATCAGCGGGTAACTGGTAATCACCACGTCCACATCACCGTGCGCGGTCACATGTTCCCACATTTTTTCCCTTTGAGCGACTGTGCCGGCGATTACCTGCGCGCTCATTTCCGGCGCGAACCGTCTGATTTCGCTCAGCCAGTTATATGTCAGACTTGTCGGCGCCACAATCAGGCTGGTCCTCTTCGCGTCCGCCGTTGATTTCAGCAGGGCGATCACCTGCACGGTCTTGCCCAGCCCCATGTCATCCGCCAGCACGCCGCCCATCTTCATCCGGTCCAGCCCGTACATCCACTCATATCCGCGTTCCTGATAGTCCCGGAGCGGAAGCCCGGTGTCCGGCGCCTTTTCGGGACGGATTTCCCCGTTCAATTCCTTTTCCGCGCGAATCACTTCATCATCCGCGTCCAGCGCGACGCCTTCCGCCGCCAGCAGTCTCGTCAGATATCCGACACGGTACGCTTTCAGCACCAGCGCGTCCCGGTCGACCTGCGCGCCGTCCCGGCGCGCGGCCTCCACCATGGACTCCGCAGGCTCCTTCCATTCTTCAAGATCGGCCAGATTCAGAATGGTTCCGTCCTTCAATCGGTAATACTGCCGGCTCTCCCTCAGCGCTTCCAGAACGCCCAGAATCTCATCCGTCGGCTCGCCGTCAATCTCCAGTCCGGCCAGCAAGGTTCCTTTTTCCATCTTCAGGGTTCCGCGAAGCCCGGGTCTCCGGTTATACATCCGGCGGAAATCCCGGCTCAGAAACACCTGGCTCACCTGTCCCAGCGCCCGCACGCCCTCGCTGAAAAAGCGATACAGCGCGTCCGGCTCCCTCAGCCGGATCACATCTTTGGAAACCCGGAATCCGGCGGATTCCAGAATGTCCAGCACCGCGTGCTCCCCCTCCGCGTCGCGCAGCAGAAGCTTTTCTCCCTTCTGCAGGGTGATTTTCTCCCGGTCAATGGAAAAAGGATTCAGTTCCGTCTCGCCGTACGCAAAAATAACTTTCCCGGTCACGCTCATTCCGTCCCGATCCAGATATACCCGGGTCTCAAGCGGCCGGCGCACCAGCATCGCGCGCAGTTCCGCGCTCATCTCCACGGCGCATCTGCGTTTCAGATACGGCAGCACTTCGCCCACGGCCACCTCCGTATCATTCAGGCTGTAATCCATCATCACGCGCCCGTCTGTTTGCTTTTCATTCAGAAAACGGAACAGCGCGCGCTGTTCTTCTGGAACCACGCTCACGCCTGCAGCGGAAATCGCGTACTCACATCCCCGGGTCAGCGGCCGGATTCCTTCCGGCATATGGGCGGTCAGACGCAATCCCCGGGTCATTAGATGACATTCCACCCGGATATTCAGCGGCGTCTCCGGAATCTGCCTGCAGGCAATCATCTCCCCTTCCGGACTCATCACCCGGAACGGTGTATTTCTCAGCGCTTCCAGAAGGTCCATTTCGATCATCTCCGGCACGCGCATCATCCGTGCGTCCGCGCCGGCCGGAAGCTTATTCAGGATCTCGCCGACCGAAACCATACGATTTAAAATGTTAAGAATTTTCTTGTCCCTGTCCCGGAACCGCATGATCCCCGGCTCGAATACAAATTTACTCTGGAATTCCAGCGTCGTCCCGTCCCGCCAGGCGCGAATGAATTCCGGAATGTCCTTGACCACATACCATTTCTTCTCGCCGATGCGCAAGCCGACGCGAGGACTTTCTTCACGCGAATCCGTTTTACCGGGAATCAGGGTCACTTCCAGACGCAGATTGCCCTCCTCAGGCATCTCCCGGTCAATCATTCCGGTCAGCGCTTCCCCCATCGCGGGTGCCTCCCGCATGAGCTGCATCTCCCGTTCATCGATCTCCGGTCGTTCCATGGTTCGTTCCCCCTCTCCTGGTGTTTCCAACTTTATTACTTTCTCTTTTCCCGCTTCTTTTTCCTCTTCTTTTTCCAAATTATTCGGACATAAAAAGGGCCGTTCCGTTTCCGGAACGGCCCCGCTTTACGGGAATTATTCGGCATTCGCCATCTTCCGATAGCTTTCCATCCGGACCTTCGCGTCCTCTTCCTGCTGCACAAACAGCTTGGCAGCGGCTTCGGGGAACTGCTGGGCCAGAGAGGTGTACCGGACCTCGCCCTTCAGGAATTCCTGATAATCGCCGGTCGGCTCCTTGCTGTCGACGGTCATCGGATGCTCCAGGGTCGGGTTGTAGCGATACAGCTGCCAGTAGCCGCACTCGACAGCCTTCTTGATTTCGGCCTGCGCCTTGCCCATGCCGCCCTTGGCCTTCAGGCCGTGGTTAATGCAGGGCGCGTACGCGATGATCAGGCTCGGGCCGTCATAGGCTTCCGCCTCGATCATGGCCTTCAGCACCTGCTGCGGATTGCTCATGGCGACCTGCGCCACATACACATATCCGTAGCTCATGGCCATCATGCCCAGATCCTTCTTCTTGGTGCGCTTGCCGGCCGCCGCGAACTTCGCCACGGAACCGGTGGGCGTCGCCTTGGAGGCCTGGCCGCCGGTGTTGGAATACACTTCGGTGTCGAGCACCAGAATATTGACATCCTGGTTCTGCGCCAGCACATGGTCCACGCCGCCGTATCCGATGTCGTAGGCCCAGCCGTCGCCGCCGAAGATCCAGATGCTCTTCTTCGTCAGCAAATCTTTATTGTCCAGCACATACTGGCAATGCTCGCCGATGAAGTCGCCCTTTTCGATCTCCGCCACCAGCTTTTCACCGGCCGTGCGGGAAATCTCGGCATTGTTCATGTTTTCCAGCCATTCCTTCGCCGCGGCGCGCTTCTCTTCGCTCTTGGCATTCTCGGCGATCATCGTGATCTCCTCGGCCAGCTTGGCGCGGCGCTGCTGGGTCGCCAGGTTCATACCGAAGCCGAACTCGGCGTTGTCTTCGAACAGGCTGTTGGACCACGCCGGTCCGAAGCCCTTCTCATTGGTGGTATAGGGGCAGGTCGGGGCGGAACCGCCGTAAATGGAGGAGCAGCCCGTCGCGTTCGCCACGATCATCCGATCGCCGAACAGCTGTGTCACCAGCTTGACATACGGAGTCTCGCCGCAGCCGGCGCACGCGCCGGAGAACTCGAACAGGGGCTTCAGCGCCTGGCTGTTCTTCACGGTACCCTTGTTGGTAATCTTGCTCGCCACTTCCGGCACCGTCATCGCATACTCCCAGTTGGCTTCCTGACCGCGCTGAGAATCCAGCGGCTTCATGATCAGGGCTTCCTTGCCTTCCTTGCCGTGCAGCGGGCAGACATCCACGCAGTTGCCGCAGCCGGTGCAATCCAGCGGGCTGACCTGCATGCGATACTTCATACCCTTGAACTCGGCACCGGTCGCCGGCTTGGTCTCGAAGCCTTCGGGCGTCTCGACATCACCTTCGACATAGATCGGACGGATGCAGGCGTGCGGGCAAACCATGGAGCAGTTGCCGCACTGAATGCAGTTCGCCATCTGCCACTCAGGCACAAACACCGCGATACCGCGCTTCTCGAACTTGGTGGTTCCGGTGGGCACGATGCCGCGCGGATCCAGCTTGCTCACAGGCAGCTTGTTGCCTTCCTGAGCCAGCACCGGCGCGATGAATTCATCGTAATACTCATTGGTACCGGGCACCTTCGCGGGCACAGCGCCCTCGGTCGTGGTCGCCCAGTCTTCCGGAATCTTCACTTCCACCAGACCGCTCACCGCGGCGTCGATGGCGGCGAAGTTCATCTTCACGACGTCCTCGCCCTTCTTGCCATAGGAAGCAACGACCTTTTCCTTCATGTACTTGTCAGCATCCTCGTACGGGATGATGTCGGCCAGCTTGAAGAAAGCCGCCTGCATGGTGGTGTTGGTGCGTCCGCCCATGCCGACCTTGCGGGCCAGATCAATCGCGTCGATGATGTAGAACTTCGCGTGCTTCTTCGCCAGCTTGTTCTTCATGCTCGCGGGCAGCCGCTCATTCAGTTCCTCGGGGCTCCACTGGCAGTTCAGCAGGAAGGTGCCGCCGTCACGCAGCGGGGTCACCATATCGTACATGGTCACATACGCCGGGTTGGAGCAGCTGATGAAGTCCGCCACGTCAATCAGATACGGGCTCTGAATCGGCGTGTCGCCGAAGCGCAGGTGGCTGATGGTCAGGCCGCCGCTCTTCTTGGAATCATAGAAGAAGTAAGCCTGAGCGTACTTCTCAGTGTGATCACCGATGATCTTGATGGAGTTCTTGTTGGCGCCGACGGTACCATCGGAGCCCAGGCCGTAGAACATGCAGGCACTGGTGCCGGCAGGCGCGGCGGCGAAGGTCTCGCCCAGCTTCAGGCTGGTGTTGGTCACATCGTCATCGATACCAACGGTGAAGTGATTCTTCATTTCGCCATCCAGGTTGTCGAACACAGCCTTCACCATGGTGGGGGTGAATTCCTTGCTGCCCAGACCATAGCGGCCGCCCACGACCTTGATGTCGCTGCGTCCGGCTTCCGCCAGCGCCGCGCACACGTCGAGGTACAGCGGCTCGCCCAGGGAACCGGATTCCTTCGTCCGGTCCAGCACGGCGATCTTCTTGACCGTCTCGGGCATGGCCTTCATCATGTACTCCACGGAGAACGGGCGATACAGGTGAACCTTCAGGACACCAACCTTTTCACCGCTCTCAAGCATCTTGTTCACGGTCTCATGCGCCACATCGCAGCTGGAGCCCATGGAGATGATGATCTTTTCCGCGTCCGGAGCGCCTTCGTACTGGAAGGGCTTGTACACGCGGCCGGTCAGCTTCGCGACCTGATCCATGCACTCTTCCACAATCGCGGGCACCGCCAGATAGAACTTATTCCCGGCTTCACGGCCCTGGAAGTAGATATCACTGTTCTGGGCGGTACCGGCCTGATGCGGATGTTCGGGATTCAGCGCGCGGGCACGGAACTCGGCCACCTTGTCCCACGGTACCAGGTCCTTGATCTCTTCGTAGCAATTCTTGGTGTCGATCGCGTCGATCTTCTGAATCTCGTGACTGGTCCGGAAACCGTCGAAGAAGTGCAGGAAGGGCACGGAGCTCTTCAGCGTCGCCAGATGGGCCACCAGGGCCATATCATGGGCTTCCTGAACGGAGTTGGACGCCAGCATGGCGAAACCGGTCTGACGGCAGGCCATGACGTCACTGTGATCACCGAAAATGTTCAGCGCGTGATACGCCAGCGCGCGGGCGCTGACATGGAACACGGCAGGAGTCAGCTCACCGCTGATCTTGTACATGTTCGGAATCATCAGCAACAGGCCCTGAGAAGCGGTGAAAGTGGTCGTCAGCGCGCCCGCGGACAGAGAGCCGTGCACGGCACCGGCGGCGCCGGCTTCGGACTGCATCTCCGCGATCTTCACGGTCTGACCGAACAGGTTCTTCCGGTCATGCGCCGCCCATTCATCCGCGACTTCCGCCATGGGGGAAGAAGGGGTGATGGGATAGATGGCTGCCACATCGCTGAACGCATACGCGACATGGCTGACGGCGGTATTGCCGTCTACGGTAATTTTGATGGCCATGGGATGTCCCTCCTTGGTATAATTGGAATCGAAGACATGAATCCTGTGCTTTTGCGCCGGAAAGGCACAACAAAAACACAGTTTTCACAAACATATTGATTATAAGCGTTTTCTCCGCCGCTGTCAATGAATCTGTTGCCTTTTTTCTCCGAGTTTGGTAAGATATTTGAAGCCCGCGGACGTGAAATTTCCGCTGTCCGCCCGGATGATTTATAAAAGGAGACTTTTCTCATGACTGATATGCTGACCCGGATCGCCACCCTCACAGCGGACCTGCTTACCGCCACCTGGCCGGAAGCGGAAGGTCTTCCCGGCGCGGATGAGCTCCGCACCCTGCTGGCGGTTCCGCCGGATCCCGCTCTGGGGGACTATGCTTTTCCCTGCTTCCGTCTGGCCAAATCCCTGCGCATGGCACCCCCGAAAATCGCGGAAACGCTCTGCGCCGCCTGGACGCGCACGGATGTCGCCGATGCCCGTCCGGTGAACGGCTATATGAATTTTTTCCTGAACCGGGAAGGCTTCGCCCGGGATCTGATGACGGAAATGCTGGAAAAGGGCGACCGTTTCGGCGCTTCTGATCTGGGCAGCGGCAAAACCGTCTGTCTGGATTATTCATCCATTAACATTGCCAAGCGTTTCCATCTCGGACACCTTTCCACCACCATGATCGGCCACAGCCTGAAGCGAATCTATGATTTCCTGGGCTACCATACGGTCGGCATCAATCATCTCGGAGACTGGGGCACGCAGTTCGGAAAAATGATCTGCGCCTACAAAAAATGGGGCTCCAAAGACGAAGTGGAAAACGGCGGCGTGGACGCGCTGGTCAGGCTCTATGTCCGCTTCCACGAGGAAGCCGAAAAGAATCCCTCTCTGGACGATGAGGGCCGCGCCTGGTTCAAGCGCATTGAGGACGGGGATCCGGAAGCGCTCGAAATCTTCGGTTGGTTCAAAGAAATCACCCTCAAGGATACCGAGCGGGTTTACAATCTCCTCGGTGTCAAGTTTGACTCCTACGCCGGCGAAAGCTTCTATAATGATAAAATGGGCCGCGTCATTGATGAACTGAAAGCGAAAAATCTGCTCACTGTCTCTGAAGGCGCGAGCATTGTGGACCTGAGCGAGGACAATATGCCTCCCTGCATCATTCTCCGTTCCGACGGCGCCACCCTTTACGCCACGCGCGATTTGGCCGCCGCGCTCTACCGGCAGGACACCTATCATTTCGACAAATGCCTCTACGTCGTGGCGTATCAACAGGATCTGCACTTCCGTCAGATCTTCCGCGTGCTTGAAAAGATGGGATACGACTGGGCGAAAAACTGTGTCCATGTTGCCTTCGGCATGATCAGCTATGAAGGCCGCGCCCTCTCTACCCGTGAAGGGCATGTGGTCTATCTGGACGACCTGCTCGAACAGGCGCAGAAAAAGGCGCTGGACATCATCAATGAAAAATCCCCGAACCTGCCGGACAAGGAAACTGTCGCCCGCCAGGTCGGCATCGGCGCCGTGGTCTATACGGACCTTTCCAACAACCGCATCAAGGATATCGACTTCCGGTGGGACCGGGCTCTCAATTTCGACGGCGAAAGCGGTCCCTATGTCCAGTACACCCATGCGCGCTGCTGTTCCGTGCTTCGCAAGGCCGCGGACATGGATCTTCCCGATCCCGCCTGGTCCGCGCTCACGAATGACGAGGCACAGAGCCTGCTCCGCCTGATGGGCCGGTTCCCGGATGTCGTTCGCGAAGCAGCGGACAAGTATGAGCCTTCCATGATCACCCGCGCCGTGACGGATATCGCGCAGGCTTTCAATAAATACTATTACGAGCACCGCATTCTCGACGGCGATCCGGCGGAAATCGCGGCCCGCGTGGCGCTGACCCGTGTCACCGGCACCCTCATCAAAACCGGTCTGTACCTGATCGGCATCGAGGCACCTGAAAGAATGTAAATGATTTTCGTCCAAAAAAAGGATTTTTAAAATTTTGTGACGAAATTATAAAAGATTGATTTTGCTCCCCATTTGGGAGGAAGGTGTGAAAAGGGAAATGAGTAAGAAGAAAAAGAGCCATGCTGTACCGGTGGTTATTATCATCGCCATTCTGGCTGCCGCGCTCGCCGTTGCCTGCTTCTACGCCGGTGACCTGATTACCCGTTACCGGGAAGAAGCCCTTGCCTCTGTGCAGGAAGAAGTCGAAACCTACAACGAAGAGGAAGAGCAAAAATACGCGGCCGCTCTGGCCGAATTTGAGCAGGAAACCTCCAGCGGCGCGAACCTGGCCTGGCCGACTCAGAAGTCTGAAGGCTGGGATCTGCTGGACCTGACCAGCTATCCGCTGGAAAGCCAGTCCACGGTCACCATGACCCGCGCCGAAACAATGAACAACGGTCTCCTTCTGGTCAATCAGTGGCATTCCCGCCCGGATGACTTCAGTGAGGACGCGCTGGTCAGCGTCGGCAACTATTTCAACTACGCCATTCAGGTGCAGGACGCGTCCGTCCGTCTCTTCCCCGTCGCCGCAGACGCGCTGAAGGAAGCGGTCGATGCCGCGGCAGCGGAGGACCTGACCCATTACATCATCCGCGAAGGATATCGCTCCTGGGATGACCAGAACGAGCTCTTCCAGGCGCAGGTGCAGAAATTGTCCACCAAGTATTCCGGTGATGAACTGATTGAGCGGGCCAAGAAAACCGTCAACTATCCCGGCACCAGTGAATACAACACCGGTCTG
>Ga0181612_112224_pt1 | contig 17537 bp, 9 predicted proteins | sample HoacroProtozoa21_FD_119630 | JGI IMG/M metagenome (GOLD analysis project Ga0181612, IMG submission 119630) | Hoatzin crop microbial communities from Cojedes, Venezuel. Combined Assembly of Gp0051906, Gp0051904, Gp0051908 | reverse complement strand
GGTCCTGGCAGGAGCCTGCTCAGCGTGGGCTCCCCACGGGCGTCACAGCCTCCTTCAGGCATCCACCTGCTCTGGTGTGGGGTCCCTTCCATGGGCTACAGGTGGAGATCTGCTCCACTGTGGACCTCCATGGTTTGCAGGGGGACAACCTGCCTCACCATGGCCTTCATCATGAGCTGCAAGGTAAAACTCTCTGCTCCGGCGTCTTGACCACCTCCTCCCCCTCCTGCTTCACCGAGTTGTTTCTTTCACGTTGTCTTACTGCGCGCTCTTCACTGCTGTTTCACTGCAGTTTTTTCTTCCCCTTCTTAATTATGTTATCCCAGAGGTGCTACCACCGTCGCTGATCGGCTTGAACTTGGCCAGCAGCGGGTCAGTCTTAGAGCCGGCTGGCACTGGTTATATCAGACATGGGGAAAGCTTCTCACAGCTCTTCTCACAGAAGCCACCCCTATAGCCCCCCCCCTACCAAAACCTTGCCACACAAACCCATAACACATGCAGACAGTGCAAGTGAAGAATAAAGTCTGCAGACTTTCAAGTCTGTGCAGTTTTAATTTCTTTTTCTTTTTCTGAAAACCGTTTTGCATGAATCTATGAACAATCTATCAGGCTGCATGTAGAAGACTGGGAAAAATATTTCATATTTTCCACTTCCATTGCTAAGCATTATAGAATTGATCTTCAAATATCTCTAGCATAAACATGCTGGATGTCATATGAAAAAAAGCAAATACTGTCATACCTCTCTGCTCTTATTTGCTCTGAAATGGGCTTCATATGAAGCACAAATTCTTTCTAAACGAAAAAGCACTTTTCTGTAAAGCCATCACTTCCAAGTGTCCTTTCCAAAATTAGTATTATGAAGTGTTCCGTACTTAACTTCGCCTGCTTCCTCCCATCCAGCTGCAGTTACTTTCAAAAGAAGGACTCTGAGATTTGTGCAAGGTGCCTCATATAAAATAACAACAATAAAAATAGTAACCAGCCTTGCAGAACACTCGATGATGTGTTTAACTCATGCGCTGAGGTAAATGTTGTCCTGTAAAGGGTTGCCTCAATTCCCATGGTGTCCAAGTGGAGCCACCATGGTTAGTGACTGATCTACGATCTCTTTGGAAAGGGAAGTTTAATTGGGCGGACTCTGAGTAATAGGTAATTTTGTGAAGAACAGTTGCAGCTTTAGATCTCTGTAATATTTGAACTCGACAGGTAATAGAAAACATACTTTCGAAACCCAGAAATAGTATCCGACTTGTTAGAAGGCAAGGAATAAACTGTATGTTTTTACCTTGGGTATCTATAAGGATATGGGCGGAGGAAGGGAAGGAAAAAAGTGTAGTTGGTTTTCTCTGCTGTACTTCATCTCCATGAAAAACAACCATAATTCATTTCAACAAATCTGCTGTTCATTGTAACTTAGTGTTTGGTGTACATACTTGAGTGGCAGAGAACAAAATGTACTTTTTGAAGATAAGAAATGTTTTAAATGTTCATGATGAGAACAGCATGCACTGAACCAGCACAAATCATTCAGACACTTTTTAAATTTCAGATGTTGAATTTAAGTGACTTACAATTGGGCTGAAGTAATAATACAAAAATATACAGAACCTTTTTTTTCTAAATCCAGCTTTTAGAATTTATGTTTTCATTGTACATCAAACAGCTGTTGACTGGCCCAAATCTGAGTTGAACAGTATTTTGGAATGAGCTGTTGCCAGGCTTTGCTCTTTTAAACCAGCCTTGCCTCCGGCAATGGTAGAAACATCTGTATTTACAGTCTTGGCTTTTGCTCTTGCTGGTGGTGTGGCTTGCATTGAAAATCTCGGGTCCAGAGATCCTGATGTTCTGGTGCAGCCAGAGAAGAATGTTTGAATCCTGATAGCCACAGAGCTGTGACGGGCACATCTGTAAGGTCACAACAATGTTGGTTTTGAATTGTGCGTGTTGCTGGAAGATCTGTCAGTCGGGAAACTTCAAAACAAGTGTAATTGCAATAAAACTTGGACAGAATATTAATGAAGTTACAATTGTTATGTAAGTCTTCAAATCTACTTCACTTGTATCTTTTCATCTTTATTACTTGACTCACATTATTAATATGTGAGCATAAGAACTCATTACAAAAGATCTGATGTAGGTTCGTGAACTATTTTAGTGACGTTACCCAATTATTTCATTACCTTTGCAATTACATTTGACAGAGCTTCGTGGAACTGTAGACCTCACTGAAAAATATCTAGCTGAGTTCGTAAAATTATGTATGATTAAGAGTAGTGGAAAAATTCTTACAGGAGCTTTGGATATGATGGATCCATTTCTTTATACAAATAATTTATGCTAGTCAAATTATGAGTCAGTAGTTTGTAGAGAACTTTAAGAAACATTTGTATTGTTTTGCTGTTTGTCTTTAAGAAGATAGATGAGAGACACACTTGTAATTGAGAACAATTGTATTTTCATCATCAATAATTTTACTAGTGGGGGTTTTTTTGGCTGTGTCTTTGTTTTGTTTATTTTTGTGGGGAGAGGAATTAAAGGGGTGATTTAACAAGGCGGTGTTATCTCTAAATATCACTGTACGTTACTATTGGTCATGGTTGAAAGTCTTACATTACTGTAGTCTAAAAAGCATTGTTGTTTTTTTATTGAAGCTGAACATTTGAACAGAGGCTTCTGTTGTGAATGAGAATTGCTTATTGCTTTGAGTTCAAAAAAAGCAGATTTCATTTAATTCATGCTAGCTGTGTACCAGAGAAGAGCACTCCACTGGGCTTCCTTTTGCAGGTGCCAAGTTCTGCTTTGCCAGAAGGTGCAGCTGTGTCTGTAGGCAGAAAGTCAGAGGAACTGCAGTAGAGAATGCTACCCTCTCATTTGTTCCTCACTACGTAGTGCTGTTAAATAAATATTGAATAAAGCTATTACATGTACTGGATTTTTATTTGTTTATCTTATGCCTTATGTTTTCTTTCTTTGTAGTTTTCTGCTGTATCTGAAACAAGTGGTAGTTGTTTGTAGTTTAGTAACTTCTAGTTTTCCGATGTTTTGTTGTTTGTTTTTTGGGGGTTTTTATTTTTGTAGAAAGTCAAAACTTCAGGCGTGTAAATAAGTTGGCAAAGAAAAAAAAGTTGCGCAAACTTTTTGATCACCATCAGGACAGAAATACACGCCGTTTCCGAAAATGCAAACTAACAAGTATTTGCATGTTTAGTGCTCAGAGACATGACTTTTATTTCTGTGAATCAGAACTTTAATCATACAGTCTATAAATAAATTCTCTGCCTGGATAATATTCCTAGCAGCTTCTTTCAGTACTCTGTCATGCAGCTTTCAGCTGGAGCTTCGCTGCTGGAGTCAGCTTTCCCTTTAATGCTCTTCCAGAGTCTGAGGTAGCCCTGCATTAAGGGTAACCTCTAGCTCCTGGTCTAAATAGGACTACACCTCCCTCTGTCTGCTGCTCAGACATCAGGAGGGGAAGAAGCACTTGACCTGGTTAAAACTTGTCACGGTGCTGTAAATGATGACTGACTTAGAACCTTAAGCAAACCAGAATTTAGTAGTTAGTAAAGAGAGAAGCAGATTTTTCAGTCTATAGTTTTTCTTCACTGGAATTACTGCATTGCCCAGCTGCCCTTTGGGCTTCTCTTGGTGTAATAGATGAAGAATATAGCTCACTGTATTATATGGATGTATTCTGGCTGGCTCTGCAGATGGTTGTACAGCTGTTGGGGTCCAGTTCTGCTGGAGCTCCTAACTTTGGCTGGTCTAAGTGATAGTGGGCCACTGCCGCAGTACGTTACTGCTGTTTTGCTGGACCGTGCCTCGTAGACGTCTCCAGCTGGTAGCAGCTGTCATTCATTCAGCACTCTGTCATGGGGTGTAGGAACACCTCATGCTTCTGCTGATTAAAAATGGTTATGCTGTACCTTGGATGAGCTTGTGCTTAGGAAGTCTGACTGCTGCTGAGCCAGTGTAGACTGGGGTCACTGGCATTAGCCATCTTGCATATTTTCTAGCAGAAGGATCAGATTAGCAAATAATACTCTACTCACTGTGGAACACTTTTGTATCAGTCCCAGAGATTAACTATTCCACATACGTCCCTAGCATGGCCCTAAAATTATTCTCGTGTCAAATATCATGGCATTTGTTTACAAGCCAAATGGGCCTCATGTTTCCAAAGAGATTCCTCATTTCTAGCGAAGAACACCTTGCACCCAGACTCTGCTAGCTGATGACTAAGTGCCCAGGAGGTACTTAGCATGGAGAGAAAAATATTTTGTACTCGCTGTTGTGACAATTATTGCTAGCGGAAAACAATCCACAGTTCCCTGAATTTGCTCAAAGTGAACGTGCATGTACCAACAGTCTTATGTTTAATATATACACGGGGAAACCATCAGTAACAAATGTACTGCCTTCTTTTAAAGTATCAGTTTACTGTAAGGAATGTAATGTCTTGATACATCTACCATCCAACAGAAAAAGCACTAAAGTGATATTTCCTAATATGTCTCTTCTGCAGTGCAGTGCAAAAGTATCCAAGCTTGGTTGTTGAGAGAAAGGTTGGACTTTAGAAGACACTGACCCAAGGCAGCGAGAAGCTCCATGTGAGCTCAGAACGCGCTGCCTGTGGCTGCGGGTGGGCTCTTTCTGGTTCTCAAGCTGCCTTCAGATATCTTTGCTCTGCGTGTGCTGGGAAGATACAGCCTGGTTTGGGCTGCACGTCAGCTGTGTGCTATGTTAACAAAAGAAACAGTTTCAAAGGCCCATCTTATCTTTGCACGAGCTGCTGCAGGTCCCAGTTTTCTCCCATCCTACCACTGGTGGGGAACTACTCCTATGGTTTCAGACACGTAATGCAAAGGTCAGCAGTCAGATATTGAAATTGTCATATTTGTTGTTAAACTTCACCTCTGACTGACAGAGCTGTAGCTTGCTTTTGGCCTTTGCAAATAGGAAGGGGAATACAGACCTGTCAGATTAACAGCACTGTCGATTCTTGCATAGTTGAAGGCTCATTGAAAATAATGCTTTGCAGTCCTCCGGTGATCTTTAACACAATTGTCCAGTTCCTGTGGTCCAGTAATACTCTATCTTGTGGCAGTAAACAGTTGATAAATTCTTGCCACTGACTTGACAACAGAGAGAGGGAGCACTCAGCTGAGGAGTAGAGAGGAGCTTTTACGGACAGAAAGCTCTGTGATCTCCTGTGCTCTAGGGACTGCACCTTTGGCTGGCCTGGGCATTTGCAAGGTTACAGCTTACCATTTATTGATCCACTTCCCCCACCCCTCCCCCCAGTTTTGCCTCGGCATTCCCAGTCTTAAGAAAAATGTCATGCCAACAGTGTGTGACTGCAATCCAGAAAGAAGTGACATTATTTCTGACAGCAAGCAAAGTGGCTTGGGTATGAAGGAAGGCAGCTTTCTTTGATAGCCCATACTGGGGGAGAGGGGAAGAAAGGAGGAGGCAGTCTTGCATTTATTTTCACATCCGTTAAACCAAGATCTTCATTGGGGTTGCTTCATATTGGGATTAGAGAATAACCTCAGACTTTGCAGCCTGAGGTCCCTGTATGCCTGCTGTTTCCCATGTCCTTCTGCTCCACAGCCCTTTGTTCATGCTCACCTTTCCTCTGGACTCGGATTCCCAGCCTTAGTGTCCTATGTCTCGTCAACCCCGGTCTGTGCCTCCCAGTTTAGAAAGCCCTCTTTTCTCTTTAGCAACATGCAGCAGAGACCCCCCCTGCTTCTCTCACCTATGCGCCTTTTGCCTCCCAGCCAGTGTCCTCTGTGTGTTCAGCCACAGATCTTTGCGTTTGGATGGTCTGTTCGCTCATGCCAGTGTTCCCCATCTCTGCCCCATCCATTGTGTTGGCACAAGTACCAGTGGTTCTGTCAATTCCTGCAGCTGGCTTGGGAAACTATGTGAGGAAAAGCAGGAAACTGCAGATGGTTGTTCCTATTGCTGCCTTAACATCTGGAAGCATAAAATGTCAGTAAAGAGACAGGGAGGTCTTTCTCCAGGCCGTGGCCTACAGTCATCTTTGCAGAAAGAACATGTGGTTTTTTTACTCTTGCTCTGACATAAACAACATTTATCTTGCAGACTGCTCCAACCTGGTTGGTATCCCTTGTAATTTCATGCAATTTACAGAAAGAACACTGTGTTCACTTTTTGAAGGGCTAATTCTACTACATTGATTTTTATACATCAGAGATAAACACTGCTAGATTTTCTGGTGTAACTGAACAAAAGACGACTGCTTGGAGAACTGGTCCGTGCCAGATGGCATGGACAGTTATTTTTATGGAGGGGTGAGTCCTGAACGGAACAGTCAAGGTCAGAGTGGCATAGCTAAAACCAGGAGTTGTTGAGTTCCTGTGATGTGGATGAAGCTGCCTTTCTTGGCAACCTCAGTAAGAGAACACAAACTCTTGTATGCTTTTGCCTTGATTGTTACACTGGTGAGACAGAGGTCTGTACAGATTATGGCCTGATTTATATTTAAAATAGGTCACCAAGAACTGAGTCAGACTTGCCCTGGCTGGGAGCAGTTCCCAGAGTGCCATGCCCTGGACCTCTCTGACCTGGACTGGTTTCCTCCATCACCAGCAGTTACCAAAGAATTAGAGCTTCAAAAGGAATGATTAACACTATTTCCCCCGCTCTCTGTGAGTGCAAAAAAGAATCAAATGGACATATAATTATGCCCAAATTTTTTTCTTATCTTTTTTTGAAAAGGTGAGGGAGATGTGTGGAGAGGAACTACAAGATACATATGAATACATATATATATAATGAGTGTATAATAAAAATATGTATCTATATATGAGAACACAGCATTTTGGATATTAAATGCCTCTTTTTCTGAGGTGTGCAGAATCTTCTTTACATCAGGACATCTATGCTGGGTTACACCAAATCAGTATCCTCAAAGATGATGTTATTACAGTGCAGTTTGGGTTGGTTGGTAGTAAACAGTATCCTCCTCTTAGAAGGCATTTTGTAATGTTTTCCTCTTAAAAACTGAAATTCCTCACAGTCTTGACAAGTAGGTATGTTAGAACTTGGGGGACGTAGGAGAAGACAAAGAAATTTCAAATGCATTATAAGAAAAAGTTATTTTATTTAGATTAATTAGGAATACCTACAAGGCCCATGAGTGGGAGAGGAGGAGAGGAGACCTCGGTGTATGATCCTGCTCACAAAGGAGAGTGAAAATGGAAGCAACCATAATTCAGTTCAGAAAGCACAGTATGTGCAGAACCTTTTCCTTGAAAATTTCTACTCTTTCAGTGCACAGTTATGCTGACTGTCTCTACAATTTGTCTGGATTTTAAATCAGGTCAGCGTAATTAGCTAACTTTACTTATTAGCTTGAGCTGACTCTAGTGGTACAATGGTTGAATTGGTTGCTATTATATTTGTTTAACTGCTGTAAAGTAAGTTTCTAACAATAGGTTCCTACACTTAAATAGCACTGTCGGGTACCGGTGCCCTATCAATCAGCCAGACCTTTCCCTCCTGCTGTCTGCTCTGATAGACAGTTCTGCTGATGTGGGGACTCTGGAAGAAGAGATCAGGAAGAAGGGATGATGGATAAAGACCATCTCCTGTCTTGAGAGGAAATCGGAAGAATCCTTTCTTTGACTATCAACAAGCTGCTTTGTCAAGGTGTCAGAAGATTAATTATGCTCATGCGAGAGGCGAGAGCAACTGTTTTCCCCCCTGGTTTTGGTGAAATGGGATGGCATTCTTCTGAACTGTGGCAGAGAATTGCAAAGAAAGAGGTTTAAGAGATTTCAGTCCCCTAACATCACTGGCTCGTAAGTGTTTGTAAAGCTCTTAGGCATACATCCACGGTAGTGTGAGGTTCTGCCAGTAACTGATTAATCAAAGTACTTGTTTCAAGTGCAATATGGACTTGATCTCATGAAACATTTGGTGCCAACTGCTGTTAAAGTCTGTCAGCATCATGGGTAGTTAGGGTATTAAAGATCAAGCTTTCTGTGAAAAGAGATGCAGAAAACCTTGACATAGCATAACCGTGAACGTGAAGACACGTAACTATTCATGAATTTTTGAAGTTTATAAATCGGTAAAAGGGAAAATCTCCAGTAAGTGTTTGTGGAGTGTGGTTTTTTTTTTAATTGGAGCTGAGCAACTCTGCTTAATATTTTTTTGAGTAAAGTGTAAAGTATAATAAAAAATTAATGATCTTACATTTTGAATTAATCTTTTGGGGGATAAATAAAATATGCTAACTTGAATTCTGAACAGATTGAGTTTAGGTAAAAAAGAAAAAGTGTTTTTTGTCTTCAAAATAAATCAGAGACTTGAAGAAAAACATTACTTAAAATACGAGACGACGTTGACTATGTCACTTGATATATTAAGCAAGTCTCTTCAAAAGCTCTTTAAATCTTGCACAAACTATGTCAGTAAAAGGACTCCTTCCGTTTGGCCTGATCTGTGACTTCGTTCTGTGCGCAGATGGAGAGCATTTTTTGTAATCTGTTAATTTGATATAATTTTGTTTTTTTTTCTTAAAAAGGTGAAGTTATGAATTAGTGAAAGGGAAATGGAGAGTTAAAGAGCCACATCACCTTTTTAGTTTGGTTTCTTTGGAATATTTTTCAGGTTTTAATGTTTGCAACGCTGAACTGTGAATGGTGGTGTATTTTTGTGTGTGTGTGTGTGCTTCTATGCAGCCTTCTTTCAGTTTAATGTCACTTCAATATGTGTTGAACTCTTATACGTGATAGTTGAAATCGTAACAAAACCAAATATTTTAAACATGGATGTGCCTGACCTTGAAATGCTGCTGATAAAAGCTAATGCTGTTAAATTGCATGCCAAATTAACCCTCATTTCCAAATGCTTTGTGTGTGCGTTTCCTGTAGGATAGGCTTTGATCCTGCTGAGCAACACTTCTTTTACAATCAGTTATTTTTTAATGAAGGAAAATCAATGAACAGGTTTCAATGCTTGATTTCAGTGGTAGTGAAATGAAATCCTTTCTTTGGCATCCTTTTACCACTGTGCTTTGTTTACTGTATCGAATGCCTGATGTGATACAGTGTTTTGGTGTAGAGATAATACTGATTTTCAGCTCAAAACTTTATTTTCACACGTGTAAGCCTTACCAAGGATTACAAGTTCATGTGAGAAAGGCACAAGAAACTGGATAATGGACTGGACAATGAATAACTTTCTGAAGCAGTTGTTTGGTTTTTGTTTTTTCTAAGTCTTACTGAGGCTTAGCATCAGTAAAGATGGGTTTTAATCTGAATCAAGAGAAAAGTGTTACTTGCCTTACAATACTTTTTTCTTGAAGCATCCAGTTTCATGGATATTTTAGCAGTTGTCCATGTTGGAGCACACTCAGTAGGGTTTTATGTTTTCAATTCGTAAGTTACGTTGCAGGAGTATCTGCCTGTGCAATCTATAGGGGTTTCATTTGCATGTTTTCAGAAGTAAGGACTTTGTATGGGATTTAATGGGATATAATCATGTGCCTTTCTGGACCAGCAGGCCTGTGTGACTGTGCTGGTGTGAACTCCCCCTGAAATCAGACAACGGGCGTGAGCAGAAACTGCTCACATACAGATACCAGCTTTTGCTTGTTCTTCTCTGCTGAGGACCTTGAGTGTTTTTATTTTAAAATGAAAGTGCATCTTTTTATCCTCTGGCAAATGAACCACTGTCTGCATAAATTCATTTCAAGGGGACATTATCTTCCTGTGTGAACTTCAGTGGGAAGTGCTTGCAGGCCATAAAGTGGATCATCAGTCTGCCCAGGCTGGAGCCGAGATCTCGGCCTGTCTCCCTGACATCTCCCCCTGGGGATGTGTAGCCCCCGGTCCTCCCTCCCGCATCCCTTCTTGGCTGCTGTGCCTGGGCCATCTCCATCACCAGGACCCGTCCCTGTCCCTGCGCCCGGGGCCAGGGCTGTGCCTTGTAACCTCTCTGACCTGGCGGTTTTGCTCTTTCATCTAGAGAGGGAAAAATCACTGCCCAGGCTTTCACCTCCCATCTTCGCTACATCAGGACCATGTTCGCTGTGCCTGGTCTCTATGAAAATTGTTTTCTGAACCTGTCACCTTCGGTTGTGTTACCTTTCGTTTTGCATTCCTCTGCCAGGGTTTTCTTGTCTTTCTAGCATCGAACGTAAGCTCTTTATCTTCTCTTTCAAGGCCCTGAATTCCCTGAGGTTTTTTTTTCTCTCCATTATCTGCGCCTTGTCTCTCCGTGTTAGTGAGATGTCAGCCCCGGGACCCATTCAGCCCGCGGTGCCCAACGGGGCAGACGCACCTGACCTTGACCCAGCGCCTGTGAGCCCCGCTGGGCCCAGCTCACTGGCAGGGGCTCACTCCTGTGGTGCTTTCGTGTCTGCAGAGGCATTTTGGCTCCAGGGTTGGGAGCGGGGTTGCCCGGAGCCAGCCCGGCCGGCTGCTGAGCCGGGGTGGATGAGCCTCCCCTCAGCGAGAGGCGGCCCGGCCGGCTCTGCAGGCCCGGCTCTGCTCTGGGTGGCCTTGTTTTCACCCTGGCTCAGGCCTGGCCTTGCTGCTCTCAGACAGAGCAATGTCTCTGCTCTGTGGTCCCGCTCTCCTGAGTTGGATTTTTCTGTTGCCCGGTGTATTCCAGTGCCTGCTCCTCCAGGTACAGGGGAGTTACTGTATTCCCTTGTGTGCCATGTTGTCTGGTGTGGATGCTATGGGAAGCAGCCAACCTGTAGTTCAGGGTAGCATCTTTCCTACTGTATATACTGCCAGCTCCATGGTAATACAAAGCATTTTGGAAGTATATTGTGATTTCCATGTATACTTTGGTACAGATGTTTGACCATTTTTGAGCCTCAGGGGGGTGGGGAGGTGTGAAGGGTTGGGAGTGAGTGAGTTCAGAGTGAGAGAACTCTGGATTTTCCAAAGGCTTTGGATTTTTTGTTTGTGTGCTTGTGAGTTTTTAAAGCAGCGTCCTCTTTCTGCTCTAAATACAAGAGTTAATGTCGCTTCAGCACAGTAAACCATGAGGCACGGTTGCTTCTTTATGCAAGCCCATGTTGCTTCCAGCCTGCTTTGAAGGACCCTGGGTTTGCCTCCAGGAAAATCCAGAGCCGAGGTTTGCGGCTCATGCGTAACAGTGGGGATTTGCAGCGGTGGGAGCGGCAGTGAGGGGAGACCTTTAGCCCTCCAGAGCGGCTCCGGCTGCAGCTTGTGGCAGTGCCGAATTGCTGGCTGGAAGGGGTGTCCGGAGGGCTGGTCTGGCTCCTGCCCTTAACAGGACTTTTGCCAGCACTTGCGTTAAAATTAATGTTAGAGGAGGGAGAAAAAAAGCCAATGGGTTAGAACCAAAACTATTATTGCATTTTAACTAAAGGAACCTTAGGAAGCGCTGATAGCAAGAGGCGCATGTTTGCGCCACTTTTTAGCAGCATTTCTCTGAGAATTTAAGAGAAAATGAATCCTGCTGAAGTGACCTTTTTTTCACCTCTTACTGACTCTTGAAAAAAGCCTGTGCTCCCAGAGCCATCCCCACAAACACTTATCCAAATAATGAAAAATCCAAGTGCACATGCTCCAAGGGATAGTTAAGCACCACTAAGGAAAATTCTCATCGCTGATATTATGTTAGAGGGCAGCAGTTCCTAAGGAAAATTGATTTTTTTTCCATTTTAATAACTTCAAAATGCTCTCAATCTATCCAGAAGGAAAATGCAATAACTCCTAAATAACTAGCTAGAAGCATTTTGAAGCCAGGAATATCTTTGTTGCTCTCCTTTTCCATATGTTTTCCTGTGACTTAAGGAGTTTGTTGAAACTTAGAAACAATATTTAGAAAGAGATAAAGTATCTGATCTTGTTAAGTCCTGTGCTTTTCTGTAGATATACAGGGTAATTGAAGATGCTGTTTTTTCATTTTAACATTGGGTGTATGACAGATAATATGTGAGCTTCAAAAGAGGCTGTTCTGGAAAGGAAGCGAACTTGAGGCAAACGGGCAAGTTAATTGGAATTTTTTTAGCCTTCCTTTTAGCACAAAGTGTTCTTGTTACGCTTGCTGACCCAGTTGTTTCACTGTTATTTCAGAGCGTACTTATTTTCTCTTTGATTTTCTTTTCTGTGTTCTTGGAGAAGGAGTAATGTGCAACATTTGCCTGATACCTGACATTAGATCAAACAGTCACATCTCTGCCTTCCTAAATGAGCCTGTTTCCACGTTATGCTATTTCTTACATCTTTTGAAAAAGGAGAACCAGTATTTTTCTGTTTTGGCAGATTAACGGCTGTGAATGGCACCTTGCAATAAAATCAGTGTTTCGGTGCTATCCTTGTTGGGTCTTTTGTATTTACGGGGGAGGAATCCCTGATCACCGGCTTGTTTTCTGTGCAAACACTGGGAGAATGCTGGGACCAACAAGGTTGCGGTGACCTTACGTGCTGGCCTGTTCCCTGCTGCTGACTGTCATGTTTCAAAGGTTAAACTAACTGTGGATGAAATGTAATCAGTAGTGCACTGGATCCTTTCCAGATCACACTGGAGGAGTGCAATAACCAGCATTGTTAGCTTTGGGAGAACAAGAGACAGGGGTCATTACCTGTGTGCGTCTGAGCATGAGGAACCAACTGCCTTTCCTGCTACCTCCCACATATGTTTATTTAAATCTTATCTGGAATTGTTATCCTGCTGGCCCCTGCTTTTTAAAAAAAAAATAGCTGTTTATTCTTCATACGCTGTAATTTTCATCTTTCTGTTGATTTCTCAAGAGTTTCCATGAGATCTCGAACCCTGTCATTAGAAGCGATCTTGGCGATACTTGGGGAAGAAGAAAAGGCTGGAAGAAAGAATTGCTGCAGTTTTAGATGACAGCCAAAAATCGGCTAGGTTAAACCAGACGGTACTTGTAAGACAGAGACATACTACACCAGCAGAGGAAAGGTGATCTTGGTGACGTGTCCTTCCTTCGCTAGCAGGTAGCTAGGAAGAGAGCTGGTACAGTAGGAAGCTGGCGAGGGACAGAGAGCAAGCATGGGAGGAGGAGGTGGAACAGAAGCACCCAGGTGAAGATAGCATCTCTGAGAATTGGTTTCCTGTTTGTTTATATATTCAACCACTCATTTTCCCCAACTCCATCTCTCATTTGTGCAGTACTTTCAGTCTTCTGCATTCAGATCTGCAGCAGGAGTCTGTTCCCAGCATCAGATAAAAAGGCTTTCTGGAAGGCACCAGAAGCGTGTAGCATATGGTGGAGAAGTACTGCTTATTGTCACGTAAGGGATTTCAAGGGTGACAGGCGGTAAAGCCAGTATTTGTTCTGACTATTTAGCTTTTACACAACCCATCCTCTGAAACTGCCTGTACAATAACAATAGACTTAAGTGGGGAGCAAAAAATGTCTTCCTTTTGAATTGCATAGAAAGATTCCTACTCCATCAAAGCATGTTGTTTTCTTTATAGATCAGTGTATGGGTAATGGCCTTGAAAACCAATACATTTAGTGGCAATAGAGACTTTTCCCTGGAAAGAAGAGGGGGGTGGCTGGGGGACTTCCATTTCAGAGCAGGTAGAGAGGATTAGATTATTTTAATATATGTCTTTGTATACGCTCTGTAATGTCATGTTATAATTAGCAGCTGGGAATATGAACAACTCTTCTTTTCCAGGATCTCTCTGTGTGGATTTTTCAGCTTATGCATTCTGTGGTAGTTTCTAAAGAAGTCCTGACAAGAACAGAGGTCTGTATTGGTTTATAGGAAGGTCAGCTCTGTCCTGAGGAACTCAGTGTAAATTGGTTATGATGTCGGGAGAAGAAAATGCCGTTAGCCTCCTTAGTCCACCTTTACCAGACTCTCTCAGGATTGTAATCACAAGCAGAGAGACCTCCTTATCAGCGTTTCCATCTGTTGCTCCCTTCCTGTACTTCAAGACTAGCATGATCTTTTCCATCTTCATGAGATCTACTCCAGTGCGTGTGAGAACAAGGTGTTCTCTTCCTATTTACTTTTCTTGTAAAATTCTTATTTATGAAAGCCCTTTTCTTTCCTTGACCAATTTTTTTTTTTTCCTTTCTCTCCAAGCCAGAGCACTGGAGATGTGGAAGAACTGAGTAAAAACACTAGCAACTGTCTTATCCTTGTGAAACCTCAGTAGTATTCTTTCCCAGTCCTGTGTCTTTCATTTAGCACTTTGTCTATACTAAATTTCTTTTTAATTGTTCAAAGAGCAGCTTGGTTTGTCCACCAGCCTTAAGGTGAAATGCTTCAATAACCACTTTCATAAATGCTTCTGGAATTTTCGCATGCGAAGCAGTGTCTGAATTGGGCATAGTTTCTGTATGAATAGTTTCTACTCTACTGGGATAACTATTCTAATGTCCAGTATTGGTGGCCCAAAATTTTGCTGAAGTGTATCACTTCAGGGAGCTCCGCAGGCATTGGTGAAGTCTTTATTTGGAGGGCTTTTCAACAAAAGTGTTTTTAATGTGAGAGGGGATGTAGACCCAAACTGCAGTCATCGAGGGTATAGATCAGCATGAGTAGTGAAGATGACCTGATCTGTTTGTGGTTTTCCTATCAGGTCTGTAAGGAGCCCATCAGTTTTTCCGGTGTACGGTCTTCATTGCAGGGACCTTCTGCCAGCTCTGCTGAGTGATCTTAGGAACAAGAAACCCATTTCCTCCACCTCCCAGGTATTCAGTCAGCTGCCCATAACTGGGTCCATGGTAATCCCAGTTGAGGAAAGACTTAAGTCAGGTGCTTGCCACTATGTAAAAATAACTAGAATTCCTCAAACAGATAAAGGCTTTTAACATTAGCATTTTTAGGAAGGTCTGGCCACACTGTGTCTTTCTGCACGAGCAACAGCAGTTAAGCAGCATGTCCTGACAGAGTTTCTGTTTTGCTACAATATCTTAGTGATGAGGGAACTCAGGGCGGCACAACTTGAAATAGTCTTCCTTGGAAAAGCCCTTTAACTGAAATATGGAGTCTACTTGGATTAAATATTTGAAGATTTTTTAATATTCTGAACTGATCAGCTTGCCCTTTTGTTTAGAGTGCTCTGATATTTTTATTAGAAAGATGTGAAAAACTGTGAAAAATCACTAATGGTAATCTACTGTCCATGACTACCGAGCAAAGATCATGTTGTTTTCTCTCTGCAGTGTAACGGCCAACTGCATTGAAGTGGATCATTTTATGTGATTACTATCTGCATCCATCTTTGTATTTATAGCCATCAGCCAGTCTGAATACAAACACTGAAGTGTTTCTCTGAATGGTGATAGGCTGAATCTCTGAACTTCAATTTGTTTTTCCTCCTTCTCAGTATATGAACTCAAGATGAGCCTGATGTACAACAGCCTCTTGTGCTTCCCCTCCATGTAGATTTACATAGCACATGTGTGCGCACATTATAGCCACAAGTCATTTTTCTTTTTAAGATCTGCTTCCTGCTTGACTATGTTCCTTACACCTTTCACTGTGTTTTCCTTCTGTGAATTTATGAAGGCATGTTTATGCCAGAGTGCTATTTTGGATAAGAAGATGTCTTTAAAAGAACAGTAATAGAAGAGAGGCTTCTACTCTGTCTATCTTCTGTCCACCTGCCTTCTTTGTCTCCCAGGTCATGTATGCAGCAAAAATTCTAGGAGCAACATAGATACCATGGTGATACTCCAGAGCAGAATGGTTTGGAACCAGTGGAAAACCACATGTGCACAATATCTACTCTATACCATTGGACTGCTTTTACGCTTGGATTTGTCCTGATGTCAGTCTGTTGGTACAGATGTCCTTGGAGGATGTCTGTATTGTACAACTAGATGTCTGCATTTTGTCTTTCCCCTTTCAGGTGTGTTTAATGGCATTGTATTTTGGCAAAGTCACTAGGACGCAGAATGTGTTTGCAGAACTTTTTATGGCAAGCCTTTTATTGAGCCTTGATAGCAGCATTTCCATGTCAATGTGTACCATATACTTGTATCTGGACACAGCCATTGGTTGCCCTTTATGCTGTCCCTCTTGGACTCTGCTGAACTGTTTTTCTGGATGTGTTTTCTTTGCACTTGTCGCTGAGAAAGGTCAGTTAGCTGTGGATGCATATGCTTGTGAAATCCCATCCCTACTGAAACTAATAGGTTTAGTTGCTACATGTGTGCAAAAGCCAGGTAAAAAATGTTGCTGGTTAAAGGAAGTCCTGTTTCCTCATGGTGTGTCAGGCTTTCTGTATTTTGCGCTAGCAACGGGAGATGCAGAGAGCGCAGTTAGCAAGCTGTGTGCCACAGCATTCCTCAGAAATTTCTTCTAGCTCATGGGTATTTCATAGCAGGTCAGGCTACCGTCTCATGAAGAAAGAAAAAGACCTGTTTTGGCTTTGAGTATACAGAATTCTTTATTGTATAAGACAAAATTGTGCTGAATTTTCCAGTCTTAGCCTGGAAAATTTTTACTTCCATGTCTCTAGTGTCTACGTATTCTTATGGACTTCCATGTCTCAATTTTGCGGTTTGGTCCTCATGATTAAAGTATGCCTAGACTTGTTTCAGGATAAAAATCTTTTGTTCAGCTGCTTGTAAGGAATACATGAATCTTCCCTTTCCTGTGTTGAGATTGAGCAAGTGAGACATGCATGGGAGGAGAGGGGGACTGGGGAGAGAAGGCAACCTTCTTGCGTAACAACATGAGAATATTTGCGGTATGTGTGTCCTCTGCGGGAGACTTTTAAATACAGATAAAACTGATGAATCTTCTGTTCATCAAGCCTAGCAGGAAGTGTTAAGTCTTACAACTGAAATCTGTACCACAGATTTAAAAACTATTTTTAGGCTTTTAAAATGTCACAAAGATTCTAAGGCAAAGAGGCCAGTTTGCCTCTCTAAATTATATTGCGTTCAGGGATGCGTTATTTCAGGAGCGTGTCCAAGTCACCACACTGTCACAGTTTCATTGCTTCAAATTTCACTTCAAGTAGGAGCAGTTTTTATAGCTACACAGTAAACTCAAGATGGCTTAATGGAAATGATTTCTTCATGTGTCAAAATGACCCCTTTGTTTCTCATTTTATTCTTTTGTTGCCTTCAGCTAATCTGCTTTTTGGGTTATCAGATCCAAGCATCTTACAATGCTGACTCTAGCAGCGGCATTCAGCTGGAATGCTGCCTTTTGTTTACTGGTTTTGCCAGGCCTCCAGTGCTTTCTTTGGTCATCTGGTGGCTCCACTAATGTGATTTGCACTCCCAGGCTCTGCAGGTAGTCATGGGCCTTTATAAGGGAATTAGAGGAAGGGCTGCCACCCTGGTTGCTAATGAATCCATGGGGTATTTCTTGTTTGTGTTTTGTTTTTCCAGCTTTTTTTATTTGGAAAGCAGACCACGATTTTTCTCTGCTCTGACTTAAGTTCCTAAAGCCATTTTACCTGGCTGTGGTGACATTCATTTTGCTTTAAAGAGAAATACCAAATCCTATTGATCAGAACGTGCATTTGGGATTTTCTCAGGATTTGTAAATAAATACAGAAAAATAGATGGC
>Ga0181612_176664_pt1 | contig 17538 bp, 13 predicted proteins | sample HoacroProtozoa21_FD_119630 | JGI IMG/M metagenome (GOLD analysis project Ga0181612, IMG submission 119630) | Hoatzin crop microbial communities from Cojedes, Venezuel. Combined Assembly of Gp0051906, Gp0051904, Gp0051908 | reverse complement strand
CCCGGTGCAGGACCCTGCCCTTGCCCTTGCTGAATTTCATCAGGTTCCTCTCTGCCCAACTTTCCAGCCTGTCCAGGTCACGCTGAATGGCAGCACAGCCTGCCAGCATATCCAACACTCCTCACAGCTTGGTGTCAATTCCAGTGCAATTCTCACCCTTGTTTCTTCTCTCTCCAATGTCTCTCCACTTTTTCTATGTATGTTTTTGGTTTTGCATCTCAGGAGGAAGGAGTACCCAAACTTGCTGTCCTGGGTGATGTACAGCATGAGCAAAGCAACACCTCTGGGCAGCCGGTTCACCTGTGGCTGGACCAAAGCGCAGACATGATCTCAGTTTCCATTCTGCTGCACTGTGACTGTTCCTCTTCATATGATACCTATTCCAGACAGTCCCACATTGCAAAGGGCTATTTCAGGCCTAATGAGGGGCTCTTACAACTTTCACACTCATTTTCAGTGGAGCAAATCTCTACTGAGTGAACAGGATCATGCACGCATGCGTGCGCGCGTACACACACACACACACACACACGCACGTCAGGGACTGCTTTTAAGGCAGATCAACATCTAAACCCACGTTTCAAACCCTGGTTCAGTGATGATAAAGAAAGCCCCCTTCAGGGGACCTTTCGGAGGACAGTAAAGCTGCTGATCATTCCCATTGAAAGTCTGAGGCCGCACAGAGCTGAGGGGAGCAGGCACCTATCACTGGGAGGATTTAGAGCTACCAGGCGCATATCTGGATGAGAGCAGCCCGTGCTTGGACAAACCACACAATGCAGATGGACTTATTTTGTGTCATTCCTTCTGTAGTTTCAGCTGAAACATCTAAGGGCTGGCAAAATCTCCCACTTTCTCAGGATCACTGCTCCCTTTCGATCCCCTTCCCAGCTGGAACGGGTCTGTGTCTTCCTCTCTTCCTTGGTGTCTGTGCAGAGCGCACCAGGGTGACAGAGCAGAGCGTTTACAAAGTGATGTCCAAGCATTATTGCTGTACAACACACATCAGGGTCTGTAGGAAACTGAGGCGATCTGTGAGGCTCTCGCAAATCATGCTGACAGACAATTATGCCTAACAGGTATTTCAAAGTAAGACTTAAAATATGCTCGCAAGGCTTCAAGTATCCAGGCTGCATTTGCAAATTCTGGAAGCCAACTTCATGCTCACTCTTTGAAGTTCTTATTTTGAACAGTGACTATGCCAGTACAGCAGACAAAAGATGTTTGCAGGGCTGGGCCTGGAATCTGAGAAACCTCCAGTCAGTCATCATCACATTCACACACCCTGATGCCGGCCTGGCGTCATACCCATCACAGGCATTTTACCTGAGCTTGACCACCACATCTTGGGATGATGCAGAACCCTTCTGGGCTGTACCTGCCTGTGGGAACTTCTCAGCAGGACTGAAGGCACTCTTAGTCCAAAAGGAGTCTCTTGGCAGCACTCTCCTCTGCTTCCAAATGGGGCTCAATGGCAAACAGATGGTCATAATTTTAAAACCCCAAGAACCACAGGACGAGACTGCGGCATGCTTGAAAGCACCTTCAGGAATACCTGGCAAGATCTCCAATGTGACAATGATGTTTATGGGCTCCATGCATCCACCAGGAAGGGATCTGTCACGTTTACGTTGATGTTACAATTCCTTTTGTTTTACTAACATCTTTGCTAGTAACCCTGTTTCTTCCGAGCGCTGCTCTGGCAGTTTGCAAATGCAGTCCTGAGTACAGAATGTGCAACGCTTCTGCTGGCTTCACATTAGTCTCTCCTGTAACCGATTTGGACAATACTACTGTAACAAATCCACAGGCACCTTGGTCTCCATGCCTGTCACTATGCAGTAAACCGTGGCTGCTCGTAGCTGCAGGCGACAGCAGCTCTGGCCGTCCAGTGCTCCTGCTGCTTGGGCAGTGCTCCTCCAGTTGTGAACAGCCTGGAGCCTGTTTGTGGTCCTCCAGGACCTCTTGCTCCTAATCCCTTCACAAACATAGAGGCTCGCTGCTTGGTGTTTATGGGCATGCTAGAACTTGGGCCAGCCGCCTGATCCCAGCTCATAATTAACAGTGCCTATATGTCCCAGGCCGCCTTCTTCTCCTCTTTCATTTCCCTGGGTAGCTGGAAGCTAAGCTTCAGTGTGAGCAGTGCTGCTCAGTGTTTACTTTCACATTTCCAAACAGTTTTTTGCATCCTGACCATTTCAGCCATCCTTGGCTAGACTGCGTACCACTGAGGACAATGTCTATTGTCCTGCATGCTGCTGGCTGGCCAGAGGAGCGTTTCACAGCTGGTATGTGCATTGTAGGGCTGTGGTTTTGGGATAAGAACCCATAAAAGGAACAAACTGAAGTTCATTACCTCCGACCTGATTAGTGTTTAACGTCCACTGCTAACAGCAGCGTGTGCCATACCTCCAAAATCCATCTGTAATTGGGACTGCAGCCCGTGCAGCTCTGTAGGTGCTGCTGACCTCAGCAGGTTTAAGAAGTGCTTGGAAGCACCATAATCAGCCCTGCAGTACCGGGAATATGGGGACAGTGAACACAGTGACGACAGGAGAGTCTGGCTTTGTGTTCACAGGTGCCCAGGCTGCCTGGTCAGTGTGGAATTGCAGCTCATGGAAGGGGAGTTGGAACTAGATGATCTTTAAGGTCCCTTCCAACTCTTACCATTCTATGATTCTATGATTCTATGATTCATGGTCATGATGGTGGTTAACAAAGAGATTTATTTCTTGGTTAGTTTTAACATGAGACAGGAATCATCAGCCAGCTTCCTGTGCCCTGCCCTGTCCATCAGTGTTCAGTAAGCCCATTTGGGGGAAGCTATTTTGGTCTCTCTGAGTTTTCTTAGCCTCCCTCCTTCCCTGTCCCTGCAGTATACCTTCCCACGCTTGTCCCCATCCGGAAAGCCCAGAAGCCCTCCAGCCAGTGTGATGGGCGAGCGGCACACAGAGCTGAGCATCTCTCTGTGAGCTAACAGCTTGGACAGGCTGTTCCCAATGCAGAAGCAGCTTGTTATCCCTCACCCAGACAAAACAAGAAAACCAGCTGCTGCCCTGCCCATCCTGGAGAGGGGTTCATGAGCCCTAGTCCAGGAGACATTGAGGAAATGGGGCACTGAGTGTTAAACAGCTACTCAGGTACTGATGCTGATTTATTTGCAGAATCTCCATGTTCTTCATCTGATTTCTGATCTTTCACCTGTGATGGTTGTGACAGTACTCTCGTTACCAAGCCTTAAAAGAGAACTCACTGCAGTGATTTACATCCCTTACTGTGAAAATCAAAAACATCATCCAGGGAAACAAAGCACCAGCAACACAACAGAACTGGGCACTAGGAAATCCACTGTAGAGCCAAGAGGTTTCCTATACGCCAACTATCAAAACGTTCCCCTCCTGCAGAAGAACTCGGTGAGACAGTGTGGGAGGCTGTGTCAGGAAGGAAGGTTTGTAAAGTAAAAATATCAGCCATATGGGAAGGAAAGTACAGGTCCTACCCCAGTCCTGTGGGTCCAGAAAAGCCCAATGAAGCAGTACCCTCACTGATCTCTTGTGTCCCCACTTCATAGCCTCCAGCACTGCCTGCCCCTCAGCAGCAGGATTTAGGGGGATGGGGGAACAAGGACGAGCCAGCAGAGATTTCCCGTATCTTCTGGGAGATGTAGCGCAGGAGAAACAATGGTTGTGGAGACCCAGCGTTGCAGCAGTAGCTATGGAGACATTTTGCTGCTGCTCAGCAGCCTCAGAAGAAACAGCCCTCTCCCTGCGGCGTTCTCTATGTCCAAGCCAGAAACAGGCCTGATTTGGCCCTAAATGAGTATATAATAAAGACACAGCTGAGAATTTCCTCTCTTCTCATTTTAAAATATATGAGCTGGTTTGCACAACCCCAGTATGAAGCAGCTTTTCCCATCCATGGAGCTGTTCTCTAAACACCACCTCAGCGAACTACTGGGAAGCAGCCACAGAGCTAAACATCTGCGCAAATGTATTGTGCCAGATGTTACCAGAAGACGATGCAGCGCTGGGTCTGGAGGTGGATTCCTGGAAGTGCCACCCCTTCAAGGCTGCCCAGAATCAGCTCTGAGAAAGCAGGATCTACAACAAACATGGGAACGGAGCGCAAGGGCTACGACTGCTGCCTGTCCATCCCCCTGGGAGATTTTGCTTGTCGCACAAACAGAGCAACAGGGCACACAAGGGAGCATGAGGGCAGACAGAGCTATTGTGACAGGAATGTCAAGGGAAGGGAGAAACTAGCGCCAGCCAGCCCCACATAACCAGCTCCAAGCAGGTCTCCTGCAGAGATCTTTCTGGCTGCTAATTAGCCATGGGAGCAGGCTCTGCGTCTGGCACACTGGTCTCCCTGGTGCTCCCCAGCTCTCCATGATGTCTGTGGCTCTGGCTGCACTGTCAGTGCACAAGCCCTGACCAAGCAGTGCCACGGATCATGCTTTCCAGACATGGATGCCTGCACTGTCTCTTCCCAGCCCCAGAGCAGCCACCATCCCCACCCTGACTGCTCAGACCTCTCCTCTGGGCTTTGCAAGTTAGTGAAACACCACAGTGGAAATACACATTAAGTCCCAGTCCGTCCCCTCTGCAGGAAGCTGGAGGCCAGCCCCAGTTCACCCCAGAAGCTGGCTCACTGCTGAGGGTGGACCTGGCTCCTCGAGGAGCCTGGCACCCTGAGGCAGTGCCCTCCCAGCTGCCTGAGGATGCCCCACACCCAGGACCTGGCCCTGGTCCACATGGAGAGCCCCTGGTTGGAGTCCATCCGCCCTTCCCACGGCGGGGGCTGGTTCCCAGGCATTTCAACCTGGGCTGCCTCTACTGATGACAATTTCCATGAAGTTAGTTAAAAAAAGAGCTTGCGCTGCACCGTAGAGAATGTCAAGAGGATTATGTGGTGCCGTGCGGTTTCTGCGCCGTTCCTCTGTAAATTGTGCGGAGGTCAGACAGCTCGGAGCGAAGTGCCTGCGGGGTTCACACATGCACACGTGCATGTCCACACTCACAGACACTTGCGCACACAGACACGCAGATACAACTTACGTACTTGCTTTACTTGTTGTCTCCTAATTTAAAAAGTCATTCAGAATGAAAATATGTTTCCTCTTTGTGAATGGACAAATCTAACACAGATGGCGCATTAACTGGAAACATCTTTTGTTCCAGTGTGTTCATATATTCTGTTCAACGACAGAAGGCACCATTAATGATCATCTCTTCAATGTTCTCAATCTCTACAACTTGGTGATCTCCTACTAAAAGCTGTAACAAATCATCACTTCTATCCCTCTCACCAATACTACAAAAGCACAGGTTTAAAGGCTATCAGTCTCAGCAGTGAAGCATCTGTTATAACTTTTTGATGTGGAGCAAGGCAGTCTCAGCTTTTGACTGTAATGAAGTCTGTAGTACTTTGTGTCTCCTGTGACAGACCTGCTGTGACTCCCTTGGGCTTGCTTCTCACCAGCTGAAAGCACTGAGGCAACCAAATATGGAGCAAGGGCCACAGAAACTTTCCCAGATGTTTCTGCATAAATGTGTAATTTCCTTTTAGGTAAAAATGGATCTTTTGGAAAGAGCCCGTGCATCCCAGCTGAAAGACTTGAAGTGCTGAAGATTGCAATAAGTTCCTAGGTAAACTGGCCTAATACAATAATTAACTAAGAAATGAGACTTAAATATTTCTACAGGTTAATTTGTGTATCAGGCCAGCTTATCTAGGGACTTACTGCATTTTAGTGCTTTTCCCTACAATTCCCTGTTGAATTCGCCACTTGGGTACTCGCATGCTTGCTCATTATGGTGTTGTGGATATTCCCATCACCTCTAGAAATACTCAGTGCTTTCCAGAATTGTCCTGATTTTTTGGTGTCAGTGAGCTCAACATGCTACTGAGTCCCATAGGTTAAACACACATGGAACAAACATGGTGTTATTCTTGCAAGAGGATGTTTTCTTTTTATGATTTCAGGGCTATCAGATTTTATACCACAGATCACAGTTTCAAAAACAAGTTTCATGTGTTCAGATGTCATTCACGTGCCATTCATCAGGCTTGATTATGAATTTAGAAATATGTCCTGGGTTGAACTTTACCCTTGACTAGCTACCTCTCCAAATTATCTACAAAAAAGAGGGAGATGTTAAGTGCAACCTGACTGCAGGTGCTCCAAGCAGCAGCCTCAAGAATATGTGAATTATGAAAGCAATGCAGAAGTAACCACAAATGTAAATGAGATGAAACACTGTGCAAACTGTGCAAATTGTGCATGGAGACATCAGTGCTCTTTCCCCAGTGCAGGAAAGATTATAATCACTGGCACACTTTGTTTATTTAATCACAGGCATGGTTAAAAGGGAAGGACAACAGGCAGAGCCTGGATACTGAGTGCTAAGGTTGATCTGACAGTGGGGTGAGAAGACCCTGTCCCCCAGGGCTTCAGTCCTGCTGGGTGCTGAGCAATGGTCCTGACCAGTGGGGCACTCAGCCCCACCCCAAGAATGGGCTCATTAAAGATGATGGTGTCTCATCACTACTGTGTTTTGCAGCACCAAGGCTGAGATAAGCAGCAAGATGGGTGCACTCGTGGAAGCATCTCAGGACCTGGTTCAAAGTACACAGAGGCGGAACAACAAGAAGGATCATGACACATGGCTGTCCCCATTTCAGTTTGTCTTCTGAAAGAGGAAACAAAGCAGCAGCTATGAGCCATAACGAGATTAAAATTGTTCTTAGAAATTTCTCAAAAGTTACCTGAAAGAGAAATGGGAGTGACTCACACATAGCCCCACTGTGAGAGGAGGGAAGGTGATCACACAGATTTGGGCATTGCCTTGTTTTTGGGTAGAGATTCGTCAGCGGGGAGGGACACCATGGGACCAAGAACAGGTTTAGTCAAGGGATGGGGGAGAGGGGAATTGACTTCAGTCTCTCAGCCACCACCCTCACCCTGCATATGATGTCCCCATCCAGTACATAAGGGAGCCCCAGTTAAGGAGCATGGCCAGGGCCCCACACATCCAGTGGGTTTTCGTGGTGGAAGGTGAACTTGGGACTTGACACATGAGAAAACGAGACTTGAAGTGACTCTCAGGCTACCAGGCAGGTGTGTATAGCAGGCAAGGGCCAACCTGCCTGTGAGATGAGTTCTCTGCAGGGTGGGCCATTTCTACCTGAATGCATCCCAGTGTTTTAGAAACTGGGAGAAAAACAGTTCTGCGGTGTAGCCCCTTCTCAACAAGCCAGTTCCTGTACCTTTCAAACTGCAGCTAGCAAGTGCCACGAGCCAAGAGCAATGCTGATCATGAGGTGTCAGGAAATGTTTGCCATGACTTTATCCTTAAAATAACCCCTATAGACATTCTGCTCATCAAAGAAAGGTCCTACCCAGCCTCTCAGTGCACAAAGCAACACAGACCCCCAAGGAGGAATGATAGGTCACTCAATGAACTCCTATTAAAATGATAACTGAAGTCCAGATGGCTAGTAGGGAACGGAGTGGGACCACGACTGGCTGGGTCCAAGGCAGGGTCTTTGTCCTCTACCATCACCACTTTGATTGCTCAGCCAGACTGAGAGCTTGTGAGAGATTTGAAACATGCAGGCAAGTGGGTTCCCCCCGGCTGTCTTCGAGAAAAAAATAAATCCTAGGAAACAAATGAACCTCTCAGTGCCTTAATAGAAAAGTGATGTGTGTGGTGCTTGTGCAAGTGAGACGCAACTCAGAGCTCTGTTATGGAAATTTTGCTCTGTGACAAATACGTTATGAATGACTTGTCTTGAAAACAGGCCAACATGTAGGTGCTGCTATCACAACATTCGATGACTTTAACTTACTGTGAACGTTCTTGCGATAAATCATGGAAAACCTTGCCTGTGCTATCTTTAGTTACTGCAGTGTTTCACCCTCCCAAGTCACTCACAGCTCTAAAAATACAGTTTATATCATTGGATTCCTGGAATTCTTTTAGTTCTTACATTCTGATTTAAGTGGCATTAAAGCTGGGCTGTGCAGTTCAAGGCTGCAGGCTGATATTTCAGTGTGGATTAGATATCACCTGGATTCAATGCAATGTCTGCAATATTTATTTGATTCGGATCCAAAGGTAATTTGGAAAATCTTCCTGTAGATACACCTCTTACCTGGCTATGTGGAACTAGGGCTAGATTTTGTTTGGGACTAGATAGTAATTTAATAACCATTCCAGTACAGATTTAAACTAAAACACATGCTCACCACAAGAACTGAGCGGAGACTACGTGGGGTTTTCTCCCCAAAACCTGTATGTATCTTGCCACTTCTGGCCTATGCACTGTGATATTGTGATGACTTGTAGGTCAGATATCTTTCTCTCTCTCTCCCACTTTTTTTTTTGTTTTGTTTCACTTACATGTCTTACATAGTAATTACTGATTCAGAAACATCAAGAGCAAGAAAGTCTTGACCTCCTACCAGCCCTTCTGGATTTGATTACCAGCTCACCAATGGCTGAAAGTTTGAGCAGAATTTAATGCTTTCTAATTTTCCTTGATAGGGACTATGAAGCACGTTACTTTTTTTTATCCCACCTGGCAGTTCAACAAAGACCAGCAATAAAAAGCTCCATTTGTGTAATAAACTGTTGTACAATCTACTACTTAGGAACACAGGTCCCGAAAATGTGCAACCTTTCTGCACATTACATTAAACGCAAACCAGATGGGCACTTGAAAATACTCCCCTTTGTTGCAGGGGGCTAGAGGAGCTGGTGGTCAGAAGGTCTATTTCACTACACAAATAAACAGAAGAGTTTAACTACATTATTTTCCAAAATCAGCAATGGGAAACCTATGTGGAAACACGATTAGCAGTTAGCAAACGTACTGCTCGGAGAAGGCACAAGGGGAACTCCTTAGCTCTCCTAACTGCAGCAGTCAGTTAGTGGCCTCTGGCCATGTGCCTACGGACTAGATACATCACCTGTGGTGGGAGCTCTGACACCCATACTTGGAGACACGTATGTGGAGACAAATGGGTAAAATGAATCTCATTTCTAAAGGGTGTCTTGGTTGGAGCTGGTCATTGAAACTCCAGCAGTCACTGGAGTGAAATGGGACCCTCCAGAGGGGACTGAGCCCATCCCAAGCAGAGTTTCCGAGCCAGAGAAATCTCATCAGATCAGACAGGATGTCTCACACTTAGATAACTCTGTAAGTGAAATTCGTCTCACTCTCAAAGTCCTAGGGCAGAGAACAAGGCACAGTAGCTCAGAGCCAGGGATTTTGCTGTCTCTGGACTGTACCAGGGGATGCCTAACTCCTCACACATTTAGTACATGTACTGAGACTGTTTTTGAGGAACCTGTTTGACAGTAAGTAGCTCCTGCATGTCCTCTGACCTGCTTTCTTTATCACAAAATTCTTTCTGAAATCCATCTGGCCACACTGACACTGGGAGAGATGTGTGGCCAAAGCCATCCACAGAGGCTGCATCCTCACTGCCTTCCCCACTGCTGGGAAGGTGTGCAGAGAAATCATGATCTTCAGTCACATAGGGAATAAGCAGGGTAAGGGTAGTCTTGATGCAAGCCACGAAAGACAAGCAAAATGTTGTACAGCTGTTCCCATGGCACAGTTGCCACAGATAAAGTACAGGGGTGCAGCGCAACAGGATGGGGTGAGATGGAATGGGATGGAAGCTGTTACCAGCTTAAGAAAATGATCCTGAGAGCATTGATGCTTCAGAGTGTTACCACTGGCCCTGGTGTCAACATCTGAGAAGGTTTCAGGTGGACCTGGGAGGGAAAAGTAGCTTACGGATCCTAAGGATGCTTAAGCTGCTGTCAGGAACTCCTACCCAACAATCAGGCAACTCAATTTATTACAAAGACGCAAGGTGTTGAAGACAGCATGTTTGTTTTCTTTAGCCCAGCAATTAGAACCCATATGGAGGGGGTTACCCTGTAGACCCCTCTCTGACCCCAAACTGGATGTCGGAGAGCACTGAGCCTGTGGACGACTGAGCCTGTGAAGGATGCACATACTAAACACCTCTGGATCGGGGTGTGATGACCTTTGGTACCTGCACAATGGGGCTCTGGTTCACACTGTGCAGTGCAGACGATGTCTCTCATCGTCCCTAGGAGGAAGGCTCCAGCACCCTAGGGAGGTGGCTGTTGGCGACCCCAGTGCCCTGCAAGGGCCCGTGTGCCCACTGCATCATGTATTATCTTATTGCTTTTTGTACCTGCCTTTGTGTGCAACCAAACCAACTCTGGAGCTTTTGAATAGAGGAACAGAGGTGTGGGCAGAACATTGTGCATTCTCACTCTGAGAAATGCCATGCATTGACCTTGCGACTCAACAATCTCACTACATGGACAGGTGAAATGGGCTGAGCAGGGCACTGATTGAGAGGGTGAAGTCACCATGTTGAGCTCAAAGTGCCTGTCTCTGGCAAGACAGAAGTGCAAGACCCATGGGTCCAGTACCCAGCCAAGGTGCATGCGCAGTGGGTAGGGTGAGAGGTCTAGGCAGATCTTGTCTCTAAACCCAGTATCCCTAGTGACTTTAGGAAGACCCACAGATATGATTGTCTTAGGGTCTTCCAAGACAAGAGTTCACAGCTCTGCCCAGTTCAGGCCAGTGTGGACCAGAACTTAGGAGAAGACATCACTGAGCACATAAACACCATGGGCTGTGGGATTAGGCACAGTTCATGGTAAAAGGGCAGCCTGACAGTGTACCATCCCAGGGACAGAAAAGGGCCAGGGTTGGGGGTGCAGCTGAGCAGGCAGATGTCAGGATTCCTCCTTGTTGTATAGGTAACAGTCTCCATTTTCCTGGACCTGTGCACCCAGTCCTGGGTTTTTGTAGGTCCTGCCGAATGGGCTTTCTGCTTGCTCAAAGGTGATTTATTTTTACAAATTTAAATGAAATCCCCTCAGCCATTTTTGAGTAATACTAGAGTTAAAAAGACTATTTTCCTATTTAAAAATATTCTAGCTAGACTGTTTTTATTAAATCAAAGTTAAGTCAAATAAAGACTGCAGTTTGAAAGTTCAGGCTCGGGCAGGAGGTAGTCCTCTCTGAGGAGCTGTGCCCTTGACAGACGGGTGTCTGTCTAACACCCACTGAACCACCACATATCACGAGCCTGCAGCTGGAAAGAGCATGGGGTAGGGGCCAGATCCTGCCTGACTGAGGTGTGCACACCCTGTATCCTCAGGAGATGAGATGCGACAGGGTAGGAGGAGGAGAGGGGAGTCACACACCTTGCACTTGCTTCTCCTTACATGCCCTGGCAGATCTCTAAAGACAACAGATGGGAGTTTTACCCCTTTCACCCAACTCATTCCCAGGCATTGTCTCCTTCAGTGGCATAATCTTGGATGGTGGGTCCCTGCTCCCTCCTGCTGCTCTTCCCCATATATTTCTGGGGTGATGGATGAAGGTGAGAGTGGTGAATGAACCTGCACAGGTGTCCTTCATGGGGGTGGGATATTAAGGGGACACTGACATCTAACTTTTTCCCCATGGCAACCCCAACTACTGATCCTCCACCCTGTGGTGGGGGGACGGGGTAGGTCTCTGCTGTGACAACCCAACAGATGGCACTGAGTGGGACAGGGAGGCTCTGCCCTTGGCAGGGACAAATCTGCTTCAGGGCTCTGTCCTGCAGGGCAAAGGGAGGTGATCGCTGTGTGCCGTTTTGGGCTGCAGGAGTCCCCCTCCCTCTTAGCTCCCTGGGTGCTCATCAGGCTGCTCCACCAGCCTGGCGGGAGCTGTCACACCAGAGAACGCGACATCAAAGGCAGGCCTGGGTGCCACACGACATACATGACACTTGGTGGGCCCGCCGGCTCCTGAGATGATGTGAGATGAAGGGAGCCAGCTGTTCCCAAACGGGGACGGCAGGAAGAGATGAGGTCCTACGCTGTCTAAGTGTGTGAAAGAAAGGGAAAAGCAGCAAAAGGAGGAGAGCAAAGTGTTGGAGGGATGCCCAGACTGCGAGGGACTCTTCTCACTCTGCAAACAGCCCAGCATAGAGGGGCTGCAGGGGTGGAGCCCTGTCCCAGTGGGCCACCAAGCCAACAGGCCTGGGGGACATGAGTTGCTGACACAGGGCAGCTGCAAGGCAGATGCTCGCAGTGCTGCAGGGCTTAGTGCACTCAGTATCCGCACGTCTGCCGGTCATGCTGGCACCTGGAGATGTTTCTTTCTTTGCCTTCCCATAACACAAAACATATCAGAAAATGGATGCAAAAAGTAAGGATGTGAAAGCTATAGAGAAAATGTGATTTTTTAACATAAAATAGTTTTCCCCTTTACAAGTCCATGCCACCTTCCTCATTGTTACCACATTATCTTAGGTACACTTTGATATCTTAGACTGTAGAAAAGCAGTGCCGTCGCCACCGTGACTTAGTCTGACTATGGGCAGACTCCGGGCCTGGTTCTCTGCTGTGTTACTCCAGTCTGACACCAGCACATTGCCATGATTACATCATTTGGATTATTTCTGATTTATAGTAATCGAGAAAAATTGGGTCCTGTACAATAATGCAAACAATCAATCAAAGACAAAATGCAAAAATAGTGCCTTCAAGCTGCACTTTCACATTGCATGATATTTTGAGGACTTAATGTTGAAAGACTTAGAGTGCACAAAAGGAATTTTCTTCATTTCATATATTATACAGTTGACTGAAAGAAGTGGCAAACAACTCCTCAGCCTGAGCATGCTTTGTGCAGGCTGAATTGTGGGGTTTTCTGTCCATCAGCTTTCTACCAACAGATCTCTACTGAAACTCAGATCAATATCTGCCAACGAGACTAATTTCTGGACTGATGACCAAGGAAACACAAATGACCCTTTCAAAGGCCCAGGCCAAATTCTGCTCTCTGTTACATTGATCTGAAGACATATTGCTGAAGACAAGGTTATCTGAAGGTCCAGTGCTTTGTGAGAGCAGAACAGGTCTATCAGTGGCTTTGCAAACAAAATACACTCTCCGTTTCTTCTCCACTGATCAACTTCATCACATTAACTCCCCAGCAAATCCCATTACTGTGGTCAGAACACCAGCCTCTTCCTCAGACCTTCAAATGACGCATTTTAGCCAAACACTTGAATTGCAAAAAACATGGTAACTGCCTCAAGTCTGACAACAGCACTTAAAGCTGACCCAGAAATACTGATCTGAGGAACCACATCCACTAAATCTTAAAATGCTGCCATCAGAAAAACCATCAAAAGCACCACACATAAAAATAATGATGAGCCGCAAACCAAGCACGTGCAAGAGATGCTAAACCAGCATTAATCCAGTCTCCCTTTCCCTCTCTTGACACTGCTGGGCAAGGAACTTACCGTTCTTCCGCTCCGCGAAGGGTGGTGGCTGGAGCTTGGAGCCATCTCTCACTTCGCTGGCAGCCTTTTCTTTGGGTGCCTTTTCTTCTTCATTTCCACTTGGTGCACTTTTGTGGTCCGAGGGATCCTGCTTGATCACACCATTCATCACCGTGCCTGAAGGGACTGGTCCAGATTCTGGCTGCTCCACTTTGGACGATCAGGTAGAGAAGCAGACACCAACGTGACCTCTGGAAGAGAAGAGGAGTAGATAAGGATGAAATCCCCGACGAACCCTTGGAACAGTGAACAGAGACTGGCATTTGTGAAACAGTCCAACCACAGACAATTAATTACTCGATCTGTTCTTCTGTGTTAGAAACATTGCAGGGGATGACTTCAGGATTCCCTATTGCCTACTTGATTCTGTTCACCTGATCTGCTGGATCTGCATCCTTGTCCGCTTAGCTGGAAGAATTTCCACCCACAAGCATAGAATATTTGCAGAAAGCCAAGAGTGTTATGAAAAAACACAGTCATGGGGCATCCACATGAGAGAGCTCCTGAACTGTTAGAAATACAGAACAAATCTACAAATGAGAGCAATCTTCCTTTATATGAGACTCTGGTTTGCTGAGTAAACTAAGTGACAGCAAAAATTCCACACAACACAGAACAGGCTACTAATTACATGATACAGGTCGCAAACGAAGGATAGCAAACACCAGCCAGCTTTTACACCAGGAAGTGTACAAATAACTTCCAATGTAAAATATGCATGCAAAAGCTATTCTTTGATATCAAAGTTGTGGTTAGCACACACAGTAGAGTTAAAGCCTTTATGAAGAATTCAACCAGGTTAGGTGAAATTTTTTGAGAGTTTTTGAAGGATGGGAGGAGTTGTTTCTTTGTTTACCACATTGTTCTGCTCTGAAGTTTATGTGAGATTTATGGTCAAAATATATCAGGAGAACTCTCAGGAAATTTTGTAAATTTAGGTTGTGCTTTTACAAAATATCTCATCAAGGAGTTACTTTCTTTGATGACACTAATTTCTCACCAGAAACAGGGAGGGGAAGGACTCAGCTCACACCAAATGTATTTATGGGATGCAGGCCCATGACCCAGGAGTAGCTGCTGGTACTAAGTACAGCAGAAGAAAGCTGCAATACTGTTTCAAGAAAGCATTGTCCAAAAAAAATCTCCAGATGCTAAGTGAAAGTGAATGGCTGTGAGAATCAGCACCAGCTCCTAATGAGTCCCATCAGGAAAGAGCTGAGGAGAGCTAAAAAAGGTCATTTGTAGAGAACAGGAATAGAAAAGTGCAAGATTGATTCAGTGATAAAACCTGATTTAATACAAAAAAGTTACCAATTTACTGTATAAGGAAGTAAGAACAGTACATTGTATACGATACCATCTCCTCCACGCTACATGTGCCAGGACTGTCTCATACCTCTCTTCCTATCCTGCACCAGCAGGGGTTTTGCCATCTGCTTTCTCATCCCCATCCATCTCACTGTCCGCCCCCACCTGCCCTAACCATCCCCTCATGGCCCTGTCCCACTGGCAGCAGGTCAGATACTGCATCCGTCTGTCCTGCTTTGCACTGAGTTTTGCTGCCAGGGGAGATGCCATGTAGGGTGCCCATGGGGTGGATGCACTGGCCAGAGAGGAGGTCCCAAGGATACCTGTGTCACTTTGCAGGTGGGACATAAAACTGTCCCCATGTACATCGCCTGGGACAGCTGGTGTCTGTACCTAACCCTGCTGTCTGGGCTCTGAAACAAAATACACAACCACGCTTGCTCCAAACTCACTCCTTACCTGAGCAAATCCCCACATCAGACCTTCGCTTCTGCTGTGTGCTTCCCACCACCGCCTTTTCCACTTGCCCTTTGCCCACCTCCTGTGCTGAACTGTTCCTACCAAAGTCTGACATGTCACTACACATGGAAAAATGACTACAGGAATGCAGACAAGCCAGGGCTGTGCTGTGTGCTGCATCTTTGAACTGACAATCTCAGTTTCCACCTCTGCTTGAGCATTTTTAGCTCCCTTGAGTGGTTCATTGTCTTATTTCTAGTGGTGCGACTGCTGTGCAATGCACCATCATCACCGTGACGGGCAACGGATCAGCTGCACAACCATCCACTGGTGGCTGTAGGCTGCAGACCCGCTTTGGCACCAGCAGCATTATCCCCTAAGCTCTCTATTTAATTCATGACTAACGTGGAACATGCAATAAGTGTTTACATTACTATTTTAAAATGTACATTTTTTTAACTTTTAGAAGTTGCTGATATGATGTATCTTTCCAGTGGAAACAGTGGGTGATGACAGGACAATCCAGCAAACTGCATCTGCTTACAAAAATGAGTCTTTGTTCAACTGAACACTAAATCTTTGATAAATTAGTCAGGGCTTTGGTGACGTACATGTTGAACCAATATGACAGTTTTATATGGATTATGATTATTAATGTTTTTGAAAAATAGAGAGCGTGAGCCAGACATCCAGTGCCGAAGCTGCAAGACCACCAGCAGAGGCAAGAGTCTTTCAGGAAGGCTTCTTACAGGAACCGTGCACAATCTTTTTGCACTCAGAGCATATGCAACGTTTTAATCTGCAGTGAGTGTACCGAGGTCCTTACTGTCTGAGCCAGGAGGTCACATTGCGACCCTGGAGATGCATGCTTTCACAACACACTCAAGTACCACTGGCTCAATGGTGTTTTTTTCTGAAGTCAAGTTTGGCCTCAAAACATTCCACATTGTTCACTCACTTCAGCCTGAACTGATTGTATTTACAAAGCTTAAGCACACTTTTGAGCCTCTGAGCACATCTCCCATCAACCACTGCTGCCAACACATAAATTGCAAGGCTATACACAGTACAGGCCATGTCCCATCTCTCTCTGCCTATAAATATTAAATTCATAAAGCTGGCTGACTGTGGTAGCTCATGGGCACTTCCTTGTAAGACACTGGAGATCCTCTGGAGCAGCTGCTAGGTTTACAAGCCTCCCTGCTTTCTGTTCAGAGGGTAATGTAGCATGGATGAGGGTCAAATTTGCTTCCCCTTAGACATGCTTGCCCACCCATAAAGGCCCAGATGGGGCTTGGTTGTGTATCTTTCCCAAGGATTTTGGCCCACATGTAAATCCAGGGTCTGCTGAGATCAGCCCCTGTCAGTCCAGTCAGGGCAGGGGCACTACAAACACCACCTTCACAGCCAGATCTTTTCCTGTGGTAAGTCAGTGCAGAGGCACAACGGCCAGACACTTCACCTCATGTATGGCTTTGCAGGAAAAGGCATGAGTTTCCTGGCTGATGCAATGCCTGCATCTCACTGCTGCTTCCCAGTGCTCTCCAGACCAAAGGTGAGGGTACTGGAACCCAGCTCTTCAGCTCTAGTGAGGAGGAGAAGAGGGAGAAAGCACAAGGGCCTCTGAACCCTGGAGATGAGTGCTGAGCTTGTCACTGAAGGAGCCTGAGCCCTGTGTCCCTGGAACATTGGCCAGGCTGGATGGATTCTTCTCCTGACTCCCTCTGGGGCAGTGACTGGCCAGGAAAGGTACCCGAGCACTTCTGGGTATAGCCAGGCCATGCCGCTCCTGGCCTCATCTCACATATTCCCTTGCCTGACTTTGAGTCACAGCAGCATAGAGTGCTCACGCGTTCCTCAGTGCCTGTCACGCATCATGTCCCTAACGCCTGTTGTCACTGAGCTTGGGACCATGACGTGAGCAGTCTGCATTGGCTCTGCCCTGCAGGTTGACCACTCTGGGCAAATTCCCTTGGGTGCTGCCTCCCTCCCACCCATGCCGTTGCAGGAGGAGGTGATGGAGCAGCACACCCGTACAGGCTGCCCCCTCCCCTTACCCTGCTCACCCATCTCCCGGGCAGCCAGTGAAGTGCCCATAGACACCACACAGGTTTTTGAGTCTGTCCTGCTGGGGCAGATGTAGACTGAGGATTGTACCAGCCTGCAGCCCCAAGAGGTCCTGCACGCTGCCCAGACACTCAGAGATCCGCAGTCCTGCTCTCTGCGGGTGAACGTTTCTGCACGGAGGGAGCAGGTTTGGAAACCAGAAACTAAGAAAAGCACAGCACAGGCACATCCCTGGAGAGTGGCACGGACTGGGAGCATGGCTGCAGGTTGCCCGACCTCCCTTTGGGCTCAGCGTGCCT
>Ga0181612_126686_pt1 | contig 17539 bp, 11 predicted proteins | sample HoacroProtozoa21_FD_119630 | JGI IMG/M metagenome (GOLD analysis project Ga0181612, IMG submission 119630) | Hoatzin crop microbial communities from Cojedes, Venezuel. Combined Assembly of Gp0051906, Gp0051904, Gp0051908 | reverse complement strand
TGTCAGCATGGGTCCCACCACGTGCAAGGAGGGGTACGAACAGCATAGGAAACAGTGTTTGGCTGCTTGTGGGCCCATTGTGTGTCTCGTCCTGAGCCACCCCATTCATTGGGTTGGTCTCCCATTCCTTGCTGCCACTACCACAATTTGTCAACATAGATGTCATCTGGCATTTCAAGCCCCATCCCTGTCATCCCACCCTCCCCAAATCCAGGCCAACGACTCTCAAAAGGGAAGGGAGTGGGAAGCAAAGAAGAGATGCAGAGAAACAATGGCTGATGAAGCTCCTTGGGACTTCTTGTACCCTCATCTTGAAAGCTTCCAGGTCCCTAGAGGATGCCTTTGTCCTACTTGTGTGGGTTCGGTGTCAATTCTTAGTTCAGTTGAGAAAATCAATGTCAGAGCCTCTGATGCAATTCAAATAAACCGATGAGATAATGATAGTGGTGACTCATGATCAGGGTAATGAACATGCTTCCATGGGAGCCATGAAATATATACAGTATTTCCTGTTTAAAGTTAGCATGGATAACCAGTATTTCTGATGGGAGAGAAAGACAAGTTGATGATCCAAAAGAATTGAGGAAAAATGTTTAAACTCCAGTAACAAGAGGTTTTTGTCAGTGGTCTGTCAGTTGCTGAAGGATGGCCACTAACAATGAAAGGAGAGCCTGAGATAAGAGATAAGGCAGAAACCAGTTATTAACATTGGATATATGTGTGGGCATTTGCACATCATTGTGTGTAAGTACATGCATATGCATACACATACAAAACCCAATGCAATAAAGTCCTGCATTTAGCAAACCTATCTAGCAACCAGTTTTTTTTCCAGATTTCTTAGGTAAATGCACATTATCAGTGCCTATACTCACATTTTTTTTTTTTTCTACATTTGATCAGAATAAAATCTTTGGAGCCCTGCTTTCTTATCTCTATATCCAAATGTGAGAAAGAAGCTGACAGCAGATCCCTAACAGCCAAGTAAGTATGAACAAAATAAATGATGAGAAGATTTCCATGTTCTTTAAAAAGCAGAATTATTAGAGAAAGATTATTTAGATTTCTTCTAAGGAAAAAAAAACCTAAAGCCATGAAAATGTCTGTTTATTGTTGAGCAAAGTGAGTATCTAATTTGGACTGGAAATAGCAAATCTACTATTCCTTTATTTCTGAAAAAATTATCGGGTGCTTGAAAGTGAAATAACTGGCAATTCTTGATTTGCTAAGAAATATCCCTTCTATCATATAGACACCAAATTATTTTCTCTGTTTACACATCCACAAACACTTATTCCATTTTTGGATCTTATTTTGGCTGAAGAAGATATATGGTATATGATTCATAATATAATTTGCTGTGGCTTGACATATCACATAGATGAATACTTTGATCTACATTAGCTAGCCATGGAACACATTATTGAAAGTTACTGCTGACTTTGATATTCAGCTAGTACTGGCTTGAAGCTATTCATAGAATGCCCTTGGATAATGTGATAGATTGTACATGAATTCAGCCTGTAATCATTTTGGAGGCAGTAATGACAAAAGAATACTGTCCAGATCCTGGACTAGTAATGGCTTTTTTTTTTTTTTATTAAAGAAAACTGGTATCCAGTGTTCGTTTTCTTGCTGCTAAAATAGCCATGGAATAAATCACACAAAGCTGCAGTCTGGTTGTATCTGTAGCAGTATGCATTTACTGACCAGAGAGAAAAATCTGAATCCAAATACACTCTAGTCCCATTAGTTAAACTCTCAACAAAATAGTAATATGAAACTACTATTTTGTTGATCCCTTAAGCAATACTGTATCATTACTAATAAAATGGCTTAGTATTTAGTCTAACTAGAAACTGAAGATAGAGATCCCGATATGTTATTCCTTACAGCTGTTAAGACCATTACAAAGGCTTTGGGCTATCTGAGCTGCATCTTTTAGAAGAGTCAGCCCCATGAGAAAGAGGGGAAGGACACTTTGAGAGACAAGACTTAGAAAAAACTGTTCATATTTTCCTAGTGCAGAGCTAAGTTAGCCCACTTAAATTTACAGCAGCTCCTAAGGATCTTAACAGGAAGCTTCCCACACCTCCGTGGCCAACGCATCATTACAAACTCCCATCGTACCATTAGTCCCATACTAGGATAAGGGACAGTACATCTTTTGTCCCAGTCCAATGCTGCTTTACCAGACAGGTTTTTGTCCACAGAAGAAGTCTTTATAAGAAGACAGGAAGAAATAAAATAGCCAGAACACCAAAGAGTCTATCTCCTTGTAAGGAAGAGTCCAGACCTCAGGCACAATTTGAACTGTTTTGAGTGCAGATATCAGAATATTAATCATATGCAAAATTAAGTTTTGCCAAATAGCATCATAAAAAAAGAAACTGTGAATTCTCTCATCTGTAGGGCAAGCAAGATGAATCTGAAAAATGCCATTTGGTGAGGCCATATCCTCCCAATCCATCCAGAACAAATACATTCACAGCAGACAGTGCAAGGGATAGAAAATACATGGCCTTTTTCTTCCAGATGTCTTGGAGAAGAAAATAATGAGCCCCAGGAAGATGGATTTATGTTGTTTCATGAAAACAGTGTTCTTTTTCTGCCTCTCTTAAATTTGCTTTACTTCCAAGAACAAGAAAAAAAGTCATTGAAAAGTTGACAAAAGGCTGCTAACCAGATACACAGCATTAAGCAAAGAACTAGGCATAGGACTGGATTTCAAGGAACCTAGTTTTACTCTGGCCATTTGTGCTAATTATTTCAGCTCTCCGTGCCTCAGTTTCCTTGGCTATAAAGTAGAGTTAAGTCTCAGAAAGCCAGTTCATGACCAGGGGATCTAAAGTGCTATTGTATTAATATAAGTGGAGAAAAGTCAGCAAGTTTTGTCCTTTTAATACAAGTCTTCAGGAAAAAGAAAAAAAGGGCAATTGTCTGTTTATTTGAAAATGGCTACTTAGTACCTTTAACATCCCAATAAAAATACAGAAGCAAAGCCTGGTTTTGATACATGTGTGGTACTGCAATCCCTTGTTGCTGATAGTACTTTTTAATGTTAAGAGCCTGTTGGCTAACTTATGTTTCCTCTGGGTGCATTCCCATATTCTTCTCCTCTTTCGGAGGCAGGCTCTTGTTGCTGCTCAGATATGTATCCCACATCTTGTAATCATTAATGTACTCAGGGGAAAAGGAGGGGGCAAGAGGACGTTGTTTCAAAGTATGTTACTGCCCAATTCATTTTGGCTTAATTTGCAGACCAAAGCAGAGCTCTATTGAAGCACGTCCTTCCTCAGTCATTTATCATGGTCCCCCCTCCCCCATCCCCACTACCAAGCTGAGATACTAAGCAGTAATAATGAAGCTTCAGATAGATTAGTAAGTAATTTCTCTGCTCATTCTTATCCTGATTTTGTTTAGATTTGGAAACTGTCTTAATTCTTACACAAGTCAATGGATTCACAACATGAAGGTAACAGTTGTTGCTTTGCGTGGCAGCGAAGTCTACAGAAACAGTGAATATGCCACTACTGTCTTTAAAGAGCAGGCGAGAATCTAACTCTAAGCTTCCCGGTACGGGGAAGGAGCAACAAAAGAAAAAAGTATTGCCACCCCTAGGAGGATGGGATAGAATTAGTGCCAGCCAGTCCTGGTAATGGCAGCTGTTTTCCCACACCCCTAGACCCCTTTTTCAGTGACAAGTCTGGTTTTCAAGGGCTCTGGGACAGACAAAATAGCAGCAAAATAGCAGCCTCTGGCAATCTTCTGCCCTGAGCAACCACCCACTTTGACTCCATGGCTCTGGCCCTAGGAGTAACTACATTGGGAAGTGCTGGGAATGTGGCTGGTTAAGATTTTCAAGGCTGGTGCTCAAATGCATGACAGGAAAGCTTTAGAGAAGTGCAGGGCTACCAGAACTAGGACACTAAACCAGACAGACCTTTTGGTGTCTCATACTGCAGAGTTAAGAGGGCGACTCCTGTGCCGATTGTTTTAATCTGTTCCCCCTCCTCCCCACCTTGCTCTGTTTACTCTTGGTAACATATATATCCTTGTAAATAACTGCATCCCTCTCATTATGCAAAAAGATTGTTTAGCAATGAGCTTGAAAATATCAAAGGAATGATACTTTCAAGAAGACCAGCTCCCCCCTCCCTCCCAAACCAATGCACTGCAAAGGTGTACTGTAAAAGTTCTTGTTGAACTGGGCCTCTGTGCTTTTGTTTGCCAATAAATAGGCTTGTTTTTCTTTCCCTTGTATGGTGTGTTTACCCCAGTAACACAAAATATAATCAATAAATAAACCAGAGGGAAAAATTACAGTTCTTTAAATTAAACCAGAAAGATTTTACTGACTGGTTATACACTGTGCACTGCGTCACAGAAAACAGGCAACTACCTTCAGAACATGTCTATTCTGAATATGTAGTTATTAGCTGTTTTTATTTGCCTGTGTATTTTACCACGTGAATGAATTTTAGAGTCACTGACAATCAATTCTTACATCATACTCTAGCAGGCCTTTAGAAACTGTAACTCCATGCTTCCTATAAAATATCTTGAATATTTTCCCATAAGGAAGACCTAATGTTTCTGATAAAAATCATAGCAATTATAAAGACAACAGGTTTACATTTCTCCAAATATGATTTGAACTCCTGATAATTTGAGGAATCTCCCTCTCTATTTTTGTGTTCACAGCTTGTGCCAGATCCTTACTGTGTATAGAAACTTGCTAGTGTTGGACTGTGCTTATTCCAACTTCAGAGTGAAACAAAGCAGTAGTTTTGTGCAATTTCACTGCTACCCATTTTAGCTACTCCCAGTACAAAACACTAGCTGGTACTATCTGGCACTACTAACACAGCAGACAGCTGCCCAATCCCCTTTTCCTTTTTCTTCCTGCTGTTATGCTACACCTATCTGTGTATCATCAAGTCTTTTTGGACTTGTAATAAGATTTGTGCCAGACTATGTTTCTTGGCTTTAATGGTTAGCTTCCTTTCCAGAATATACATGCTGCTTTACACATACTTTTATCACTGACATCATGAGAATACATTTCTACTATGTTTAAATTTGGGTGTTAACCTGATTTTCCTTCTTCCATATGTGGGTGACTATAAGAAAGCAAATTAAGAAGCTGTTACCTGCTTGAACCATTTCCCCTTGCCCTTTCACAGGGGAAGTGATAATCACCTGAAACAGCAGGCAGCCTCCAGCCAGGATAGTTTTGCAGAAGTCTGAGTTTCCATGTATTTGAATCATATCCCTAATGCAGTTGTATTGATTTTGCATTTTATTACATGATTAAAATACTACCAGGCACAAAAATAGCACTACCCCCCCACCCACCTTGTTTGAATTTCAACTGGACATGCTAATAAGCAAGTTTTTAGAAGTAACCATTAACAGTTGTAGGTTCTTGCTGAGATCTGTCTCATCAGGACTAAATAACAGATATTTCCAAATGTCAAACAAGCAAGACATAGGGTGGTCCCTATTAATCAGAGCACATTTAAAACTATTACTGTTGCTCCCTATGAACTTTTTGCGCTACAAGTTTCTGAAAAATGGTAGGAAATAAGCAGTATCTTGTATAAATCCACATTCTACTGAGCGAATCCAGATGAGGACTCGGATATCCAAACACAAGATCCTGGTGTTCTCAATGAGCCATACGGGAAGGTTTATTTAGTTTACTTCCCTTCAACACTCACTCCACACAGAACTTTTCTGAGGATCCCACTACATTTGCTTAGACTGGTAAACTGGAATTGGATTTATTTTCCATAATGGGACTTTTTTATATCATATACTGCAGCTGGGAGTGTCCAACCTGTTTATTCCCCAGACCACATGATTTATGGCATCAAGCCTGGATCAGCCAGCGGAAGACCAAACTTCCACTTCCTTGCAAGAGAAGACTATCATTCCATACAACCAGAATTTATTAAAAGGAGCAAATATTTTTCTTACTGTCCTTTGGAGAGCTACTCCGTGAACATTAAGGACACAGGGAATCAGCTGTTTATAGGTAAACAAAGCTATTTGCAAGGCCATGACTTGACAACACGACATGCTCTGCGGCAACAATGGTTTAAATTTTCTGTCATCCTTTTATTAACCTTTCCCTTCCCCATCTCTCTGTTGTAAGTAATTTCTGTCAAAAAAATCTAGATCTGTTCCCAGGTTCAATTCTCTCATGCTGATACTGGTACAGCTGAGAGGGGAAACTGCAAGGACATAAACAGACAGCAAAGTATACCTAAAAACTGTTTACACTGGTATTGACTCCAAAGATTTCATATTAAAGTACAGCCTAAATTTAACTTCTTATCCTGGCTTTAATCTGAACCAGCCACCCTTCTTGTGTCTGCAAAATTACTCAGGAAATGTCCAAGATTAAATTTACTCCCACAGAATTCTCAAACTCTCTAGATCTCTCTGGGACAGCAGACCTGTACGAGTAGCCCTTTTAACAATGCCTTCACATTTCTTTCTCCAGTAAATTGTGGCAGTGAAAGGTAGTAGGAGCATATGAAAACAAGAAAGACTGCTTAAAAGCAAAGCAAATTCTTCCCATACACCTGAAATTAATAAGCGAGTACTGGTTTAAGACTTGGAATAATTCTCATCTGCCCTGCAATAATACTCAGGATTTTCCTTTTACATGCATGACCTTGCCTGGTGAATACCTGATTCCTCAAACGTAGCCAAAAATGTCAGTAATTTGTCAACTTGTCTCCATGAAATTGTGGGGAGGAAAAGAATTTCATAACAAGGTATAACATGAAATATTAATACCAAATATTAGTATTATGATAAAAATAGCTTGTTTGAAGATTGATATTATGTTCTATTATACATAATATAGGCTTTTTATGGTGTGGTAGCTAAGGACAGTGGAGTAATGCAGATGAATAGGTGATTAGAAGATAGCAGGATCCCAAATATGGGATTATGGTAGGACTGAATCTTTGTGCTTGACAGGCTATTTGCTATAGTATAATTGAAGAATAAACTAAGCCAGTACTAGCTGTGCTACGGCACAGCCATTCTATACCAAGAAAAGACTATTTGGAACCCAGTTTGGATTTAAACAAATTGAAATTTGCACCCATTTGAGACCTTGTCACAGAGCCAGAAAACATGTCAGAGAGCAGCATGTAATCTTGGAGGTGTTACAGTCAGTCAATATTGATCACGAGACAAGATAGCTCATCATACATTTTAATGGAAAACATGGGAGTCACAGTTCAAAGAACCATGTTTGAAAGGATAATATCAGATAATTCTTCCTAGCTATAATTAGTGTACTGAATCTCAGTTAAATCAGCTTCCTAACCAGGCAGGCTACTCTCCTCATTCTCCTTGCCATGCCCCCTCCTTCAGCAAAACAAAACCAACACACCACCCATGGAATAATTCCTCTATATCTAAATTCCCAAATCCTGCAGCTTTAGACGACCTTCATCATTTCATTCTTCTTTGTATTACAAACTCAAAGGTAGAACTAATAAAAAGAAATCAAACAAGATGATGCTATCTGTTCCCCACTGGACTTCGAAGTACTTCAGCTCAACCACAGACCCACATCACATTACTGGGCAAGGCTCCTCAAATAACAGACTCCTTCAGGGAGGGCAGAATAAGTCTTCTGTTGCAGATTTACCTCCTGCTTATTTAATGCAGATTGCTAACCCAAATATACCACTTTTTGGAATGTGGGATTAATTCTGAAATGCCACTCTAATACAGATAATTCTTTCTTGCCTCCTTGAGGGTTTTATCTGCCAGGCTAGACACTTTGTTAGCATTAAGTTGGTCTTCTGGCATTTGTGAGTGGAAGTTGGTGAAAATAGATGAGACTGAGTTGCAGAAAAACCCTAGGGGAACAAAGTATTATTGGATGGCATGTGAAAACTCAATTAAATTTATGCCCAATCATTTTCAGCATATGAAAAGAAAATCCAGAGCCAGATGTATGAACTCCAGTTCTCTAGAACTATCAAACTTCTGTCTAAGCTATGTTTCCTTTCTGTGTACTATGACTCCTCAATTCCCCTACCCCCAAGAGAAACCAGATAGTACAAATCCGGAGATAATCACTGAAGTCAGCCTGCAAATGCTGTGCTGATAAATTGGTTCAGGGCTACTGTCATGACTTAGATTTTATCACCATCAATTAAACAACTAGGTAGAAGTATAAAGATCTAAAACTTTCTAGCAATCGTGTTGATGTCTGTCACATAAGGAGTGTTTACTTCACCCAGATACTGGAGATATTGCCCTTACTGTGTATTGAAATATTCATAATGTGTTGATTTACCTTTCAGTTGACTTTGCAGTAAGATCTGAGTTGTTTCTTTCCATGAAAACAAAATCATTTTGCTATAATAATTTGACTACGTTACTGTCCTGACACTCAAACTTCAGCTATTTAGAAATGAAACAGTATTAAAATATTGCGTGTATTTTTTTATCGCAGGCACAGATCCTTAAAGTCAGCAGTTATTTACAGAAACAAAATAATAGCACATTGATTAGCTCTGGAAGCTATCCATTTTCACACTAATAACTGAACTGAATATCATATGTTGTATAAGGAAATTTGTGATAGAAATATACTTTCTTCAGAGTTAGAAAGATGCTATTAAGTGATTTTATTTGTGAAAAAAATCTGGTAGCTAGGAAGAAAGTAAAATATTCTGTTACTCAGGCGTCATGAATGCCTTTTAAAAAGCCAGGAAAAATAATCCTCAACTGAATTTTTGAAAAAAGTTTAAATATACTTTGATTTGTACATTCAGTTCAACTGTGAGAATACTATTTTCCAATAATTAAAGGCACTATGCAAAGTTATTTATTTAAGCTGTTTATATTACAAGCACAGATCCAAGTTTCTAAATCACATCTGAATTCAAATCTTGCCTTAATTGCTCTTCTAAAAGAGAAATTAACTACTCTGTTTATGTATCTGAACCAACCAAGAGAATAGCTACTTCGTATTAGGTCTGTCTATCTGACAAAGGACACTTAACCCCTTCCAAAAGAATATTAACAGCTAACCAAGCCCCTGTCAGTTTCTTTTAGTCCAGATTTTTGGGCAAGTTGCACACACGGAACTCGAAAGAAGTCAGACCATGTGCACCTATGACACCCCTGGAAATTAACAAAGCGTTTGAGAAAGATGACTTAATCTTTTATGGGCTCTTTTTATGAAGTCAATAAACAGCAAAACTTGCACTTCTACTACAAGCACTGAAGCACCTATAAATCATGATTAGACGCATAATTTTACTATAATCATAACAACCGACAAGAAAGCCTCATTAATATTTTGATTTTGTCATTGCCATTTCTGTTTCTTAGTGAAACAGGTGGCAAAGAAGTACTGTTCTAAAACAAGCTAAATTCTTCGAAAGCTTAAGGTACTGGATGCATAACTCGGCACTGGTTACCAATGCAGAGCTCTTCCTGCAGGCAATGCTCCCCAGGTCTTGTACTGATCCCAGGTTAATGGCACTCCATGAAAGGGGTCGGGGTGGTCCTACCTCGTGGGTGCTCCTCACAGCTGTACCGAAGTGCAAGAGCAGTAGGACATGGCTTGGAGACACATGGAAGAGCTGAGAACTCACACATTGTTTCAGTCACTGGGATGTATGATTAAAAAACAACAGCAACAAGAAAAATCAAAGCACTTCACTGAAACCTAGGACTACTTCCCCCCTGAAGAACAGTTTTAAGGAAAATTTCTGGTTTAGTGTAATAAAAATCTGATTTTACCTATTTAAACTGAACAGTCTCTGAAGGCCTTGATCGCATCTGTAATAACTGAAGACTACTTAGACACCTGAAAAAACTTTATACAGCATAAAGAGCCATTCTGATTCATTCTGTAAATGACATAGAGAGCACTAGTTAAATACTGCATTATAAAATAAGGTCTAGAAGATATTTTCACGTAATATTGTCTTGAGTAGGTGGAGCCATATCAGAAATTGGATAACTTTCAATTCCAGTCCCTGTTAGCCCCTTCTTTTCAGCTTTAAGTGTGGACTGTGTTCGGGTTTTCCCTCCCCTGCATTGCTATTTTATTCTTTCCCCGCTTACTACCAGAATTAGTTCTGTAGACTGAATAATAGAACATGGCAATTGTTTGTTTAGTTTGAAAGCAGAGTGATTTCACTTTTAAAAACATACAAAGAAAACACATTTTTAAGGTATAGCACAGGGAGCAAAATCATAGTCAATAAGAACACAATACTATTTTAAGACATTCAAAGGCTTCTGTAAGATAGCTAGTGTCATTTAAATATCTTTTGAAAGACTTCGGTGGCACAACATTGCTGAAGTGATCAATTTTAAACAGCTTTACTTGTAAACTACAGATCAACTTTCTCCAAGAAAGTGGTTTTTTTTTTTATTTTTCAAAAAACTCCCAAAATCCTAAATTATCTAACAAGACTTGAACAAAGATGTCACTATCAGAAGTTAACTGAAACAGTCAATTTTTGTAGGAAATTGATAGCAGTAACTTCAGTCTACTTAACATGCAACAGCATTTTAAGGAAGATACCATGAAGGTCTGTGTCACAGATAATATAGACAAAAAATATTACTCAGAAAAGATTTAGGTATTTTTCCTTAAATGTGTTGTTTGTTTTTTTTAAACAGAATGGCAATGGAAAAGACCAATCTAATGGCTTAAGCTTTAACAAAACAGCATTTCCCCCTGCCCCATAACTTTTGGTAATGTGTCAAAGGACAACTATCACACGACTTGCAGTCCAAAAAACAGGTAGACATCTATTTAAGTCATATATTCTAGAGGTCAGCTAAATACATGGAAATATTAAGTCTTTTTTGTTGTTTCTGGCAGGTATTGTGCAAGTAGTGTCTAAACCACTCTGCTTCACCACAAAATAAAGGAAGCTATGCATTTCTTTTCTTGGCAGGTGAAAGTACAGCTAATATTGAGAGCAACTTTTTGGTAAAAACTAGGGTGCAGAAGATGTTGTGTAACCAATGACACCCCCATTTTGGGGAAACCATCCAGCATGCCACTAACTCTTCAAGTCTGAACAAGCTTCTTTCAGTCACCAATATCATAACAGCAAAAGTCAAAGTAATAACTGGGATGGGAAAAGTTTAAAATACGTAATTCCAATACGAAGCCTGGTCTAGTCCTTCCTGCATGATTATATACTCTGCACATGAATTATACACTTTTTAGTGATGCTTTATTTAATGTTTTTCTTCCATGCACTTTCTCTCACAGTTCCCTCCTCCCTTCAGTCTGCACCCTTTATTGGAAATAAAAATCAATTTAGTCTGCCTTGGAGAAAAACAAACATTCACACATGTCCCCCTCCTTCCCTGACCTTCTTCCCTCCTGCTTCATACTCAAACACACAAAAAAAAACAACCCAGGCATATGGCTTTTCAGACAAACTGGCACTTTAAAATAAGCTCATCCATGGAGGAAAACTGCTGTCAGGGACAGAACAATAGTCCCAGTACAGCAATGGATATATTCTGCCAGACGGAAGATATGTTTGAATGCTTTGTAGAAAAAAATGTTTAATCCCAAATGGATACAAGATTCAGGTAACGGAACAATTTGCTGGTCTCAAGAACTGCTGCGTTTGACACAGGAGGTGGCACATTTTGCTTTCCCTCCATCTGTGACCTTTATATGAAGGTGTGACATAAGAGCTATAAAAAGATTTAGTTGAATGCATTAATGCCTCCTTTTGAAATCTGCCATAATCTTTTTATTTACTTTGTAATATAAAAAAATCAATTGGCAATCAATCTATCAGTAAGTAAATTATGAACTGGAAGTAGATAGTGAAATAAATATCATTGTTGCTTTGAAACATCTGGCATCTTAACTGAGATGCTTTTTGTGAATCCTCAGTTTAGCTTCTCATTCTGCAAAGAATGAACGCTAGCTGCAAACTTTTAAATAATTATTCCACATTGTGGCTTCTTACATTCCTGAAGTAGGCAGTGCAATTATTCTCAGTCTCAAAATACACAGCAATGGAAAAATGCTAAATTAAATTGACTCTTGGTTTCTCCTTGTGATCTTTCTGTATGCACAACATTTATATTTTAAAGTGACTTTATGTCAATTCTTCTGGGAAAAAAAAGGTGCGAGAGGCTTACATGCTAGTTGCTGTTGTACGTGACAGCCAAATCTCTATCACTACAGCTCTCCCCGTGCAGCAGCGTTGACAGTACCAGCTGTTATTCTAATAACTACTGCTGCAATAAAGCCATTTCTTCAAATTAGAGGATGCTTACACTGCAGAACGATCCTTTTCTCTTGCACACTAGCATCAGGAAACCTCCACAGTAACGACAGATGTCACCTGGCAATGGTATTGCTGAGTGTTGAAATGACTCCTTCAAAGCTCTAGGTATACAGCCCACTGTCAAAGTCCAGCAGATCATTACTTGTGCAAAGTAGTATCAAAACATAATAAAATAAATGTTTATTATTAATTACTGTTTTATTAAGTTTTAACTCCTGTTCAAAATAATACTAAGTGACACTCATGGGAGAATCATATCACAAGTATAATAAAAATTCCTGTACTTCCCTCCTCAGCCATCTTGGAGCAAATGATAGCATAGACAATTACAAACATCTTAAATAGATGGCACAATTTAGCAGAGAATTGTGATTAAGGAAATTTACTCTAGCCAGAGAAGAAAAGTAACTCTGATTCAGCAGGATGCTGCAAAATGTGCATAACTTAGGGTATATTATTTCTACCTAGTTTCAGATGTTAAAATCATCAAGACTTCTGAACATACACATGTTTAACTTCAGTGCTTCAGGGTTCACACTGAATGCTCCAGGCATACTCCTCTGATACTCAGATCAATCTTTTTTCATTGTCCTTATGTATACAACTCCAAGAGCAGAAGGAGACTGCTGGACAGAAGAGCATCGCCAAGCCTTTCCCCAGCACTCACAGGTGAGATACATTGGACAACCAGAGGTTCCCCAACCAACTGCTGGTAAGAGAGCTCAAAGATAGGTAGGTACCTGTATTCTGCAAACATCACCCTTTGCCTGTTCAGGCAAGTCTCAGCAGTAAGACTTGTTGCAGACTCTCCCTCAGGTTTTCTCCAATACTGAAGCCCTTCATTTCATCCCAAACTGAAGTATTTCTGACTGGAAGAGACTGTGAGGTTGAGCAGCTGAGACAGTTTCAACACAAGGGTGTTTGTTGTGGGAGCAAATAACAGCACACAGTACTTCTGCTTTCATACAGTTATAGTCCAAACCAACTACAATATTTCTGAGGGCTGGGCCAAATTTGGGCCCAAATTTGCCATGGTAATTATTAGCTGATCGTTGTTACCTTCTGCTGTAATCATCATGCTTGCAATATATTGGGAATGTCTGGGTACTTTTATAAACATGCATTGTGTGTTTTTACAAGATATATTACTGGGCTTACAGACTAGAGTGGCTTTTTATTGACATTTTTGTGTTATTTATTCATTTTTCCTTGATGATACAAGGCATAATTCTATCATTTGGTATTTTATGGATGATATATAGAGTGAGTTTTTTCTTTATGTAGAACTATTAACCCAAACATACTAGTGGCAGGAAAATCTTAGTGCTAAACACTATTGAATTTAGCATTCTTGAAGTCTGACTCATTGAAAGAAACATGTATTTCAGGCTTAAATGCCAAAAAAGGACAGCTTTGAGGCCAAAATGCCTTTATGACAGTAATGTCCTGACACATCAGCTCAAGCACCACTGAATGTTAAACAGAATTATCTGAGTACACATGAAAATATAATGTAATTTATGCATGTAAATACAATATAATATACAGTATCTGAAGAGAAAAAAAATCAAACAAGAATCAGTTGAAAATACCATTTGAAACAACAGCAAAATGTACTGCCACAGACTTGGAAAGAAAAATGCAACACTTTGTTAAGCTAAACAAGGACAAACACGGGCATACAGACTAGGAGATATCACAGACACCAGGGTTGGATTTTCCCTTGGTGCAGGGACATGGAGGGGGAGAGAAACTGTCTTTAACCATAGCTCAGGACTGCAACTAGTCATTTTATTAGCATGCTAGCACCAGTAGAGACAGAAAGCTTTCAGCAGGTAAAATCACCTACCTCTAATCCCACCAATGCATGTTAAAGTAACCAGCAACTTATGTGATATTTGCACTGAAGAGATAATTACATTGGTATCCAATGAGATTGTGTAATAAGAGGACAAATTTACTACCACTTATTGCACCCTAACAGAGATTCTTTAGGGCCTTTAAATGTATGTTAATCTAACCAAAGTTGAGCTATGGGAAATTAGAAAGTGTAGCCTGTCCTTCCATTTCACTCTGAGCTTTACAATTGCACTTTCCTAAGCGGATTCTGTGTCAAAGTCATGTTCTGGCCATGTACCATACCTGTGGATAAGCAGGGAGTTGGTGAGATAGAGAGAGAAGAACAAGAAGTCATTAGAAGAATGTTTTATCACTGGTCCTTTTATATAAAGCATTACTCACATTTGGTCCCCCATAGCTCGCAAACTCCACATCCTCAGCAGATGGAAAAAAACCTGCTTTGGCATTCCAGTTGTGAGACTCTCCAGAGGAGGAAGCCAGCGTTTTTTCTAGCACTCCCAAGGCAATACAGATTTGAACATCCCTCCCTGCGTCACTCTTGAAGCGTCTGTACATTGTTTGTTAAAACAAAGGCTCGCCCTGAATAAACATACCCTAGAAACATTGAGCTATCTTACATGCTTTATAAATATCAATATACTCAGCCATATCAACTCCATGAAAGAATTTTTATCCCCACTGAAATCAGCATAAAACAGGTGCTCAGGTAGAATCCAGGTGCACTGTAAAATTTTGGCTAAGTACTCTTGCCAAAGTCACATATCATGGTTACGTGCGAGTCAGGAATAGAACTCAGTGCAGTTCCCCTTTGTGATGAAAGTCGAAAAAAAAAATTACTGAAACAGACTTTTAGGGCATTGTTAGTTTACTCAAGACTATCTTCTCAGCATGGCTTATTTCCCTGGGAATAGCACTTGTTGCCTTTTTTTTTTTTAATCTTATGGTTCAGACTTGATTGACTTCAATTCTCTATGTGCCTAGTGTTTGAAATTGTTTGGATGCTCTGAAAGGCATACACCCCACCAGCCAGAAATACTAAGCACACAGATAGAAGATAACTGTGTCACATACTGGGCCATAACACACATCAAACATTTGGAGTATATCTGCATAGTTTAGTTTTCCTTCTTTCTCCAACGTAAAAATCACTGATCTCACAGGTCCAAGCAGTTAAGCAGTTATTGTGGATTATTCGTTCCATCTTTATTCTGTTTCTCCAGAGAAACACAAGTGTAGTCACTCATCTTCAGAATATCTAGGACCACAGGAAAGTCAGTCAGGTTTGGATGTTTTGAACCACTACAGGGCTGCATATTGCAGCTGATTTCAACAGCTGAAAATTCTTTCATTGTTTTTCATGTTGGTTGCATTCATAGGCAACTCCTCCATGTAAACTTTATGAATCTGGTGATGTGCTGCTCTTTTTTTTTTTTTATAGGTCACTAGGTAGTAAAATTATTCCACAAAAAAGCTTTAATATTTCCAAAGCTACTCAAAAAGAAGCTCAACTGTACAAATGCTCAGGTAAACACCTTAATCTTACTATTTCTGTAGAGTGTTAATACATACCATAAAGAGAATACTATTATTGGCTGTAATTAGTGATGCAAGAATTCCACTTATTTCAGAGAGGTTTGCACAACCAAATGACATATTGCAGTACCACATGAAAAGATACTACATAATAGCAGTCTTTAATGATGCTGTTGGACTTTCTTCCTCTCTTTAGTAACAAAAAGCTTGAGCACCTCTAAGGGCAATCGTAACTCCTCATCATTTTGATCTTGAGGAAACATGCATCTGAAATTCCAGGTAAATTCCCTTTCTCTGCCACTTCAGAAATCAAAACAAGATCTGTTTAAAACATTGTTTTGGGGAAAAACAGTTCAAATTGTGCCGCCAAAAAGCAAGCTAGTTTTCAGCTCTGTGTAATTTGCTACATGTGAGAGCTAAAAGGTATGAAAATTGGATTTTATTAAGAAGAAAGTGTATGGCCTACTCTACTACCGCAGGGAAACAAACATCCTAAAAACATGGGTGCCTTAAGACCAGCAGCCTTTTTTTATCTAGAGATTTGTTTACCTGTCTTCAACTTTTTAAGTTCTCTATAGCACATTTCTATTTTAAACACTGAGGGCCAAAATTTAAAAATTCTTTTTTAGGCCTACCTGCCTGCTCTTTCTCTTGTTGTGTTATTTTTAATTATTATTTTCTTAGTTTTGGGGTTTTTTTTCTCTCCATTTCCAGGGTGAAGTGAGCCCCAACCCTAAACAACTCTACACCATCAGGAGTGTGAGGCAGTCTATCAGGTGGGAACGTAGGCCTCAGGCAGACCTTCTGGAAAGAGGGAAAACTGAGAGACAGGGTGAAAGAGAGGAACACAACTGACATTAGCAGAGGGAACAACAGAAGAAAGGAAACCAAAACTAATGAATGTGAGTCCCTAAATTTAAATTTCAATCCGCAAAAGGATCTGGGAAAAACACGTGCCATCCTTTATGCAAATTCTTAGTTCTGTCACAGGGCAAGAATTAACCAAAAAAAGCCTATTGCAGAGCTACTTTCAGCACCTCCTACAATACTTCTCAGGAGAAGGGTTTACACAGTGAAAACACCAAGGTTTCTTCTTAAACCAAGCAGGTCTCCAAGCAGTTAAATCCACCTTCCTCTGCTTCGAAGGCCAGCTGCTTTCACTGTGAGAGCATGGCAGCCATTTTGTGGCCTCAGGTGTACCTCCAACTCATACTCCTTCAAGTGCTTTCCCCAGCCTAGGACTGCAACATTACACTCAAAATAGGACAAAAAAGAATATTGCACAGACTCACTCGTTGCCACAGAAACAGCCAGGCACCAAGCCCAAGAACTGGGGAGACAACAATCAGCCATAACTTTCTGACACCCATCCTGCACCCAAGACACCAAGGAGCATGTGTAGGCCGGGGCAGAAATAGGCTCTGCTCTTGCCCCATCAGCTGGACCACAGCTGCTCCTCGTTACTCCTAATTGCTCCTAATTACTGCCCCCTGTCAACAACTTCTAGGGGGGCAAAGCTGTGGAAGGAAGAGTGATTCTTTAGTGGTCTTTCTAGTGCAAAATGTGTTCTGAGGCTGCTCTTGGCAGATGCTGTTCATAAAATATGCGTTGCCTAAAGTCATAATCTTACCTTAAAGCCTTTTGCTGACAAATTTATATTAAACTGGATTGTGGTTAATACACCTTGGGTTCTCTGTGTTGCTTTGCCTTCTTGTCTCTAGGGTTGGTTTATCCTTCATATTTGCCTTTTCTAATGCAGCCACATAGTGGAAGACATCAGCATTTCCTCTACAGTAATCTCCCAAATCTCTTTCCTT
>Ga0181612_108390_pt1 | contig 17539 bp, 7 predicted proteins | sample HoacroProtozoa21_FD_119630 | JGI IMG/M metagenome (GOLD analysis project Ga0181612, IMG submission 119630) | Hoatzin crop microbial communities from Cojedes, Venezuel. Combined Assembly of Gp0051906, Gp0051904, Gp0051908 | reverse complement strand
CTGAGTTATGTAGTTGACATGCCTGAAGGACAGGATGCCATCCAGAGGGACCTGGACAAGCTTGAGTAGTGGGCCCATGTGAACCTCATGAGGTTCAACCAGGTCAAGTGCAAGGTCCTGCACCTGGGTCAGGGCTACCCCTGCTATCAATACAGGCTGAGGGATGAGGGGATTGAGAGCAACCCTGCTGAGAAGGAGTAAAGGGTACTGGTGGTTTAAAAGCTGGACATGAGCTGGCAATGTGTGTTTGCTGGCCAGAAGGCCAACGATATCCTGGGCTGCATAAAAAGCAGCATGGCCAGCAGGTTGAGGGAGGTGATTCTGCCCCTCTACTCCGCTCTGGAGAGAACCCACCTGCGTCCAGCTCTGGAGTCCTCAGCACACGAAAGACATCGACCTCTTGGAGTGTGTCCAGAGGACGGCCACAGAAATGGTCAGAGGTCTGCAACACCTCTCCCATGAGGTAAGGCTGAGAGAGTTCGGGCTGTTTAGCCTGGAGAAGAGAAGGCTCCAGGGAGGCTTAACAGGTATTTCAGTACCTGAAGGGGGCCTACAGGAAAGGTGGAGACAGGCTTTTTGGCAAGGCCTGTTGTCACAGGACAAGGGGTAATGGTTTTAAACTAAGGGAGGGTAGATTTAGACTGGGTATAAGGAAGAAATTCTTTACAATCAGGGTGGTGAAACACTGGCATGGCTTTCCCAGAGAGGTAGTAGAGGCCCCGTCCCTGGAAACATTCAAGGTCAGTTTGGACGGGGCTCTCAGCTGCCTGATCTAGTTGAAGATGTCCCTGTTCCTTATGAGGGGGTGGGTTAGATGACCTTTAAGGTCCCTTCCAAACCCAACTATTCTATGGTGGTTCTAAAACAAAATGGAGGTAGAAATTTAATTTTAGACTTTTAGTCCACAAGTCCAGTTTGCCCTAGGTAATAGAAGTCGTATCTTCAGATATGCCAAAACCTGTATTCTCAAGTAACTTTCAAAGCACTTAAGAAATGTTTAACTGTGTGTTTGTGCTTTCAAGATGGACACTAAAGCACAAGACTTTATTAACAACACAGCTTTTTTTAATCTAAAAGAATATTGGGGAACTGTTAAAAATTGACTTAACTGTATAGAAGGGTCTGTATGGGATATCTGAGGTCTAATCTGAAGACTGGAAAAAGGAAACTCTGAGAGGAATGAGGAAGTAGTAAGAGAAGCTGGTGAAGCTATCTGAGCTCTTCTGAATTCCATTTGGCTTTCTGAACCATCTATGGGACTTTTAGAAGAGACTGTAAAGAACATTTGAGACAAAGTTGAAGATGAAGTTGGATCCTGTGTACAGACTCAAAAACTGCTTGGAAAAGCTTGGAATGTCTTAGAGAATATTGTATTTTTAAAGCAAAATTCTGCTCTGCTTCCCTAGCAAGAGTTTCACTGCCCCCAGTTCCACCAGAGAATACCTGAATTAAGTGACCCTGCATGTTAACACTTTAGATTATTCAGATCTGTCTAAAAAAATTGTGTATTTTCCACATATCTGTAGGAATGAGACAGTTAGGGAGGAAATTCCTTTGCTGGGGAATCTATTGAACATGTAGACTGACTGTGGCAACATTTCATTAGGCACGGAATTATATTTGGAGAAAGCACAACACTTAGACATACACCTCTCTGAGACTAAATGAATGCCAGGTGAGAAGGAGTAAGTTTTTAAAGTATGTGTTTAAAAAATGCAAAGTAAAAGGACATGATCCAATTACTAAAGAAATTTTATGCACTCAAGGAATGCTGCAAATTGACGGCTTTGAAATGAATACATCAGCTGTAAGAAATCAGAAACTCTGAATGTGAACAAATGATGCAGAAACAGTCTGATGTATCTAGACTAGTTTTTAAAATGTCAGCTGAGTATTACGTTAGCAAAATATGGATCCTCATAATTGTCAGGGTCCCACATCTACTTATAAGTATTCCTGGTGAACAAAGTAGCCTTGCCAGATATAATAGGCAAATCTAAAGAATATATACACACAAATTTATTAGATCTATTTGAGCAGATTTTATTTATGATAAGAAGGGATGATTGATACGTACCTATCATCATTAAATTTGCAAGAAAAAATCAATTGATACAGCACAATCTTTTTGATTGTTTTCATCAAATCAGCTTGTTCTTTTTCTTAATTCCCTCTTAAAAGTGATCTCAAAAATTTGTGGACCTGTGAGTGGTCTATATACTTGGTGCTTATTTGTTGTTCTCTGGAGTATATCTGTGTTTCAGCTAAAATCACAACTATAAGCACTGAAGCAAGTATAAGATGAACTCAGCAAATTTTAATCTAACCAGTTGAAAAGCCTGCAGGAAAAATCCTGGGCTGAGAAAAAGAGACTAAGAGCAGAAGTTGTACTTTTTCTAAAGGCTGTTTGATTGATGTGGTACATTTACTATCGCCGTGATCATTAACTTCCATGGTATGGAAGAACAGCTGAGACGAGACCTTTATTTAGAGAAATGTAATACTTCAGGGGTATCCTACCGCCTTGCAGTATATATTATACACCTTTCCTGGATACAGAGAATGAGTTCTGGGTTTTTAACTACCATCATTCAACTACTGGTTAATGAAAATAGATGGTTGATGCTCTGACGAGGGGTAGTTTAAGTCCACAGCTCAGATAGAAACCCTAATGTTTCTAGGAATTCATGAATGTTTAAAGTAAAACTTTGAATGGTGCCTTGCATGGCAGATCATATTAAGACATGTTTCATAGAGTGAAAGCAAACCAGACTTCGAAGAAAATGTGTTTGATTGCTGAAATAAGTGTACAGATATGTATTATATGTATATATATGCTTTTTATATATTTGTGTATATACATAAGTAAAATAAAAGTTTAAAAATTGTTTCTTGACTTATGAAATATAAATTCTCTCCGCTTTATCTGAGATATTTCTTTAGTTTGTTTCTTTACTATTTTTGGGGCTATGTAAAAAAGGCAATCAAACTAATATTTACGTGCCTTATTGAAAGTAAATGGTAGTTATTGGAATGCTGAAAGAGAGGACTTTACTGCTGGTATAACAGGCTGTAGCGCTGCTTCTTCTGTCTTTTTGGTAGGTTCTTCGGTTCAAAATGATATCAACATTTATTTGACTTCTTGAAGTTTTGTTTAGGAGGTTTTGGTGGAGTCTCAAAAATGCTTCGTCTTTCAAGGAACTTGCAGGTTTTCCCCTGTAAAGGGCTTGCTTTAATTCCCTAGCCAGACAATATAAATTTTTGTCAAGTAAAAATCCCAGGCACTAAGCAAAGAAACAAAACAAGTGTGAACATATCTTTTAGCAAGAACTGAAAATGGGTTCACTGTGACCAGAACTACCCCAGGTGCATTCAAAGCCAGTAACAAATTGTGTTTATATTACATACTGTATACAAAAATGATGCAGGTGAAGTTGTCTTAACTTCAGAAGTTTTCTAAGGTTCAGTGCTCGTACTCTAAACTGGAATAATTTTATATTTTGGGAGTAGGTTTTATTTTCAAAGAAAACTCAGATCTAGTCTCAAAAGTGCTGTATTGGTATACATGTAACTTTAAATTCAAATACATACTGATATGAAGGCAAATACATGTGAATATTTGCCTATCAATTGTGGCTACTTTTTTGCCTCCTTTTTCACTCTGCTCCATATGAAACATGACATACTTGGAAAGCAAGTGATCTGAAATATGTGAATATATTTGAAGTTTCCCAATCACACAGACAAAACCTAGTGAAGTAACCTACCTTGTGTTTTACCTCACAGTGTTGTCTGTTATGTACTGTTAAGACAAAAGACGGCTTACTATGCTGAGCAGGCCCTGTTAAAAATAGCATGGAAACTTATTTGACACAGATAGTTTTCACATACAGTATGCGTCAGTAACTCTGAGACGATGTGGACTAGAACTGTCCATTAGAAATCATCAAGCAGAGTGTTTCCCTGAAGACTGGAGGGCTAAAGGTCTCCTGTGTGATAGTCTAAGTGGTATCATAAATGTCGCTAACCAGATGAAATGTTTTGATGGGGTTTCTGCCCCCCCCTTATTTAAGGCTAAGATGCATGTTTTGGAAACGCGTATGGGGAGAGATTCAGTTGCCAGACAGCTATTGTGTATCATTAACACAAGCTTTATTAATAGTTTCTCTCTTTTTTTTCATATCACAGCATTAGCTCTGCCCATGGCACCATTCTTTAGCTGTTTATCTCTAAAGATTTTTCAGACCGACTTCTACCAAGGGGTGGAAATTGTACAAAAAGCCAAGAGCAATGGGGAGTGTTACTTGTTGCTAAACGCTGACCCTGTTTCTCTGTCTTCCTGCATTTTCCCTGTCATAAGGGGTTCTTGTCCTTCTTCTAGATGTGCAGAAAGGAGCTGAAACAAAGGGTGCCTGCTTTGACATCAGGCTGGAGTTCAGGAAGAAGTCTGTATGTTATATACTGGCTTTCCTTTGAATAGTTATGACCTGCTGCGGATGCATGAAGTTGGGCTCTTCTACTTGTACTGACTTTCACTGCAAACTCTTATAAAGACCAGTTGAGTACACCTTTGATGCTTTCATTTCATAGCCTTTCATTTCCTCTTTTTAATTTTTTTTTTTAAACAAAGATGGGTGCACATCTTTGTCTTTCGCCTTATGTCCCTCAGCCCTTTTAAAACCAAAGCTGACAACACAGAACAGTTTTAGTGCCACTGGCTCACTCTGCTACGGCAACTTCGGTGTAACACCTTAAAAAAAAAATTGTGGAGCTATTTATAAGATACATGGATTTGGTATGCAATACAAGCAATCCTTTTCACAAATGTTTTCAGAGTTTTAAAATCTGTGTCCTTCCTGTAATTAATCTTAAAACTTGACAAGTGCACCCTCAATACAAAAAGGGAGAAGAAGAAAAAAAGACTTCTTGGAATAACCATTACTTCTATGGATAGGACCATACACTGCAAAAGTAGAAGGTCCAAATTAAATCCTGTGTGAGAATGGCCTAAGCAGAGAGTCAATCTCCCTTAGCTAGAGCTTTATTTATAGAAAGTGGGACAGCTCTGTCAGGAGAATCTCGGGTGCATTGTTTAAATTGCTGTACCAAGGAGTACTTCTGAGCTCTGAACACTGCATTTTCATCCTCGCTGTGTCAGGCTTTAGTCCTAGGTGTGTACAAGAGCCTCTGTCCTGCCAGTGACTTGGTTATCTAGGGAAGGCAAATGTTTCCATTCTGACCAGGTCCCATCACAGGGAGTCATGACCTGAGAGCTCTGAGCACTGTTCAGCCAGACCTTAATTACAGCCTAATAATTCAGGGACTCACCTGATGTACAGACATTCAGGTTCCAGTCACTGTGCTGTCTTAGAGCTTACTCTGTCAGGATAATGCTGCTTCTGGGCACTTTTGTTTGGCTGGGTTTTTTGGGATAGCAATGTGTCATGAAAAGGTTTTCTTTCAACTTGCAGATTTTGCATTTTTTTTTTCTTTTTTTTAAAGAAAAAATAAATTGATTGCAAAACTCCAATCACCTATTCAAAGGTACACTGTTCTTGGATGACTCCCTTTGCTCTGCTTTGTATACTACAGGAAACCGAGATTGGGATTAAAAATTCATATCTATCAGTTGGTTTAGTACTGTTTTCTGTATGGTTTACAAGAGTCCCATCCTGCTTAAGCCCTCATCCACAGCCCTGTGTTGTTTTATACAAACACGGGTCCGGACAACAAAAGGTCTTCCAGTGGTAGGAGGACATGTTGTGGGGTTTTTTGCTCTTTAGTCAAAAATGCTGGAAATATATTGTATTGCTACATATGAAACTAGTTTTGCTTCCTCTGGATGCTTTTATGATAAGTCCCTAGAGACTTCATTTTCTTTCTTTCTTTCTTCAAAGGTGACTTTCCAGCAAAGAGTGGAGGTCATTCCCTTATTTCTGCTCCTGTGAGTAGACCCAAAAATACAGTTCTCAATTCTACTGAAGCTCTGATCTTTATATTGAAAAAATTCTCATTTTGTACCTAGCTTGATAGAAGACAGAGCTAATTAAAGTGCTTAATTCATTACTTGATTTTTTTAATTCAGTTTTGCCTGCTGGACTTCGTCTGTGTAACCTTTTTAATGACTATATTCAAGTTTGATAGCCTCTTGCAAAGTCGTTTTCTTTTACAAATGAGTAGCTGCTTGCTTTCTATTTGTAGTGAGGATGAAATCAGACCTCTACATCGTACTGTGCCTGATAGTTTTGCCCAAAGTTGAAGGCAGAAGAATCCCTCTGACAATGTGTTTATTAAAGTTGCTCATACTCTGTCATCTACTAATGTACATTTCCCCCCCTTCCATTTAACTTTGACAGTCATAAATAAGACATTGCAGTTCCTATGGACTATTGATTTTTTTATGCTTTATTTTGTTAAGAACAGCAGTAAAGAAATGCTATGGAGAACTGATAGATGAATTGTATGCCATTGAACTCCAGTCCTTCAGACTTGTATTTGTGTGTTCAGATGTCTGTATATGGGAAAAGCCTGTGATTTCACTGAAACTCTCAGAAGCAGAGAGTTGAGCAGTTGTGTTTAGCCTTGATCTAGTTGAGACTTAACTGATTTGAAAGGGAGTCAGGTAACCAAGTCTTGAAGCCAACACAAGTTTCTGGATACGTTCAGAGTTTTAAACCGCTGAGGTGATTTCTTGCTTTCCACTTTGTGCCAAGATTCATCTGTCAAAAATATTTTAAAGGTGATTTAATGAAATTATTGTTTCCCCCTCACTAGGTTCTTCCTGTGTCAGTATGAAATTCTCTTTGTGAGAATGGCAGTTCAAAATCTTGAGCTGCAACTCATCCGTTAACTTGGACAAGTCAAGGGCCACAGTCTGATGTGCATACTACTATCAGCCATCCTTTGCTCCTTAAGCAGTTCCAGTATGCTTCCCTGTAATTACTCGAGGAGTAATGCATATTAAAGGACCAAAACTCTATGCATTTGCGTAAATGTGTCACCATGTCTGTACATGTGAAAAAGAGTAAAACTGGGAAATAATAACACAGTCTTTACAGCAGACCGTCAGTGAAGCAGAAGTTACTGAACTTGAGTAACTTTTTGATACCTAAAAGACGTATGCAGTCAGACCGCAGATATTCAGGCTAAATGGTTTGCAGCTTTTCAAGTAAGTAGCTCAGTTGTCAGTAGAAGTCCATTCAGATTTGTGCATCTAAGGAGGGTCATAAAAACAAATAATTGCTTATTTACAAGAATAATTTACATGCATTTTCAGTTTTACACTACATGGAGAATATTCTAATAAAGTAATTGGAAGGTGGGGTTTTCCTAAGGTACATGAAGTGCTCAGCTTTTTCTTTCATAATTTGCTAAGCATTTAAGTTATGTTGTTGTTGTTATAGTGTAACGTATGTAAGCATTCTGTTTATTGAACACCTCTCCCTTTTTCCATAGCCGAATGACCAATAGAAGTGCTGAGTATTATTGAGCCATTCACTATACTTTGACAATATTACTGTCAATATTGTCTTTTCTGAAGATTAAAATAAGGCTTTATGGAGTTACTTTTTTGGGGCAGAGGATGGCTATGCTGTTAATTACTGGGATGTAGAAATTATTCTGTGCAACTGCCACTTAAAAGACATAAATTACTGTTACCACTTGCCTTTTCAGAAGAGACCACAAACTTGAAAGGCAAAGGACAACAGAATGGGGTACTCTGCCGTCATCCCCAGTGGAGAAATTGTTCTCAGTGTTTCACCCTACAGGTGGGTGCTCAGAAATACCTCGTACTTCACTGGTCACCTAAATGCATACTAACAATCCACTTATTTTTTGTGACTTAAGCTGATGAAAAAGAGACAGACCAGAAAAGTAAACATTAAAGATGAAGAGTGAAAAGAGATTAAAGAACATGGAAAGAACAGTAACAGTTGGAAGTCTCATAATATTAATAGATAGTATAGAATTTTTGTGTGTGTGTGTGATGGGGATGGTGCAGGAACATTCAATAGCTGCAGTCATCTAAAACACATTTTACAGTGATGCTAATAGGAATTGTTTCAATTTATCAGCATGACTTCACTAATGTGAAGAAAATGTTTAACCTAGTCAAAATAGAAAATGCATCTTTTTTCTTGTCAAAATTCACTTGTTAGTATTTCTAAGCAAATGAAGTAGGCATCAATGAAAAGTAGGTCATAATAGGAAGATAATTTTACTTTGTGTTTCCATCTATTTTAATGTTTTGTTAGAACTGTGTGTTTTCAAGAGGCTCTTTGAAATGTAGGCTTTCCAACTGGTTTTCATTGAAATAGTAGCACTTCAGAGTTATGTGGCCTTTCCAGTCCTGTTGGGATAGTTATGTAGGGTAAATATGTGAAAAGTACTTGCAAAAACGAGGTCCAAATGAAAAAAACAAGCTGTTTATTTTAATTTTAGGTACCGTACAGACAGAATTGAATTATCTTAAAAATCAGAACATATAATTTATCATCTTGGTTAGGTACTTTCTTCCTTGCCATGTCATCAGGTCTAATGGTTCTTTCTTAATTTATGACAGAAATACGGTGGAATAAGGTAAATGTCAACTCTAATGATGCTGTTTGTTATGATGAAAACACAGAGAGAAGGAAATTATGTTTAATGCATCAAAGCAAGAAATTTCAAATAGGTTATTTCAGCTACCTTGATTCAGTATTTCTTTTGGGGAGAAAGGAATGAAGGAAAGGTGAGGAATTTTTACTGAAAATAACAGTGTGAAAGCATGCGTCATAAAGAATGGTTAAAGACTCTTAGATCTATTTCTCTCATAGATGCAGGACATACGAACTCTTCCAGAGACTACTACACATACTAATATCCAGCTATGTAACAACCAATTAGTGCCTTCTGGCACAGAGAATTATTTGACTCTTCACAAAGAGTAGTGATTTATGCAGTTCTCAAAATTAGCAGTCATCTTTCTTTACTTAGGTCTTCATTTGGTTCAGGTAACTTCTTGTTTGTTGGAAAAACCTAGCACCAATAATTGTATTCGACAGCAAATCTTAGGCAAGACATGACATTTATTTTGTACTGAGAATTTTTGTTTTTAAAAACCAGCACAAAGTAAGTAGCACACACTATAGTTCAAATCTTCTGTTACAACAACTTAGCAAATGTTTCTGGGATCCTGATACTAAAAACATGTGAAAGTTCACCGGTAAAAATTAGTTTTCTCATGTTGCTGTCTCTGCTTGAAAGAGACCAGATGGTTTTCAAATACACCCAGGAAAGAGAGTGGAGAGTTTTGTCGGGGACTTTCCCTTACTGAAACTTGGGAAATCCAAATTCTGCTTTGGATTTTATGACATATGACCTTGGGAATACGCTTGACTTTCTTGTTTCCCTTCCTAACTCTCTTGTGTAATCAGTGTGTACTGTATTTGTGGTGAGGACTGTTTTGCTATGCATTTTGTGTTGTATCTGCCACAAAGAAATCTTGGTCTTGCTAGAAGTCCCAATATAACAGTAATGATTACTACTAAATAAAGATGCTATAGAAAAATATGTACAGCTTTGCAGGTGCCAGTTTAACTACAGCATTAAATAACTAGCAATGCTTGCACTATTTGTCTTTCACAAGTAAATGAGCCATACTTTTGTTAAACCACCAATACTTGCAAGGCTTCCTGCTAACTTTTCCAAATAAATAAAAGAATCTTATGTGCTGGGTTTTCCCCTGCTTGAACCATAGGCTCACAGAGCAACAATAATTCTATTTTCCAATAATAAGTTTTTATGGCTATCTCTTCCACTGCCTGAGTAGTAAAAACTGAGTTGATTCTGGTCTTGCGTGACATGAAGTAAACAGACAGCATGTGGCATTTCTGGTTCAGTGATGACTTCTGACTGGTCTTTCTTTTACTGTCACAGTTGAAACTCCCTCCTCTCTTCTCAGCAGCAGTGAAGATGTAGAATGAGATCAGTTAAAATGGTTTGCTCTTGCTTGGCTCTTTCACTCTGTACACTATCTAGAATAGTCTCAGTCCTTCAGCTGGGTGACACTAAAAGGCTACATGAAGAGCTACTTGGTCTGAATTGTGACTTCACTGTGCTCTGCCAGTACTCTGCTGTCTTTCATTCATCAAAGCTTTTCTACAGATTCCTCTCCACTGTAACATATCATGTTCTCAAAGCTAGTTTTCCAGCCTTCCTGACAACTTCTCTGTGTGCACCTTCCCCAGTGACCGGAGTATTTGGCTTGGTGGCTTCTCCACATAAGTAGCCCTTGTTCTAGCTGTATTATAGCCTGAACCTGTGGCTAGAATCAGCCAAAAGTCATTAATGGGTATCAGGAGAAAAGCTAGGATGAGATGGACAGACATCCGCAGAAAACATAAACAAGTCTTTTACCAGTTGCTAAGCATGCTGTCTCTGCATTTGCCATTCTTACCCTACCCAAGCTCTTAGACCTGACTGAGCACTTGCTGAAGTGACCCCTCTCCTGTTGCCAATAGAAAATCCATAGGTAGAAACTGTTGCTGTGGCTACAGGTGTCAGCATATCCATTGCTTTTCTTGCTTCCCCTGCTGGCTTTCTCCACCATTTGTGACTTGCTTTTCACCCGGCATAATCGTGAGGTGGCTTTGCAGAAAGTGCCTTGCATCTCTTTCACCCTTCTGTAGCCCTTGAAGGGAAAGGAAAGGAAAGAAGGGGTAAAGGGAAGACAGCAGCAAGAGCCATGATTGTGAAATGTGGTGAATAATAAGAGGAAGAACATTAGAAAGAAATTAAGTGCAAGCAAGAGAGAAGAGTGAAATTGTATATATATAGTGTCGAGGTATGGTAAGTCATCTTCTGGAGGAACCAGGAAAGTCCTGGAGGAGAAAAAAACTGCAAAGTTGTAAGAGGGAGTTTGAAAGGGATTCTCAGGGATGAAGGAGGGCGACTAGCTGGGTGCTGACAGAGACAGAGAAGGATTTGGCATTAGAAGAATTTGACTTGATACTAAGTGCTCAGTGGGCAGATGAAGCAAAAGAAGGAAGAATTTATTCTCTGGATTTCTTTTAACCTAGGTAAGATTAAAAAGATGTTACATATGGCATGTCGGAGCGCAGCACTGTCTCCTGTGCCAACGAAACAAATGACACAATTTTTCCTTCTGTTTTGTTTTCTTGAGTTATTTTCCAGATCACGCCCAAGAAGTCATCTTCTTGTTAGGCACTGTGTCTTTCCTCCAGTACCATAACAGCTTCTAAGTGAGGTACATGACAGGATGGCTCATGCAACACAGGAGATCTATAACACAAGTTTAAAGGGAGGCATAATAGATGTACCTTAGCAGCAGTGCCTGCTAGTTCATTCTGATAACACTGGTTGCTCTAAGGGTTGACTGTACTTCGTAACCACTTCTGACTTTTGCGTAGTAAGGCTAAAGGATAAGACACAAGCTCTCAACTAAACTCAATAACAATGTAGTTTTAAAAAAGCAAAAATCTTTGAAATCCTTGCTATGTACTGCACAAATTTTTTTGGATTTCTTCTGCCCAGCAGAATTACTGTTGATTCTGGTTTGGTGTTTGTTCCTTTGTGATAAGATATTCAAGGCCACAACATAAACTGTCCTTTGAAATGCAGTAAATATTTAATGTTCTGTTTATTTGTATAATGGCCAAATGAAATAACTTTGTATCTATTTATCTGTCTGCATGTGCACATACACAGACATTCTTGCAGATATGCACACGCTTGTTTAAGCTATGGAGAAAAAGAATGAAGGAAATTGGAAAAAGGATATAACACTTTGCATATGAAAAAAAAATGAGCTAATTTAGTCCTCAAACTATTTCATTAATTAAAGGCAACATTATTCCCTTTATTCAGAACTGGTGGCCGAGGCCCAAGATTGCGTATTTCACTCAAAGTGTGACAGGATAGATGGGGTCAATGTCTGGGCCACTACTTAGAATTCAAATGGTCCTATTAACCTGGATCTCTTTCATAATACAGAGAACAACCTTAAAGTTGGCAATAGGCTAAAGCTTTCATTTAAAGGTTTTTTGCCGGTCACTGAAGCAAGTCTATTTCTTAATGGACAGATGTCCTCCTAACTAAAGCCCTCCCAGATGACTTCTTTGAAGCTATGCCAGATAAAGCAAAGGCTGAGTAGACATGTCAACTGAAGTAACCTCTTGGAGCTAGTGGCTTTTCCTGAGGGTCTGGCTACCAGCTCAGTGGCAGAGGAACATTTGCTTGTGGCACATGGTCTCTTGACAGGTCCGTCAGTCGGTTGCTTTATATCAGCACTTCAAGAATGCATTTATTTAAAAAAAAATAGCAATGCAGAGTGAGGGATATTTGTCAGTCTGTGTTTTTAAAACGGAGGAAACTCAGTGTTATTTATATTGAAATGGCATTGGCAAATGCAGCATGTTGTCCTGTGTAATTTAGCGGATGGAGACCTGTGGTTGGTTCCCTTACTATCATGAAATAATTACCTGGCCAGCCTTGAGTACACCAAGTTTTAAAGTTAGGCAGATCTTCTCACAACCCACATCATAATAATCATAAATAACAGGAAATAAATCAATATTGATAGATAACATTTCTGCCTAATCACATGTAAATTAGAATATGATCTGGGAATGGCATCCTGTGCCCACTGAAATGGCTCTCTGCGAGGAGCTCCTGACGTTGATCCGGTTGCCGAATCTGCTTGTTATCTTTAGAGAATTGTAGTGCTGAGAGTGTTACAGGGTCCTGTGCTTCGTCTACAATGTTATTATTTAGTGAAAGATCAGAACTTTCAAATATTGTCTGAAGAGAGGGAAGAAAACCACATGCTTCTACATAGCCATAAAAAAAATAAGGAGATTCACAGAATTACCGTTAATTTTCCCATGTCAGGAGCATTCATTTAAGAAACGATCAACAAAGGCTCAAAGAAGAAGATGCTGCAGTGAAAATGAAAACAAATGTTATTAAAAGCCCAGAAATAGAAACCAATCTTAGCAATAGTAGGTGGGCCTTTGTGGTCTTTCTCCCATGTTCAGGTGGTATCAATAATGATTTGGGTAAGACTGTTACATATTTGTGATTGATGGTTCTGTCTTGTAACATGATCAATTCTTTTTAATCCCACCCCTTAATGCAATAATATTGAACTATCTTATGAAAGAGACAGGAGTAAATTAGAATCAAATAAAAGAAATGTTATTTTTCACGGCCAGTTGGCACTGTTAGAGTTCACAGTTACAGAAGGTCACTGAGTTTAATCCTGCTCTTTTTTCCTCATCTTTATTTTTTTTTTTATTTTTAGGATAACTTTGTGACTGTTAACAAGATTTATAACTATGCAAGCTAAGATGAAAAGGTTAATTGAATATCAAACTCCAGGACAGGAGGGTGATGGCTTAGTAGAGTCAGGAAGGACCCTACTACCTTTCCCACTGTGCACAGCAGAGAACAGCGGGACAGGTGCAGACAGGGTTTTTTCGCTCTGAAGTAATAACTTATGGGCCTTCTTGATAAAGGTGTTGGAGCAATGGACCAGTGGACGAACCTAGTGTGTAATCCGATTTCCTCTCATCTAAACTTTATGTAAGTTTAAGCAATACGGTTGAATATAAAACATAAAAATCTAATGTGAAAAAGACATGTTTGGTGCTCCTGTGTGGGAATGGTAAATACTTGCTATGTAATTTTGGACTGTTGTTATAAGGCTTAGCTCTTCAATTTACCTCCCAACACTGAAGGTTGTGTTTTATCACTATATTACTTTCTTCAAATACCCGAAGAATCTCCTGGGACTTAGAATTAAACAAACCAAAAGTAGACCTCTGCATGGTCAGATCTCTTTTTATGACTAACCAGGTGCGTAAAGGGACATAACATTGTCAAAATTAAGGCTTTAGATGAGTGAAGAGCATGTGAGAATTCTATATTTAGCTATCTTTCCTCTGTAGCTAGAAGCTCAGTTCCCAGGCTGACTTGGTTAAGGTAGCAGAGCTTTATGTGTGGTTGTGAGGAAACAAATGTTACGTGGACACTTCTTTCCCCTGCTGCATCTGTTTTACAAGAACATCCCTTCTTTGCTGCTCCTCTAGGGATTGCATTAATGTACAACACTGTAATAGCTGATCAGTGGAAACATAAGGTACATCAACCATTAACCACATTTTATTTAGGCTGCTAGAAAGCAGACAACTATTCCCTGTTGTTAGAAACATTGGTTGGTCGATGGTGATGCTTCTCCCATGGATGCTAATGGTGGAGATGATGCGAAGTTGATGTAACTGAGGACATTTTGGGACAGAAATGGTAGCAAAGGAAGAGCAGCATGGCCAAAACCTGTGGGACTTAAATTTCCAAAGTGCCTGAGGCAGCAAACGCTGAAGTTCTGAGAACGGTGTTCATGGCTTATCAGAGGCCTGCATTTGCCGAGCACAAATAATTATTTTTTAATTATTATTATATTTTCACAATATCAGTAACTCCTGTTCCAGAATTCTTTTTTTTTCCTAACTTTAACTTTCTGCAAATGCTTAGCATATGTTGAGTATAAGAAACCGTTCTCTTTTTTCAACATTTTTCTCTGATACCTTGAACTAACAACATAGCATATGATTTTTCAGTCTATTGAAATGGATGACACCAGTTTTTGTTTTTAATGAATAAGAATTGACGAGAATGAAAGTGGTAAGGGGGAATGATTTTATCTCTGTGGAGGATGCATATTAAGTCGATAATGTGTTAATTATTTAAGTTTATTTGAATTTACTTTTTAACTTCAGTCTTGTTCCCCTCGAATTTTTATTTACCACTGGATTTATTATTCACAGCTACACTCCAAAAGCATTTTTTATTAGTCAGAGGGTATTTGTGAGCTACAAACTCTTGGCTGTGCCTCCTGTCCTGTTAAGTATGTCTACAGACTTAAGGGAAAATTTCCATTTAGTGTGGCAAATTCAGGGTACTGGATGCTTGAAAGAGTCAGTAAGGATAGCTGGTTTCTAGATAAGACCTCAAAATTCTTAGTATTATCTAAACTGAGGATTAAAAAGTTACAATTTTCTGAAGGTTTCTGTTACATTTCCTATTCTGCCTACTGTGCATTGTACATTATTACAGACTACCGCTCTGACATGCCCCCCAAAGAAGCAAATTAATGTTTCTTGTGAACTCTGTTCTTTTGTGGAGAAGTAATAATGACTCAAGCAGCTCCAAAAGTTTCTCAGATGAATCAGAATTTATTACTTGTAAAATTAATGCCCATTACACTCATTGATACTGTGCACAAACTGTCATTTATAGAAAAAAACCCTTTTTTACTGATTGCTGTTATTGATAACAGATCTGTGACTTGCACAGAGGATATGGACAAATGTAGCATGTGAGTGACATAATTTGTGAGACTTTTGTTTCACACTGCTCATCATCTTTTGTTCTTTGTATGTACCTTTTCTTTTGTCTCCTAAAGTCAATTTTATTTGTAGTTTCTTACAGGTCTTAGGAGAGAGAAAGCCCATTCCAGCCAGTGAAAAGATGAGCCCTACCTTGTGCTTTGGATCTGGCTTTTGAGTGTTACCATTTTCAGGGAAGTGCTCATCTGTCAATGTGCCTAATCAAAGTAGAAATTGCTGATGGTGTTTTTTTATAGGTTCAATTATCTTGCTCCTTAACACTGGTCTAGTTTGCATTTTCTTAAGAAGCTTACTTCTTCCTCTTGAACTAAATCCTTACATTTTGTAGGTATATAAGCGTGCTTGCTAACTAGTCCCATGGCTGAAAGAAGACATACGCAAGTCAGATATGATGAGCTTAATCTAAGTGCTATAACTAAGAAGATGCCTTCAAATAGGTTCTTTCAGAAGAAAAGGGGTTGATCAACTTCTATCTAGACTTCTAAAAGGACTACTAGACCTTATCAATAGCTTCTGTGACTTTAGGGTATAACTTAACTACGTTGGAGCAACTCTTTGACTTCTGCATCCTGTCTCCAGTGAGACTTGAAAAATCAAAGTCGGAAGAAAGTGTAATAACATACAAAGTGAGGATTTAGACTAGTTTATAGGAACATACTTCACCTCTCTGTGCAATTTTCTGCCTGTGTAATGGGGATAATGTGTTTAACTACAGCAAGAGAAGTCTGCGGATTAATTAGTTAATGAATTCATAGTACCCTGAGCATGAAAAGCGCACTCTAAATGTTTTCCCATAGAAATTTCTCCACTACCTAAAGAGAGAGGAAGAAAAAAGCCAATTCATTGCTTTAAAGAACTGTGAGAATTCCATCAAGAACTCAGATAATTAAAATCATATTAATAGAATTTTAGGTCTTCATTTTCCCCTCGAGGCCAGGTGTCCCTGATTTTTTTCTTTTTTTTTTTTCCCCTTTTTCCCTTCAAGCAATGTCCCTGACTCAGTTGTCAAAGACCGAGAAGCAAAAGTGTCCATCTAGCTTTGAACTTGATACCTGCAGTGGAGTTACAAGGTGAAATAAATGGGGTGGGTTGTTTTTTTTTAAGCTGATCATAACACTTTAAAACGATATTCTTCCCCCCCCCCTTCCGATCCCCTCCCCCTAATGTATTTTTAGGCTGTATGCACTCCTGCCTATGTCTCTTCCTCAGTCCCAGCTGAAGATTTCAAGGGAGACGAGAGCTCTATTTTGTTTCTCCCTTGTATTGCAGATAGGGGGAGGAGGTGGTTATTAGAGAGAAGCGCTCTCGCTCTCTCTGTTTCTCCCTCTCCGGCTGATAGCACTTATCTCTCGCTCTCTCTCCTTCTCCTAGGTGATCCATTTCTAGGCAACGTGCTGGCTGGTGCTGGAGCTGCCAGCTCTCTCTGCATCCCAGCAGCAAAGCAAGCTCCAAAAGCAACCTGCAGACCCATCATCTGCTTTCCTCTGCCTTGCTCCGGGCACTCCTCCTCTCGCTCCTGCCCTGTCCAACCACCACCTTGCGCGACAGAGACAGCACGCCGGGCTTCATTTGCAGATCGCTTGATTTTTTTTCCCTCCGGTTGTGGGAAGCAATTTTTTTTTTTTTTTTTTTTTTTTTTTTAAGCGAAGGGTGTGGGGAAATCTCTGCATTACTATCTGCATTACCTTGAAGTTCACTTTGTTTTTTGGCCTCCGGGGGGGCTTTTCCTGCAGGAATCTGGTTGCTGGAAGCGGGATCGCCTGCTCTTCCCGGTCGCCCGCTCCTCCTCCCTCGCTGAAGGCGAGCTATTTGCTGCGGGCTCCCGGGGCTTCTCTGTTCGAGAGGATCTGTGTGTTGCTGGTGTGTGTGCGTGTCTGCGTGTGTGTGTGAGCGTGTGCGTGGTGTGGGTTGGAAGTTGACGTGCAGCAGCCGGGACCGAGCGGATCCCCGGACCCGGCGGAAGGATGGGGATCGTCTAAGCGGCGGCGGCTGCTGCCCGCGGCGGGGCCCCGAGCTGGATGGATTGGCTCCCAGCAACTCCGGTGCTGCCCAGGAGCCCCCCGAAGTGACGCGGGGTTTCGCCGAGAGGAGAGGCGCTCGGAGCCCCCGGCTCGCTCCCTGCCCAGCCGCGG
>Ga0181612_137360_pt1 | contig 17540 bp, 12 predicted proteins | sample HoacroProtozoa21_FD_119630 | JGI IMG/M metagenome (GOLD analysis project Ga0181612, IMG submission 119630) | Hoatzin crop microbial communities from Cojedes, Venezuel. Combined Assembly of Gp0051906, Gp0051904, Gp0051908 | reverse complement strand
TAGAAGCAGGGTCACAAAAGGTGAGTTTTGTGCCTCTGGCAGTGCTTAAAATAAAACGAGCATTGAATGTTTCATAGCAGGTGATTAACTGGTAACAAAACAGCTGAAACAATATTCCTCTGAAACATCTTTGGAAACAAATTAGCTGCCCCCATGGACTGTGGGATTGCTGCTTGGTAATATAAATCTGTAACTGAAATTAAGGTGATACTTCCCTCTCAGCCAACGAGATATCTTTTTTCAGAAGTTTGGGTGTTTTAAAAGTCTGAAATTGTGGCCATAATTAGAAAATGGATCTGTGTGTGTATGCAGTAGCATTAGGTAGTCTGTGGAGCAGTGTCATGTATGTGGTACTTGGAGGCAATAATTTCCTTTTTTTAAATTGATTAACAAATTAGACATCTGAAGCAGAATTGCATAATGTGTGTGACAGTCTGTATGCACACATTCACTTTTTACAGTGTTAATTTCTGAGGAGTTACCTTCTCAAGTTCACTGCTGGAGTACGAGTGAGCTTCACAGGCATTTCCCTGTTAACATTGTTGGCTTTTTGTGGTTTTTTTCATCTTAGGGTTCAATGTCGGCAGGAGTGCTGGTGGCAGATCGACAGTCCGGGAGATTAATCGGGATGCTTGTCACTTCCCAGGCTTTCCCATTCTGCAGTCCCTTCTCCCAAAGCACACTAACGTACCTGCACTCTATTTCCTCCTCATGGCCCTTTTCCTGCAGCAGCCAGTCACTGAACTGCCCGAAAACCTGCAGGTCAGTGCACCTGTCATCAGCAGCCGGTGTAATCAGGGTTGCCAGGTAGGGATTATCTAGTAAGATGTAAATGTAATTCTGTCTGTCATGAAAGAAAATAATAGATTAACCAGGCTCCCTCCTTGTCTGCAGCTGACTCACAGTCACAATGCAGTGTGTAGTTCTGAGCTGTTTGGGGTGGGAGGACAAGGTACTGTGGGAGTGTGTGGAAGCCAGTCTGCTATAGCATAACTGTCGCTGGTGTCTTTCTGGTCTGTTTTGGGGTCAAATGAGAAGCAGATCCCTGGTTTGAGCTGGCATGGTGTGGGCATTGAAGAGGGCATAATTTTTTTGCTTGGTTTCTTTGTTGCTTTTTTCCATTGTTTTTCTTTGTTTTGTTTTGTTTTTTAAAGTGGAGAGTTGCTGTGTTAGAGAGTTACAGACAAAACAAGGTATTTTATTTTAGAAGTCTCTGTGATTTTGTCGGGAGGCATCTCAGTTGTTGCCGGAAGATGTTTACTGTTCTCATTCTGAACAGATTGATTTTGGACTTGTTTTAATTGTATGTAAATGAGTAAATATTATATGGTCTACAACAGAGTCCTAGGAAGCCTTAGTACAGTGCTTTGTGGAGAAAAGCCACACTCCCAATAAACAAGGCATCTGTTTAGAAGAAATGCAATGCAAACATTCATTTGTGAGTGGGAAATGGAAAGTAAAAATTTCGGACCAAAAGGTATTCTGTCTGCCTGTTTTCTCAAGAGGAATACTTGACAGCACATTCAGCACTGTGCTACAGTAAAGTAGAGACATGAAGCCTACCTTCTGCTTTACAGCATTGAAGTATGGCACTGTTAAATCAAAACTGAATTCAACTAATTAAACTATTTAGCAGTAGCACTCTTAATGCTTAGAGGTGGGCACTTTGTCCTTTGTTATTTTTTAATTGATTTAATTTTTTGGACTTGATGGAAAATGCAGCTTGGTTTGTTTTGTTAGGTTTTTTTGTCTGTGGGATAACATGTGGATTTTACTGCTAGATATGAGTGAAGTAAACTGAGGTGATTGTGCAGCACTTGTGCTGACAGGTCTCTTCTTGTTTCAAAACACTTAAATACTTTGAGAAGGTGAGAGTTGCAGTTACATTAGCCCATGGTTACAAGGAATTTTCTTCAGTGACATGTGACCTTCATGTGAAGCTTTTGGAGATACAGTTTGGAGGACATGAAGCAATTCATTTTTTTTAAATGCTGCCAAGTGAGCCTATTGTAGGTATAATAAAAAGCAGTATCAAATTGCATGGAGGAAAGGGATTAATTCATGTCTTCTTTCTTCTCTTTCATCTCTTAACAGTTTGATTTAGACTCTATCTGGACATTCATATTTGGAGTTCCTGCCTCCTGTGGCACCGTTACCTCTTCAATACACAGTGTTTGCACAGAAGCTGCCTTCTTGTTATTGGGAATGCTGAGGAGCATGCTGAATTCTGTAAGCATAAAAAAATTTGCTTCTATTTGAATATACAGAATTGTTAGAGTTTACCATGTGATCAAAAGCCAAGTTAGAAAAGTTGAGGTTTTGTTAATGTCACAAGCCCAGCTTCGAGTTAGGCTCGTAATACTTGGGTGAAAACCATCATTGTCAATGGGTTATTCTATTTTACTTTATTTTTCAGTATCTGTAGAAATATTATTGGCCATGAAATTGATGCTGCTTTTTCACAAAAAGGCTGGACTTTTGTGTTTTGCTGCAATTAAAACAAGAAAGCAGAAGGATAAAATGCCCTTGGCAGAGATCATTGAATTTCTTTCCCCATTAACATTGTGGGGGAATGTTTGAGACTATATCCCATCTGCTCAGAGCTATGCGAGTTGCAGATTTCATGCATGAACCTTCCACATGCAGAGAAGTCCCCTGACTATTAATAGCCACGTGGTGGAGGAAATTAATTACTGCCAGAAAAATGTGTCGCCTTCTCATCTTTGAATCTAATATTAAGAGTAGTGAAAGCTGGTTTCTTAGTGAGAAAATTTTGCATTTCCTTGGAGCCAGAGTGTGTTATCTACCAAAAATTATCTCATGAAATGTTTGAAAAACAGAAACTGTTTGATTGTTGCCTGTTTAGTCATCATGTGTTTATGTACTACTGCAGTACACATTCCTGTTGCCACATGTTCTGTCTCTTGCTGGTGACCTGTTCTGTCATGTGTTTGGTGCTCACCTGTTCGGACACATTTGTGACATGCTCAGAGACATGTGCTGTCTCTTGCCTTGCTGTCTTGTGCTGTGTCGTCAGATGTATGTTCAGATATGCCATCACGTTTTGGGTTGACGTGATTCAGGTCATGTTTACTAACATGTTTTGAATCATTACATGTTAGGACAAATATTTTGTCTTACGATTCATCATGTGTTGTAAACGTGGTCAGTCTGTGACATGCTCGAACACATGCTCAGATATAGGTTGCTGTCATATGTTAGACTGCCATGTTATTGCTGTGGGTTTATCACATGTTCAGTCATGTGTCTGGCTACATTTCATCATGTGGTTGCAACATGTTCCAGCCTGTTTTATCATGACATGTTCTGTTGTAACGTTTGTCATGTTCAGCTATGTGTTTCTCATGCATTTATGATTTGGTGACAAGCTGCCTTATGTTGTCACGTGTTTGTGATGATTTGGACACATGTTCTCTTATCACAGGTTCTGTTGTCACATGTTGCAGGCACATGATTTGGACATGTGGTTTATGTGTTTGTTAGAAGTCGGTGACTTGTTCAGTTGTCACACATTCTGGAGGCAAAATTAGCCATGTGTTTGGTCACGTGTTTGGTCAGGTGTTCATCATCTGGTGACGTGCTCAGACGTGTGTTCTGTCACATTGGGTCAGGTTTGTCACATGTTGGTGATGTGCTTGAACACATTTTCTGTCACTTATTTGATCAGATACCAGGTGACATGTTCACACACTGTGTTCAGTTATGTGTGCTAGACACATTTGGTCGTGTGTTCTGATAAGTGCTACGACACACACCTGACATGTTCTGGGTGTGTTTTTTACACTTGGTCATGCGCTTGGCCGCATGTTCAGTTACCTGTTTCTGCTTTGCTTGAACAAGTGCTTGTCCACATGGTTGATCACATTTGGCCCCATCTTTGATCACGTGTCACGATCACGTGTTTCATTGCATGTTTGATAATGTGTTTGATTGCATATTTGACCCTACAGCTCCTCTTGCTGCAGCTGCTTTCTGAAATACGCGTTCTTCAGTTAGTGCCATCTGCGCTAATGTGCTGTTTGTTTTTCAACCCAGCCTTGGCAGTCGGAGGAAGAAGGCTCTTGGCTTCGAGAATATCCAGTGACCTTGATGCAGTTCTTTCGATATTTGTATCACAATGTGCCGGACCTCATTTCCTTGTGGATGAGTCCAGAGTTCCTGTGTGCGCTGGCAGCAACAGTGTTTCCTTTCAACATAAGACCTTACTCTGAGATGGTAGGAAATCCAACTAGTTAGCTGTTTTGGTTTTCCCCTGAATGTTACTTTTGAGGAGTTATCAATTAGCAGTCAAGCAAAGATAAACCTCTGCTTACCCTGCAGAAAGAGGTGGTTGTAAAGGCTGGGCTGGACATTTTGTACTTCAGTTTTGGATCTGAGAGAAGTTCTTGTTCAACTGAAGGCCAGCTGCTGTGCAGCGACGTCTGAAACTGCATTTTAGGGGGAATGTACGTGGTTTATTTGTTTTCTAGTGGACCATTATTTTCAATCCTATGAACAATGTTAGCTGAAATTTACAAAAGCAAAAGAGGCTGAGTCAACCTATGCTTTCAGCCCTCTGCTCTGGAGGATGTGATAAAATCTAAAACTTTCCTCCCACTTCCCATTTCTTCTTTTGTGGCTTAATAACAAGTGTTCTTGTATTAACTGGAACTACAGAGTTCAAGCTGGGAGAGCGTGTAAATTCAACTTTGCTTACATTGCAGCCTGAAGTATTCTTTGAGCTTAGTGTCATTTACAAAGAACACTATTTATAAAACAGGAATGGAGAGGAAGCAAACAGTTATTGTTAGCCAACATCTAAAAGTAATTTTACAGAGAACATGGAAGGGTAGTTAGGCTGCAGGTTGGCAAATGCTAGAACTAGGGAGAGTGTGATAAAATACTTAAGGAGATACTGGTGGCATACTATCTTTTTAAAGGTGCATGCTGATGAGTCTGTTATAAAGATAGTTTATTTTGCTTTTAACTTAAACTTGCACTTGAAGATGCTAGGAGCTCGCGCTCTCTCAAAAAAAATTGCCACTTATAAACTAGTAATGGTGATTCGACATTCACCTGTATAGAGTTTTTAGAGGAGCCTTGTGTCTCTGAGCAGTTTTTACTGTAACTAGTAAGTTCCTTGAAGCTTTGTGTAGCTGCCTGACAACTTGAGCTCTTTGCTGTTGGAGGACTCTATCGACTCCACATAGGTTAACTCCTCCAGCATGTCCCTCTGCCTGAATGTGTAGAACTAATCAATCCCTTGTGAATCGGATGAATAACAGCCAGCTTCCCGCAACAAAATGCTGTAACCCAAATTCAGCCTTGAGAGAAAATATTTAACTCATCTTTCAGCCTTTCTGAGATTGCTGTTAAAACCAGAAAAAGTACATGTTTGGGCTTCTCTTAATTTCTTGGGAAAACTCTCCTATTGAAGCAGACCAAATGTTCAAAACATTTGGTTACTTCATATATAAGCTAGTGATGCGATAAGCCTGTTGAGGGAAGTCATATTGTCTCCTCTTGCTTTTGGAGGAAGACGTTACATAAAAACAGTAAGTCTTTTGGATTCAACAGCTTTCATTACTGTTTGTGCTTTTGTTACAGTCCTCTTTAAGAGCTAGCCCCTCAAAGGTTCTTGTTCATCAGAAACAGGAAAGCTGTAGCGACCTTTTTTGGCTTTTAAAGATTTTGGGAAACTGGCTTACCCATAACTGCACTCTGATGAAGATACCATATTAAAAATAGAAAAGGCTCAGTTCTTTTTTTGTTTTCTGTCATGTAAGCTTGATATGCTTTTGGTGTCATGTAAGCCTTTTTTAGTTGTCTGCTGTCTTGATTTTAACTGCTTTAGTTAATAACTTTTTCAAAACTTTTCTTTTTTGCCATGAGAACTTATTTTTGCAAAGTATCTAGAAATTGCATAAGTACCTCTTCTTGGTAAGTGAATGCAAAATGTGATCTCTAGCTCATGTAACTCATTCCAGTCTTCACTGATTATTGTTTGCGTTGGGAATCTGAAACTAGAATTTGGATGTTTCCCTTGTTGTGTATTAGGGAAGTGATCCTGACCATAATAATCTCGTAAAAAGTCTTCTTAAGAAGCAAAATGTGAACAGCCTTAGAAAGACCAGTAAAGAAGATTAGCGAAAAGACTGCCGTGAATTTAATGATCTCCAGAGTTTTCACATGCTATTTTTCACAGGTCACTGATCTGGATGATGAAGTTGGGTCCCCAGCTGAAGAGTTTAAAGCCTTTGCAGCTGATTCTGGCATGAACAGGAGCCAGTCAGAATACTGCAATGTTGGCACGAAGACATACCTAACCAACCATCCTGCCAAGAAGTTTGTGTTTGACTTCATGCGTGTGCTGATAATTGATAATTTATGTCTCACACCAGCCAGCAAACAGACTCCACTGGTAGATCTTCTGCTAGAGGTACAGTTTCTTTGTTTTTTGTGTTTTGTTTTTATTATTTGAACTTACTGTGACACTTTATTCACTAAAATGTTTTCCTCTACTTAGCTTTTGAAGTTAGAGGCGTGATGACCTGGGATTCAGTAGAATCCTGTAAATTGTCGTGAAATAAGAGGAAAAAGAAAAAGGAACTCTAGTGTCTCAAATAGTAGTTTGCTCACCTTTAACAGCTTGGAAAACTTAAGAAAACAAGTGCAGAGACTTTATCTTGGCCTTCCTTTGAGAATGTTTTCTGGACTTCTCCTCCCTGACCCCTGCAGCATTTGTGTATAATGGTGACCATCTCTGGTGCTTGAGCTGACAGTCTCCATGCTGGTTACCTGGCTCTTTTCTTCCTGTACTCTGTTCTCCCTCCACACCACAGCCCTACTACAACTTTTGTTTCTGGACTCCTTAACATTTGACCAGTCAAATGGCTCTGTTAGTTGCTGAGCGCACCATGTCAATGTTTTATTTCTATTTTGTCCTCACTTTAGAGCAGCCATGATCTTGTTTTGGTATCTTAGCCAGTACCTCGTTTTGTCTGGAAACACAGGTAGTGTATCACAACACTAGATGTTCAACAGTGCAGCATGAGAAGTTGTAGCTTTCTTCAAGTTTTATTTTTATGGAGTATGATTAATTTGTTAAACACCTTTGAGACCATGAAAGCTGTGTTGGCTTTGTTGAAAATATAAAATCCCTGCAGAAACGTTAAGGTTTCTGTTTTATTAGATAAAAAGAAATGGTGGGACATATGGCACCATACACTATAAAAGTTCACAAAATAACTGTGTTATCTCCCTGTAAATTATCTTTTAAAGTTCATGGCACCTGCAGAAAGCATCCTTCTGTTAATGGTGCGGCAAGGGATGAGGAGTTCAGTTACTGTTTAACCGCCCACTCCTTCTTCAGACAATGTATTTAGAAATGTTCAGTTCCTATCAGTTCACATTCTCCCTTGACCTACCTGTTTGTTACCTTGTCTGTATGTTGCTGAGTCTCCCTGACTTTTTGATAGCTGCAGGAATATTGGACTGTGCTGGTATATGTCCTAACAAATTTCGTAGGGCAGTTGGGCATCCCTTTGCTGTCACAAAGCCGAAAATGAATTGTCAAGAGATGCAGTTCTACGTAAAAAGCATATTTGAGGCCGTGTTCAGATGGTTGCAGTTATTTTACTGCTGTTTTAATCTGTTTTCACTCATCAGTGTTACTAACACCTTAGCATAAGTGGAGAATTGGGTATGTACACACTGCTAAGCTATTACAAGGCAAGACAAAGTGGGTTTACTTAATGTCGTATTGCTTTCTAGGACTGTTCAGATGGATCATTCATTTAAGTGCAATTATGTATGCATTGAACAACACAAGGTGACAAGGTAGTTTTCCCCTTTAAGTGTAAAGGAAATTAGCAAGGTTTAACACATCTATCTATTGCATGACTATACAAAGGCTGCTGTAGTAACATGCAGAACCCTACATAGTAATGATGATCAGCTTACATCTTTGATCTGTCCCACTTACCCATTTTTTACTGAAGGAGGTGACTGTGTGAACTGAGGAGACCACAGTTTAACTATATGTTTAGTTAGAGCTTTGTGCACCTTTTCGGAATGTGTTGTTTTCCAGTTCCTATTACAGCAGAAGATAAATTTACTGAATTTAAATAGAAAGAAGGCCTGCTCTGTAAGACTGCATACAGCCAATGTATACTCAACTTGCATTCTTAAATTTTTAGATAAAGCCAAGACTTCTTACTCGAGACAGAATTTTAAGAGAAAAAAAACAGTTCATGAGCGTGGAGAAAAGAGAAGTTCACCTAGAACACTCTCCCCCTCCCTCTTTTTGCTCACTCATCGATATTCGTTATCTTAACATTGCAATTTTTTTATCAGGCTTCCCCTGAAAGATCAACACGAACACAGCAGAAGGAGTTTCAGACGTACGTTTTGGATGGAGTGATGGACCACTTACTTGCAGCTGATGTTTTACTGGGTAATGTAGCAAAGTTTAATTATCAATCTTTTGATTTGAGCAAAAGGTTTTGATTATTTAACTCTTTATTAGTGTGCTGTTTTGTTACAACTTGATGGTCTTTATTTTTGTTTCTGCTGCCCTTTCCTTTCCTTTTGATGTGTCAGTGGTGTTGCTGTGCTTGCATGTTCCCTCATTATCTTGATTGTGCCAAAGCTGTAAAACAGGTTATTAAAAAAATACTATACGGTAGAAATCTTTTGGATATGTAAGCCAGACAAATAGCAATCACGTCAGTAAGAACTGAAATGGGATCTTGCATCATCTCTCTTGTCCTTCTTGCCTTGGTAGAGGATCTGGAGCTTTTGTCAATTTATAACATGTGGGACTTTGGTTTTTAAGTTAGCTTTGTTTCCGTTTCCTCCTACCGTAGTTTTATTATGAATGCAGCACCCCAAAAAAACCCTGTGAGATTAGTACTCCATTGATCCAGTGAATAAATGGACAGGAAGAGAATTAGAAGCTTGTAACTTGGATGTCAGTAGGGTAGGCTGTCCCACCAGAGCATGGGCGTAGATGATCATGAAGCGGCCTGTAGGAATATTGCTGCTCAGGTGCCCAGCTGGATTTCATGGTGGCCTGCTGGACTTCCCAGCAACTCTTGGTCTGCACTATCTCCATCCTAGATGTCATGGGGCAGCATGCATTTCTGTTCAAAAGTGCTTGTAAGGCTCCCCCTTTCTTGCCACTGCAGTGATTTGTCTTTGGGTACAGTGCATTAATAAAATAAATCCAGAATCATGTTACATGAAGCTTTGGGTCAGGTTCTCAGAAGAATCTCCTGCCCTTACAAGTACTTCTGTGCAGCCCAGGAGCAAGGCTTTGGTTTCCCCAGGTGTTCCTTTTTTGAGGTTTTGCCAGCTTCTTACAGGTGCAATGCTATCAAATGTTCTGTGTGCAGATGAGGCAACAAGTGAAGAAGTGTGGGTGAACTTACAGCAAAATCAGCACCACCGATTTTTTTTTTTTTTTTTTTTTTTTTTAATGAAAGCACTTGCACTTTTAAAGCTTCTCTTAATATAGCTGAACTGACATTTACATACACACAGATGCATGCAGCTGATGCCCATTGACTCTCAGTTTTATTGAGCAAAACACAGCGAGGGATAAGTGATGCCAGCTGATATCACTTGTCATTTCAGGGTGTTTAAAAAAGGTTCTTTTCTTTTTAATTGTGTCTTACTTGTTCATTTTGTTCATAAAATTTAGCAAACTATCTAGATTTGGCCTACTTACAGTGTCAGGGCTGCAGTTAACAAAAGATAAAGAGCAGACCCAACATATCCTAGTGCTTACTGTTTTGAAAATGTGCTAATGAATAGAAAAGAAAACATGGTGGTCTGTTGTACAGCTGTAACAGTTCTCTGGGGTAACCTATGTAACCTATTCTCGGAAATTATCGTGGTCTGCAGGCCACATTTTCCAGCATTGCTTCAAACTATGCTCCTTCAGCTCAGTCTTGCATGATACAGCTTTCTGCTCATATGAATAATCAAATTAGCTTTAAATACCCTTTGAGTCTTGATGGCTGGTATTGTGAAGTTTGGAGTAATCAGTTCTCTTCTAGAACACAAGTTTGCGGTGAAACAATTAACATGTCACCTTCAAAGAATGCAACAGAGAGAGTATCTTCTCCTGGCTAAAGAACAGTGCTTTGAAACAAAGTTACACAGCTATGCCTAGAGTGCAGAAATGAGATTTTAAAGATCCTGCTTCTGGGTTTATTCCTGGATTATTTTGAAGAAGTAACTTTTCTTTCCCATCTGTAAAATGGGGATGAAAATACAGGTACCTTCATCTGCAGATCTCAAGGCCTTTTGTAAGTATGAAGTATTCTATTTTAATTCAGCATTAACTATGAGACTAATTAACTTAATGGCTCAAGAGAATCTTGTGATCATTTGTCATGGTTTAGCCTCAGCTTGCAACAAAAAAATATGCAGTTACTCTCTCACTGCTTCCCCCTCCCCAGTGGGATGGGAAGGAGAATCAGAAGCAAAAGGCAAAACCTGTGGGTTGTGATAAAAACAATTTAATAGAATGACAAAGGGAGAAGAAAATAATAATAATATTGATAAAAAGATTGTACAGCATGCAATCTTCTCACCACCTAGCGCTCAGCTTGCTCTTGAGTAGTAAATCCCCTTCCTTGAGCCAGCTCCTGACTTAAATACTGAGCGTGACATCCCATGGTATAGAATATCCCATTTGATTGGCTGGTTTGGGTCAGCCCGACCAGCTTCTGTGAAAATTAACCCTATCCAAGCTGAACACAGGACATCATTGAAGGTGATAAGAGACATCCATTTCTTTTGATTTTGAAGGCAAGAAAGCCCAACCAACCCTCCAAAGAATCAGACACTTCACGTTCTATCACTCTCTAAGATTGATGTGCTGAAGCTCATTCTCTTTGGAGGGATTTTCATGAATTTTAGTATTTGAAAAGTACTTAAAAAGAATCCTGAGATGTGAGAACTTACAGACAATTAACTGTGTTTTTTTTTCTATTTGTCTTTTCTTTTGGCTAGTCAAATGAACATTTCAACTCATTTCTAAGAACAAAGAGATACAGGGATTGCCATTCAAATCTTGATATTTGCTGTTCCCAGTAATTGCATTTAGCAAAGTATTCAAAGCAATCTTCCTTCTAAACACAGTAAATGCAGTGGGTCAGGTAAACGTTACGATTCAGTAAATATTGAGGGTTTCATGGTACCTATGGCAATGTAAGGAGCACGTGAGGAAAAAGGCACTGAAGAACTCCGTTTTGATCCAGTGCATAAATAAGGGCTTATTTTTGATTTTCAGTTCAGCTCCCCTTCTGTCCCCTATCAACAGTGTTCTATGTCCCCTACCAACAGTGTTTAAGAAAAGGCAAGGATTTTAATCCCAAGCTTTTCTCAGAAACAGGTGTTTACCAACAAAGCTCAGCTTGAGAAAGTGGTCCAAGCAAAAAAGTTCTGGTTGTAATTATTGATTAATAGATTGACTAAATTATAAGCATCTCATGAAGTCTTATAGTAAGATCTGTTTGACAAGACCAGTCTAATATTTATGCTCCAAGCACTGAAGGAAGATTAGCCCTTTGCTATCTTATCAAGAGGTCTTGATCTCTTAGATATACAGTTAATCACCACAACTTGGACAGGGTAAAATCCTAAGAAGGAAAATTAATCAATGAAGCTACAACTGAGGCTGATACATGGAGAGAGTTTTCACGACAAATTCAAAGTTATTGGGGTCCTACAGCCCTGCCTTGGGCTAGGATTTTGCATACTGGAAAGTTTCTATCTTTTGATGCTGAATGCATGCAAAGAACCTTTTATGGTAGTTTCCTTATCTGGAAAATGGATTTAATGATACTTTTATTTGCTCTCCTCTTTCTGCTGTGGTAATGAAATGTATTATGTGATGGTTAATATTAAACCACTGGGACGGGAACAGGCCTCTTGAAAGGCAAGTAATAAGTCTTATGTATTTACTAAGTGACCATGTCAGAGTGTTATCTTCCCTCCTGAACGATCTTCTAATTATTATTATTTAAAATGCACTTCATGGAAAAGGGGAACAAATGTTTCAGCCTTGGGACCTCATTTCAAGGTTGCACATTGTACAAAAGTGCATTACAAAAAACCTTTTATACCAACTGTAATTAGAGATAATTGTCAGCCGTCTAGCTGTTCATTATCAGGAATTAGTCACAAGAGGTTATCTCTGCTTAAAATGCCCATTACATTTCTGCTTGCTTGCATATTTTTATAGCAAGGACCTCTACAATTTTACTTCAGGATGTGAAAGGATAATTTACAGCCTGGCTAAGCGCAACGTACCTGTAAATACGCAGTGTGGATAGCTCACTTTAGTTCTGGTGTTTGGAGAGTAAGAGTGCTCTCGTTGCATAAAATTGGATTGTGCCTGATCAAATGAATTCAGCTATTGATTCTACTTTATGGGATCTTAGGAAAGTAACTTTAGTCTCTGTGTAACTGGAATAAAGCTACTCAATTCTTAGATCAGCAATTTGCATTGAATGGAAGAGTCAGACTGTACATCCTGGACAGCTTGTGAAGACAACATGTGACTGAGGATTTTGAGTTGATTATGATTAGGGGATGACCTCAACCCTCATATATCTGTACAATCTATAGTGGAATATTTACTGTTTCTCCTGCCAGTCCTTCAGGTACTAGATATGGTATGAAAACAAAACCTTTAAAATGTCCTGAAAATGTGTATATAAGATCTACTTTTATATATACAGATAGAAATGTGTTCTGTATCTATTTGTGTATGTATGCATATATATTTATACACACGTAAGTATACTTCATATTTTTGCTTTCATTGGATCTTCAAAGCAGTTACATGTCAAATCAGTAGACGTGGAAGCAAAAAATTGTTTATTAACTTAAATGGGATTCATGTCACACAGCTTTTGATATCTAGTATGGAGACATTCAGATCTGCACCAGTCATCCCAGGCTCTCCTTCTAACCAACAGATGCACTTTGGAGGAATAATTCATATGCACTATCATCTACTTTATGTGTCCCCAAACTGCCTTTTCCTTTCCTTCGATTATAAAGGGACCCAGGAGTCACTAGATCAAAGGTAGATACCTGCATTACATGTCTGCATTTAATCGGATGAGTCCCATCCCTCATTATTCTCACATGTGGATGGTGCCAGGTCTGAGGCACAGGAACAGACAAACACAGGATACAAATTAAGGGATGCAAAGCTTTAGCCACTTTGTAGCTGAAAAATGGAACAGCAAGCTCAGATGACTTGATGTACATAACAGGGGTAGTTAAAGGCAGAACCAAGAGCCAACTTGACATTTTTCTGAATCACTCTACAGGGTCTCATCTAAAAACTACACTTACTGTCAGTGTAATTAAAGTAGCAATTAATACCAAAGTAGCAACCTTAAATAACTCGACCTAGGCAAATCTTTGAGTCATTATTCCGGTTCGAGATTTGTCTTGCTTTCTTTGGAGGAGGAATTTCTTAGATACCATCTGTTTTCTGCCAGCTGTATTCTAAGAAAAAATAATCAAAAATTATTTTGAGAAAATCTATTGCAAATGAATGTTCAGGAAACGTGTGGGAGAAGGCCTAGCACGAAAGATGGAGCTACAACCTGTGACTTACAAGGTATTGGCAAGAGTAAGGTGAGATTTCCCATACCTTTGCGAGTATCCTGTTGTCTTCGCCCTTAGGACATATCAGAGGAAGTTCATGTTATTTCTATTTCTGCTCAGTGAATTGTAAGTTGTACTAATATTTTGCCTAATGCAGTGTTACAGTCCTTCAGAAACTGGACTGAGTCCACTGAACATATTGCTGATGATCATTTTGCCTATGCTTTTTAATCTCTTTGTAAAACAGCTCTTGGTCCTCAGGACAAATGCTTTAACCTATTTTTGTGCAGAATCAGGAGCCAAAAAAGAAATAATTAAACAGGAAATCAGTACACTTCTTTAGAATTCCCATAGTATGACATTCCTGGAAGCTTTTAAGACAGGCAGATTCTGATTCCTGCCTTTAATTAAAGACCCTTAAATGAGCTGCCTCTGCCAGGAATGTCATTGATATTCATGCCATTTTAATGCTGACATTGGATGTCTTCAGTTTTTACAAGGTATTGGACAGCAAGGGAAGAAATGCAACCTGAACACGATAGTCCTTGTAATCAGAGAGAGTAAGTGCAAAGAATCTAAAGAATTATGTGCATTTATCATGTCGTTCATGGTAAATGCTAATAAAGTGTTGTTATCAGCATTCGTCTCCCTGCTTTTTGACACGGTGAACATACTCTGATCTGAGAATGAGCAAATTGCTGCTACACTTATTTATTATGTATCTCAGTTACACAGCTATTAATTTGAGCTTGGATAAGATTATTTTTGTCTATTAACCTCCTGTATCTCCGTGTGTAAAACATCAAATCTTGAAATCCTATCCACCATTGATATATAAAGGGTTTCTTAATGAAAGCCTGTAAGACTTTAATTATCTAGTTGGGTTTCTAAGTGGGAATTGTGTTGTGCTTGGAGTTCAGCTGCTAGAAGAGGTTAAAAACTGCACAGAACAGAATTTGTGGCTCTAGTTCAAGAAATCTATTGAGCATATGCTTGAGGTCTAGTTATGCATATGCTTGAAGATGCACACAGGTTGCTGTATTCTGCTGAATCATGGGTAGAAAGCAATGTCTTCATAATTTAATTTCTTGATTCAGCCAACTGAAACTTTTGCTGCATTCTTGTCACTGGAAGGAGCAGTTAAAAAAATGTACTATCATCTTTTCTCTTTTCCAGTGAAGTAACACCTTGTCTAACAGATAGCTTTTCCTTTATGTTAAGCAGCGTGGTTCCTTAAATTTATGGTAATTTTTACTTACATGACCTTACTATTACATTTCAAAATAAAACATAAGTTCAGGAAAGAAACAGAATTCATAAAATTTCTGAAAATGGCTTTCTTAATTATTTTAATTCCAAATGTCTTTGAAAACAAGATTGACATCTTTTTTAGAAGAGTTTCAAATATTCTGTAACATTAATAAAAGACTTAATCCTACATTGTAAATAAACAGAAGATTATACAGTGATAGAAAGCGGAAGAGTTCCTCTGATTTCTATGCCTCTACTGGAGTTATCTTCCTCCAGCTGAAACTCAAGACCTGAATGTGAATATTACAAGCATTAAGGAATGGCTTCAGTTTAATGAAATGAAGAATGTAATATGCTGAGAAATGAAAAGTATCTTGATGTAGTTTTAACTGCTGGAGGGAGTGGAGTATTTAAACAAATACTCTTCATATTTCTACAGCATGAACATCAACACTATGGTTAACTATATAAATATTCCCCAAACTGTGCTGGTTGCCGAAAGGATTTGGAAAGGAGAGAATAAGGATTCTAAAGAAGTAGGAAGCTTCGCAAAATCTGGTTTCTTTTCCATTCTTCAGATTCTCTGCTGTCAAATATTATGACTGAGATCCTGAATATTTTATTTCTATAGTTGCAACACCAGGTGTAGTCCATCTCCTCTTTCTTCCTAACTTCTGTTAGCAGACTTAATATCCTTGAAGCTTATACCTCTTGTCTAAAGCTAGTTGAAACTGGCCAACATATTTAATAGTGGAGACTGGCAGACAGACAGCAGGATTGCAGAAGCTTCCTTTCCTTAGGAAATTAATTAAAAAATTATGAAGATTTCTTTTGGGTCTTGCATTTTCCAAGTTAATGGTGTTGGGCATGTCAAAATGGAACAGAGAGCATATTTTATTCTGGAAACTGAGAGAGAAGAGGTGTATAATTAGGCTAGTATTATATGACTCTACTTGGAATCAGAACTTTAAAAGCAAATATACTTGTGGAAGTCCAGAGACTTGTTAGAGTGTGTGTGAGTGTCTGTAAGAATATCTCACCTGAGCAAGTACTGTTTTCTAAAGGCCAAGCGAGGGAACAGCTGAGAAACAAGACAGATTTTATAAGTCACTGCCAACTCCTTTCATCCATGCGAGCTTTGCAAAAACTGCTGCTGTTTTCAAAACCTGACATTTCAGAACACCACAAAGCCTAGGTACTGGGACAGTTTCAGAGTAACTGCTCTGCCCCACCTTCCCAGGGCCAGAAATACCTGCAGAAGGCACTGTTTAATTGGTATAAAATGAAAAGTGGAGAATCAAATCCTGTCCACCTCACCCTCTACTCCTTCTTTCTCCTCACTACTCGTCAATTCTGTAAAGTCTTCTCTCAGTGCAACAACGTTGTCAACATCAGCATGCCAGCTTAACAGAGGAAGAAAGTTCTAAAGTATTATTTGGTATCCAGATGATTCACATCCTTTTACAAGGTAAAACACATCCTGGGATATTTGTGGAACAACGCTTCTTGGTGATGTAATGGCATGACAACAGCTTTGGCTGTAAGTGGCTATAAGGCATGGCTTAACATGTTACCCTCTTTTTTTTTTTTTTTGGCACTTATTTGGTATTTTATGTTGCAAGTGTGGAGTTTCACACTACTGTACTTCCATAAGGTAGCACAGAATCTTCCAGAATAATAAAGGAGAACGATAAAGCATTTCTATTTGGATTGTATACTTACCTTCCTATTTGGGCCAACTGGTCTTAAGAGGAATGGAGTGAAAAACACATTTTATAGAAGTCTCTGCTATCTTAAGCTTATGATAGAGGAGAGGAAGAAAAACTGTGTAAAGCTAACGTTCATTCCGTGGTGATGACATCCAAATACTGTGTCTGCCTTGTATTTTTAAGAGCAGAAAGGGTAGTTTCATCCCTAAAGGGCATGTCCATGACATGGCACTACTTGGGGATCAAACAGCTTTTACCCTGCCCTCCCTGTGGCTGTTTCAAAAGCTCTCCATGTTCTTGATTTAGTCTCAAGAAACTTCCAGTCTGTTCTGATATTAAAGTGGGCTGGTAACTTCAAGAGGATTAGGTATTAGGGGAATATAATTCTGTTCAAAACCAGAAAGTTGTCACTTTACTGCAGGTTAATGTCTGGACTAACAGCCAATAAGAAGAGATATTTCTGTTCCACTGAGATTGCTTCCCTATAGCTTTGCCTGCCTGCTACTTAATTTCTTTTTTGTTAATAAAAAATACACATTTTCATCTTTCTTGTTTTGCCCATACCGGCATGTGACCTTTGCAATAACTTGAGCTTTCCTTTAAGTCAGAGAGTGGAGATATATGTGTGTGCTTACCCTCTAAATTTGAAACATTGAGTTTGACACAGTTGATTTGGTTTCTATAGTTCATGGAGACTGAAAGATATGTCCAGAACATTCCTTTTCATCTTAACAACATCTTCAGTGAGAAAAAGTTCTCTCTGGAAATACTGTTTTGTCTCCACTGTCTACTAAGTTGGAGAACTATTGAAGGCATCTAAGTAAGAGCTGGGTTTTTCCTTTCCTTTCCTTTCCTTTCCTTTCCTTTCCTTTCCTTTCCTTTCCTTTCCTTTCCTTTCCTTTCCTTTCCTTTCCTTTCCTTTCCTTTCCTTTCCTTTCCTTT
>Ga0181612_180574_pt1 | contig 17541 bp, 7 predicted proteins | sample HoacroProtozoa21_FD_119630 | JGI IMG/M metagenome (GOLD analysis project Ga0181612, IMG submission 119630) | Hoatzin crop microbial communities from Cojedes, Venezuel. Combined Assembly of Gp0051906, Gp0051904, Gp0051908 | reverse complement strand
TCTATGTCCTTCTTGTGCTGGGGGCTCCAGAGCAGGACACAGGACTCCCGGGGTTGGTCTCACCAGAGTGGAGCAGAGGGGCAGATTCCCCTCCCTCGACTTGGTGCCCACACTGCTGGGGATGCAGCCCAGAAGGCCAGCCATATTCTGGGCTGCATCAAGCGCACATTGGTGGCTCATGACCAGCTTTTCATCCACCAGTACCCCCAAGTCCTTCTCCTCAGGGCTGCTCTCAATCCTCTCATCCCCCAGCCTGTATTGATAGCGGGGGTTGCCCCAACACAGGTGCAGGACCTTGCACTTGGCCTTGTTGAACCTTGTGAAATTCACACGGGCCCATTTCTCAAGCTTGTCCGTGGCCTCTGGATGGCATCCTGTCCTTCTGGCATGTGTCAACTGCTTTGCCTTGAAAGGAGTATACAGAGATGTGAAAGGGAGGGTGGGAAGACCACCTTGATCACAGGAAAGATAAACACAAAGTCAGTGTCACCACATTTACACCATCCAGTGGGAAACAGGAATTTTTGTTCCACAAAATAACTTTCAGCACAACACACTCTATCCTGTGCTGCTGAGGTTTCAGGCACCAAATTACCACAAAATTATGAGAGAACTAGAGAGAGTCCATAGGATAGCAACAAGGATGGTCCAACTTCCAAATACTATGACCTATAAGTAGCAAAAGGGGGAAGAACTGTGGTTTCTGGGATGATCTGGACAGTAGATAGCTGAGGGAAGTTTCAACATCTTCAAAAGCTACAGATCAGCTTCTGTATCTTTCAAATACAGAAAAGGCTGCTGCAAAAAGAGGAGAATAATATGTTCTCCATGTCCAGAGTGAGAGGAATGCAGAATTTACATAACTAGACATACTTAATGGCAGATGTCTGACTTGCATGTTTCAAGTGTCATATAAAGGTCGGATCACAGTAACCACTGACTTTCCTTATGGTCCCTTACTTAGGGTGTCTCCTGTAGCTCTAGCTCATACATAGAAGCATAAAGTCAAATCCTACAGCCCAAGAGAAGGATGCTGTACTCTAAAGCAGGAATAGCAGCATCAGAAGAGGACAAGTGGCTTACTAGATGCAGGGAGGCATCTATGATGCAGGTAGACTGCAAGAGGAAGGGAAGAAGTAATTACTCAACTGCAGCTCAAAGATTTTTGTATTTTATAAGGCATGATTCAGAAGGAGGCGAAAAGTTGCAGTAGGTACTAATACCTTTTGGTTCATGATGGCATGGGCATTTTTTCCCTGTTAGAAGACTAACAAACCTGGGAGCTCTATCTCTACAAAACTGCAGACAAACTCTCTACAGACTTCAGAGACCAAAATATAGATTAAGAGTAGCAGTAAGTGGAATGCACAGTACCCATACGATGACTGAGATCTTAACATGCTGCCACATACACAAGACACAAAAAACACAGGTCAACAGTAAATACGCTTTTCTTCTTCCATGATTATTAAGGTGGTCTGCTCATTAGTTTGTAACACAGATGAATGTACAGTCTGATCCGAAGACCTTTTCATGGCTGTTGAAGTAGTAACCATGGACAGGGCAGCTGTGCTACTGCACACGCTATGGCAAGTACATACATCATATTTCACCTAGTGTGACTGTTCACAGTTCCATCCAATACTGCTCTCCTGCCAACATTAATTTTTTGCCAGTTGTTTTTCCTCAGCTGATTTATTCACCCTAAAGCCAGATCCTTTAGCTAAAACAGAATCAAAGGGAAGTCATCTGCTTCTCCAATTTCAACAGCTGTACATTCCAGTTTTGCTGGGGAAGGAGGAGAGAAAAAAACCCCACTGTTATCTGCTAAAGGCGAGGCACCTTACTGATAAGAAGCACCTTCAACAAGCATGGGTAAGTCCCTTATACTTTCTGGAAAACAATCTAGTGACAGGTCAGCGAATCAATTTTTTCTTCGTGGAGGTCAATACTGAGCAGTGTAGGATTCGTATAGGCAATCAGGTAGTTGATTAAATGCAGTGGTGATCACTAATGCTTAAGCTATTTACCTTTGAGTGACTGCTTAGGGAGAGTTGCAAACACTCTCTCGTTGGAAGCAACCATAGGGTAAACATTTTTTAAAATGCCCTTCTGCAACCCTACACTTGGAACTTTGAATAAAAATATTTTATATATTTTATGCTTGAAATGCCAAGATGAAACAGATTTTCATTCCCCTCTGGACCAGGAATTCAGAGAGACAGAGAGAGAGGTACTATTTCAGTAGACTGATGCAATTAGAAACAAGAGAAGTGGGCAAACTCTGAGGCATAATTTATACGAATATATTCAAGGTTTAGCTCGCATATCGCTATAGCGTAGCAAGCTTGTAGGCACCCCAGTTTGTTCAACTGAGCTATTGCTTAGGTGTGAGTAGCACCCTCAGCTGGGTTCATAAATGGACAAATCGGGACACAGGAAATTAAATTATTCTGCACCGATCAGAGACACTGTTGTGACACCTGACATGGAAACCTGACCTCGTGCGCTGGCCTAGGAACACGAGCCAAGAACTTCAGAAGGGTTCGGTAAGGCTCTCAGCACAGAGGCGCGTACACAAAAGGACCTCTTAGCCTTCAGAGGAGAATTACAGTTTTAGGTAACGCCTCTGTCCAATTTTTGCTGAAGTCGGTTACGCACAAATAAACGACCCCTTTAGTTCCACACAGAGACTGGAAAGAGTTTAAAACAAAACAAAAAAAAAGGCGTGTTGATGGAAGGAAGAAGAGGAGACAAAGGCCATCCCATAGCACAGGGAAGCAGAACAATTAAGTTTTACAAGCTCCTTTTTCCCCTGCACCCCCCCCCATGATTAATGACCACACTTTACTTTCCTTAAGGAGTGGGCCCAAGGCTTGTGTATCAGTTTTTACAACCTGTTTTTAATGTGGAAAGATAATAACTGTGCAAACTGGAGCAGACTGTATAAAAATTCTCTCTGCAAATGTGATTACACATAAAACCCATAAAAATTGTACAAAGCGATAGATGAACCAAAACTGAACAGCTGTAGTTTTTCATTATTTTGGAACTGAGCAGAAAGAGTGTATGTATAGAGAATGACTTCAGTTTTTTTAATCTTCTGGACTTAATTGAATTATACATCTGCTGGGAATTTAAAATTTCAGAAGGAATATCACATTTCTGCTAAATTGAATTCTATATTGCTGAAATGAAGAACCGTCTGTGAAATATTAGCAATAAGGTTGATATATTTCAATAAACCCCTAGCAGTATAGTTCAGAATAATGTAGTACAGTTATATATATATTTTTATATATATAAAAGTTATTACCAATGATCTTAGTTGTAATCTCAAGACATTTTCAGCCCAGAGGACAAATTAAATAAAGTATCATGGCTTTTATGTTTTAGGGATGATTTTAGACAAATAAATTAATGACTTAACCACTTTGTGGCTGCTGTAGAACCACTTCTTGCACTGCTCTAGACTATGTCGTAAAATGTTTTCACTTCTGAAGAAGCCAAAAATAAAAACGCAGACCATGAAGTGCTCCAGTTCTAATGGAGCTGGAGAGTTCAATGTGGTCTAGGGGAAAAAACAGAAATAAAAAGTACTGGAGCAGTTCTCAACTGGTACAGCACATGGATGAAAACGACAGGATAGACTTTACAGACTACACATAGTTGTGGATGTGGCATTAAGCACTATCACAAAAGCCTTTTTTGATAGTTAGATGTATGGAGCTATTTTATAGCATGAAGAAGTCATCATAAAACCATTTAGTTTTATTTAAGAGAGACAGAACATGGAAAAAATGGAGAAGACAGATTAAAACCACAGTGAGAGATTAACCACCTACTTCAGGTGACAGAAAATCTCCTGGATCCCCTCGAATCAAACACTGCGTCTGCTGCTGAAACAGGCCCTGGCCCTTGGCATCTCTCCATCACAACCAGCCCCTCTGGTGCTACAAAGACCTCAAAGCTTATGGTTTTCATGCAATCTTGATAAACCAGAGCGATTTGAGCTGCGGCAGGGTTACTGCAAATCTTGCTGCCGACCAGTCCAACCCTGCAAGAACATTTGGGTCAGGGAATTACCCCCCTCCTGTGATTTCAGAGGATGCACCCCATGGGGTTGTAGGCTCCACGAGGAGCATCCCCAACATGGGCACATCTGTGCCTGGGGCCAAAGCGCTGCTCCTTTGGGCAGTACATGGCCTGATTCAACAGGTACAGCAAGACACACACAAAGTTAACTAAAGATCTTATGGGTATCAGCTGAATAAATTCAGCTCCTACCCTGCATAGTGCTGCCGAAAACCCCCATGACATGTAGGAAGCAGAGTTAAACCAAAAAAAAAAAAACCCTTCAAATGCTAGATTATCTGCAGTGCGTCAGTATGGCTGCTACAAACAGCCTGAATTGCGACACATCTTATTAAACACCCTGGCCAAAACCCAGTTCTCTTATCATGTAGTTTGCTTAAATGGAAGATGTCACCAAATGAGTTATGTTTACTTCCTGAAGAAAAGGCAAACAAGTAATGTAAGATGTTGCCAACGCTATCATTAAACACGCTGATTTTTTTCGAAAGGATCTAAAAAGCTTGCCTAATTCTCCCCGAAAATACACACATACACCAAAAAAGAAGAAACTGCTATTGCAATAGAACAACTTAATTAATAAACATTGATTGTGCTCATTGACTGCTGCAAATTGTATTAAATATTAACAACAACATTTTGTATATTTTATATTACTCATGAAAGTTTTATACCTTTGCCCTACAGCAGCCATAGATTTTATGTAAGCTTGCAACAAAAGTGACAAACTATTAAGCAGTACGGAGCACTTCCATTTATATTAGCTGCACATTATTATATACAGATATAATGCCTTCGCTTATATCTATCTGTACAAGAAGGTTATTTTCAAAACTAACAGACTTCAGGTCAGGAGTTTTTTGCCCTGTGACGACAGCGATAGCAACCTCTTCTACAACTCCCAGGTCGTGTCATAGTGGACCCATTGGGTATCGATACTGCCACTGGGTTCATCATCTCTGAGGTACCAGATCTGGCTTCACTGTCTTAGCTTGTACTATTATATCTTTATCGGTGAGGGTTATGGCAAACTGTTTGTGTGATGGTTACGCATCTGGTTACACATCAGGGACTGCTGCTTTGCAGGGCGGCACCACACTGTCCTTGGATGGAGGGCAATTACAAACAGGACACCTGGACTGTTGAAACACTATGGACCACCCATTCAAAACAGCAGAACATCTTCAGTGACCTTCAAAGAGAGGCTATTTCCAAGGAAATATCATCATTTTGGACAGTGGCTGCCCACTTCTGTATCTTTCATTAAAAAGCACTTAAAGTATTTCTGCAAACATCATGGCTTAATGCATCCGCCTCTAGAGAGGAAGGTAACAGCTGTTTAACAGCGCACAGCCATGCGATGTAAAAAGAGTTTACAACAGCAAGAACAGAAAAATACTGTATCTAATCCAAACTGTAAGGGAACTGAGACAGGAAAATCATTATCCATTCTGGAATGGCACCAGGACATTGCAAGCATGTGTGTGTCAGTGTGTGTGACACCCACCATCTTACCAAAACAAAGAGGAATTTTACTGATTACATGCGATCGGGCCCTAAAGCAGTCACATCTTGGGGACTGACAGCTGAAGGGAGTGTTCTTGTTTCTATTATCATCACCTTTTTTAATGGCAGCAATTGGAAAAGTTGTGCTGTCAACATGATTTTTTAGCATCTACAGTTCCAAAAGGGTAGGGTTAATGGAGAAATAGTGGCATCCAGGTTTTACGAATTATTCTGGAAAAGCAATTAAGAGGATGGGACATCTGCAGGTGATGATACCTCATTTAAGACTTTCTTCATGAAAGGAAGGTTTCACTCTTCTCCCTGTTCCCTCCAATGTTTCCCACCCCTAAAAAATTCATTTTCTCATCAATTTTTAAAAATTTTTTCAAAAATATAATAGAGACTAAAGAATTCAAAACATACCAAACTGAAAAAGTAATTACATCAATTAAAGTTTTAGCTAATGAGTGCAGATCAGAGCCAAAAGCATTTTCTTTTCCTTTAAACAGAAAGCAATATCAAAACTTTGAAAATCAGACATGAAAGATTTTGAAAGGCTCATGTAACTAGTCAAGGGTTACTGCCGACTTTGGATCTTGGCTTTCAGTAACATATGAGCTAGTCTTCTGTTTTAATCGCACTCCTTATCACCGTACTAATGCTCCAAAAAGCAGTTTAATGCGACATCCTCACTACAGATGTAACAAACCGATGCCTTGGCTATGGGCAGCAGCCCCTGAGCACTTCTGGAAGCCTGACTTTGGGATGAAGCAACCAGCCGGTCCCCAGCACCGCAGCTCAAAGGACCACAGCCACAGCAAGCTGCAGGCCACGTCCATCTGATGACATGGGGATGGTGACTATTTATGAGTTTTGATTCTCCTCCACTTCATTTCACAGCCTAGACATTACATTAGGGAGTATTTCAGCCCTATTGTCTATTACCATCAAAATTTTGGCAGACACAATTACATATCACCTCTCCAATTAGATGATACCATTTCAAGAGAATACAGAGGCCAAAAATAAAAGAAAAAAATCTCATACCATGCTTTCCCCCCCGGAAAAAAGGCACCATCAAAAAACCCCCACAAACCCAAACCCTGTGTCCATTTCCACTACTGTATGTATGATTCATTATGTCCTTTACCTACTTCCACAAAAGTATTAGAAAATATATTACTCCCTGCTGCTTGAGAACTGAAGGGGAACTGTTTCATATAAGCACACGTAGCAGACCAGAGGGCACGCTCATTCCTGGCAGAGAATTTGACAGGTTCAGTAAACTATTTACGTACCCGTACGCAACACCTCCAGACACAGACAGTGAACCGAACGGATTCAACCATCTTTACTCCTGGCCTGTAAGTAAATTAAATCTGCATCTTGACCATGTTGCCTGGAAGAGGTTATTCAATTATTTACAGGGCAATAACAGGTAACTGCACTTTACAGCAATTTGTAGACAGCTACTGTACAGTTTCGAACAAAGAAAATATGGACTGTGGCAGTCAGGATATATTAAAAAGGAGAATGAAAAAAAAAAAAATAGTCCTGCAAACCCAGAAGTATTTCTATGTTTTTCTCCAAGGGTCCTCAAGTCCCTGTGTCATATCTATCCTTGTCATATATTCAGCAAAACACACTCTATCTGAAAACAGGTTATTGCTGGAATACCAACTGATCTCAGAATTTGAAGTTTGCCCAGTTTTCTCCTTAAAGCCCATTTTCAAGGGCTCAGGTTACCTCCCTGTCTCCCCTTTGCCTAACACTGATCTCCATTCTAAGCTTTTGAGTATGTTCATCTTTTGAAGTGTCAAGAAATATAGGTATATGTAGCAGAAGGGAAATGAAATCCTGACCAGACCAGGAATTTAAGAGTCTGAAAGAATTCATCAAGAAAGTCACTTTAAACAGTCCTTTAGCCACCTGGACAAGTCTCCTTGGATACTCTTGCTTTCTCAATTTTCCCTCTTCCTTAGAGCACAGCAGAAAACCAGTTCTTTCGCTGTACCTTCCGTACTCAGCTGCACCTGCTTTGCTCTAAGATACTATTTATCATCAGAAGATACTTTGGGACACAGCTTGCAGAAAAAATTTCAAGCATTGCTTAGGCAGGTAGGTGCCCACACGTACACATCCAGCTTATCGTGCCTCTACAGCGGCCAGCTGGAACTGACCACGCAGGGATTTGCAAAGTGGTTTGAAGAATTAACACGCTGGTACGGGACGCAAGAATTACGTGTTAGGGCAGTGGAAACTGAGAATTCCCAAAGCCAGAGGAGCTGAAGGTCCCCGCTGACTTTCAGCCGAGGATTCAGTGGAGGGAACCAAATCACATCAAACATGATTAGCACAGCCCTTAGTGACAAGCAGGGGCTCCTTTTACTTACTGGGGGGTGCTGTTCAACAGCAAGTTGAAAGTAAATTAGGGTTCAGACATGGCTTTGGACTTCGCTAATTAGATGTATCCTTTGCTATATGTGACCATTAGCTCTTCATACAATGCTATACACACCAGCTCGTACACACAGCTGAGGGCTAGCCCATGCCTGGCTTTCACCGGCCAGCTCTGTAGTGAGCCATTATGGGCTGTGGCTTTCTTACCTTCAATTTTGCAGCTTTCTGCTCCTAAAAGCGCCACTGGCTTGTGTGAACTGTGGCTCCAATTCTGATCACAGCAGAGCGTCAGCCCTGCACGTCAAGTCACCTGCCATCTCTGTATAGTGCGCTTAATTAAGGGGCATTGTGTGAAAGTAAGAGCTGGAAAAAAATAAGTTGAATTTGCCCTAATTGCACATCAAAATAAAAAATTATACTCATTGAAAGAAATCAATGTGAAAGCCCTTTCTTTGAAGGGTGAACATGGGGCTCAATCTTTGGGCTCATTTATTTCAATCAGGAAGAGAAATGATTGTTAAACAAAGTTCCCAAAGTTCATTTTTTTCACTTCCAGATAATAACATTTTCTCATTGCTAGATGAAGTCGTGCGGAGGGCTTGCACTTTTCCATATTATATCGCTTGGAAGGTTTATTTGCCACTCAAAGAAAATTATCACTGGCAAGAAACTATCAGTTTGCTGTTTGAGAAAGGTTTTGGGAGCTGCCAGAGAGGGACAGGTCCTCTGCTCTTGCTGCCCACACAGGAAGCATCACCTCTTTCACAGCACCACACTTCTACACACCTGAATTCCCACATGCTTGGCTTTTCTAGATGTATTAGTGACATCCAGGGTGTTTTTAAGAATCTGAAGCAGTATTTTAAGGACTTTAAATAGTACACATTTACTTTTCTTCTGGAAAATAAGCACCATCCTCTTAGATCACATAAACCTCCCTCTCCCATATCAGCAGAAAAAGCTTTCTGATCAGTATTTGCTTTGACAACGGAACACCAATTTTAATGGCCATCCCAGTGCAGTACCTCAAAAATAACTGCAATTAAGACTCCCGTAGCAACTCCCATCACAACCAATTAATTGCAGATTTGCCTAATCCAGCTGTTTGAGTTAGTAATAATACTCCTTGGTTAAATCAACTCTTTTTGGAGCAACCCACAGTGTTATAAATTCAAACTCTGCAGCTCTAGAAAAAGAAAACAGGAGTTTTACGTGATATGCTATGCACCCTAATCACAAAGGCAGGCAAAGCTAAAGGATATGCTGAAGGCTTCCATGTAAAACACACACTTTTGCCCTTTTGCTTCCCCAAAACTGTAACAATGTTAAGCCAAAACACCTAAAGCCTTTGAAGGGCTTTGTCTGGAAAAACTACAAAATCATGCAACAGCTAGTGCACTAATTAATTAAAAACAAGTATCATCATACCTTTCCCTTTGGTATATGAAAGCAAAAGTATTTAAGCAACCCTCTACACTAATAAAAATAACGGGTTTTATTTAATAAGATATTCCTGCTACTCAGGCAAGGCCATCTATAGTAAGCCATATCTCAATTTAGACTATTTCAGTATGATATATGCTAAATAAGTGCTGAAAACATGGTAATGGATTGGGCATGGAAGATAAAAGACTATGTGCAGCCACTAGATTTGAACTTTTTATCTTAGAAATAAGATTGCTTTATCTGCCCAGATTCACGGGACTTGGCTAAGAGCCGAGTGGGCTTACAGGTGTTAAACTAGCCACTGGCAGGCTATCATGGCTTCTCCAGAGGCAGAGGAAATATTTTTCTACTTCACAGAAGGAGCCGCATGCATGAAAAATCTCACGCAAATTGGATTTATCTGACTTTACTTTTCTTCTTCAGTGAAGATGTGGAAAGATGACGATTAAGCAAGCAGTTTCCTCCTACATCTTCATTCCAAATTGTTTCCACAGGCTCAAGTCTCAAATGACATGTGCCTTTTTTGGCTGGTCTAATGTTGGAGTAAGTAGATCTGTGAATCCCTTTCCACTCCCTGAAAGACTAAAAATAGGTTTCAGGGCTTGAGATTGTCTGGATGACTTAGATTCCACTTCAGCTTCTCTTTTGCACAGATAACTGCGATAATATTCTTTTCTAGGATGGACTTGCTACTTTGAGTTTCTAAGACTCATCACAGATATGAAAGTGAACTTTTACATTGAGTCCAAGAAAGATGAGTTTAGAGGAAAAAGAATAAAACAACACTTGTCTTTAGATTGTTTGGGACCTACCACCACAATTCCATTTCAGAGAGAGGACAAAAAAGAAGCCGACTCTCAAACTGCAACACGTTGTAAACTATTTGCCCTGCAGTCTGTTCATAGATGCTCAATGTTACAAACGCAGCCACACAGGACAGCCTTGGTAAACAGAGGCTGCAAGCCTGCTGATGACTATCTCTGCAAGCAACGTAAATTGTTCTATCTTTGCTTCCCCAGTATATCCACACTGAGGAAAGCAGACCTAAAAAGTAAAAAACAGAATCTAATAAGGCATTTAATTTTCCTCCCTTAAACATATATAGCTATGAATCTCTGAACAGAAAACAAGCTGCAGGTAGAAAGCAAAAAAGGATTTGCTGTTAACGAATGCTACATGAAAGTACTCTCTTTTTTAAGACCCTTCTCCGCCCCCCCCACCGACAAGAGTAACATTTTTATGAATTAGTGGACTTTTACAACTGAGCAGTGAACACTTCACTTCAGGAAATGAGAGCAAATATTATTTAATTTTACAACTCCCGTGCTGCTTAATGACGTAAGCCCAACTCTAGTCCTCACTTTAATTTTAAAGCATCATATACAGTCTCCACTGTGTCAGAAGTGGTGTTCATTGCTCACTCGTGTACTTCACACATAGGTACTACAGTATCTTGCTTCTTCAAAACTGAGTATCTGCCTCAAACTAGCAGTCCAGGAAGGGACATACCTGTACCAGGTTAACTGGACTCTTTTTATACCCAGCTCACATTCCTAGGAAACTCCTTCCAGCTACAAAAATCCCGCCTAAAACACTTCTGATAAAGGAACTATCACTTCTTAATTGGAAGATGTTAGCCGCTGCCTAACCTACATATATTTACTTATTTTAAAGACATGAAACCCCCTACTTGTGCTGAAAGCGCTTCTAAGTGACAGATATGATTAATCTCCAAAGCCTCTCGCCTTTTGCTTTTCAATGATTTCCTTATACTTGCTGCAGTTTATTTTAATTAAATTGTAATATGGACTGAATTTAGCTGCTTTTGTACAGAGCCTAGCACAGTGGCAGATAAGTCTGTGGGTTTTCTGAGTCTAGCTGTTTACACAAGAATTTACAGAAGACACCCTTTTTATATTTCTCTGAAGTAAAACAAAAGTAAAAAATTACAGCATAAATATCTAATTTTAAAAAAGGTTTTGGCAGAGCACACAACCGCCAAATCAGCCTCTTTGTATTAAGCTGTCTTCAGGGAATGGATTTTTGTGACTGTGAATTACTGTTTTTAATATAAAAACATAATCGTGTTAGTTATTTGTACTAAGTAATTTAGCTTGCATGATACACTGTTTCATTCAAGCCAAGCACAGCCCCCCACATTTCCAAAACTCTTTTGCTCCTACCTTGTTAATGGAACTGGCACAACCATGGAAAAAATGAACCCAGACCCCACACGTAGTCTGTTCTTATCCTTGAAGCACACAGAGAACGAGAGTCAGTAATATTGAGAAACATAGAATGCTTTGGGTTGGAAGGGACCTTTAAAGGTCACATAGCCGAAACACCCTGCAGTGAGCAGGGACATCTTCAACAAGACCAGGTTGCTCAGAGCTATGTCTAACTTGACTTTGAATGTTTCCAGGGATGGGGCGTCTACCACCTCTCTGGGCAACCTGTGCCAGTGCTTCACCACCCTCACTGTAAAAAAAAAAAAAAAAAAAATCCTCCTTACATCTAGTCTAAATCTACCCTCTTTTAGTTTAAAACCATTACCCGTTGTCCAACTGCAACAGGCCTACTTACAATCCACTTGATCCGTGTTGCTTTACACATCCATTGCAAGCCACAGTTTTGCTTAACCTTTCCCTAAAAAAAATTAAAAATATTAGTGTCTTCTACATGTCCCATTCTCAGAGGTCACATGTTTCCCTAATAACACCTTTTCAACATACTATACAAGAAATTTCCACTTTTATTTCACCTTGGGTAACATGTTATCTTACATCAGCTCCACTCTACCTTAAAGCAACCTGATACTTCTACCTCACTGACACTTTGCTCTAGAATTACTTCCAGGAAATAACCACATAATACGTATTTACAAGAAAATGCTTAGTGAAGTGGATTTTTGGGGTAGGACTTATGCAACAGCCCGTGACTCGAGTGGAGCTATCCTCCGACCAGAGGGCCCATGCCCACAATGCAGGGAGCAGGAGGAGAACCGGGCTGCACCCAAGGGTTGTCTTTGGTCTCCCATACCGGGACGTGGCAATGGGTAACCAGAGAAAACCCACAGCACTGTGCTAGCTGTGCGCCAGTCCCCAGTGCTGCAGCATGGAGAATCTGGAATGAACTGCATGACCTTCACCTCCACCACCACAACCAGACTGTGCACATGCTTTTATACATATTCATACGTGCTTTTAAACATATTCAAATACATATTCATATATGACAAAAAAAACCTCAAAAGAAGAAAGAACTCTGCTCTAACAAGACATCTTAGATGCAACCACGATCTTTAAAAAGGTTGGCAGTACCATTTGCAACCAACCTGGCAAACTGGAAATCACAAGTCAGCAAAAAAGATACAGAGGTGGCTACAATGAGATTCTCAGTCCTTTCTTTACAGCTGAGTTTGCTTCCTAAGCTAAAAAATTCAATATCCACCACAAAGGGAAGAAAAAAAAAAAATCAAAATAACTAAATAAGTTAGCCTGGTTGGATGACAGCTATGGAGATATCTGATGACAGTGTAAATCACGGAGGACGGAGAGGAATTACACAGCATGACTCTCAGGCACAGAAATGAAAGAGTGGGACGAACTTAGGGAAGAGCGTGGCATAGGCTGAGCGTCAGAAAACATTTCTTAACAGCAAGATACAATATAAAGTCGAATATTTTTCCCACAGAAAGGGGAAGTTATTTGAGATGAAATTAGATAAAACACTGGAAAGCACAGCACAGACAGCATTTCTGAATTGATGAGGTCATGGAGGAGAACACTTAATAAATCCTGCCCTTCCTGCTTCTCATGATTAGGTTTTCAGTAAGATTTCAGTAAAACAAACAGCCACACAGTGAAAATATATTAATTTCTTATTGTGTTCTTGTCTTCAGAAATACCTTGGATTTCATCAGCATTAAGTTTAGAAGTGTCATTCCCATTTGACGTGACTATTACACACGGAACTATTTTACCATTATTTGTCATTTTAATCCCTTATTTTCTCCTGCCTATTGCTGCAACACAAAATTACCCTTTTAATTGTGGACTTTTAAAGCACTTTTATTTCAGGCATTTCAAAGTACTTTGCCGACATATGTCCACTATCAACACCCTTCAGAATCAATATGGTGCATATCAGCATTGCATGTTATTGACCCAGATGTTATCCCATGATTGCTGGACTGTCCAGCTGCTTAACATGATACATAATTAGCAGGCAACACGATGCCCATGAAATTCTCTGGTGTTGCATGTGCCCACAGTAAATTAGAAGATTAAAACCGAGGCCAACAAGGAAAACAAAATTCAGTGTTTCTGTTTGATGCCTGCAGCACAAGAGATCATGAACCAGCAAAGGCTTAGGGGCAGTGGTAAAATAGGTATTCTCTTACACGACCAAGTGTTACAACAGAAAACCCTCTACTATGTGTTGGGTTGGGGTTTTTTTCCCATTATTACTATTCTTACAGTCTTACTCTAAACAACATACAACATTCTGCAACTCAGTTCAGAAAGAGATGGGGTAACTCTCAAAAAGTGACTGAGAAAAGAGTTTTGTCCTGGTTTTTAGTTCCATCTGAACTCTGAGGTAGAATTTTCCAAAATGCACAAATAATTCAGGATCATAGTTGAATTTGAAACATGGAAGTTTCTCCTCCTGATTAAATTTTTTCTTTTCTGTAGGGCAACCAAATAAATATATGTTCTTTTAAAAAGCAGAGTTATTCGAGGCCTCCTTTCGACACTGTAGAAATCTTACTGCAAAGAATTTTTAAATTACAGTTTGTTACATTTGTGACTAAAATCTCAAAATTCTCGTGATTTATAGTCTTTATGTTGAAGGTCCTTCTCTACACTGCGTAGGATCTCACTGTACATGACACTGTTCATCAAGAACTAAAAGCAGGGAATAAGAGAGAGAAACCACATCACAGCAGCAGGGAAAAGTCAGCACGTTTTCACAGACTGAAAAACAGTAATTAGAGATTATAATATCGTGACAACCTATTATCATTCTGACCCCCAAAGAAAAGTAATGAACACGAGCAGCAGCGTAACAGGAAAGCACATGCTTACTGAAAGTGTTGAGTGCCATGTCATAAAGCTGAAAAAGTGTACCACAAGGAACAATTTGGCAATGTATGACAAAACATCCAATATGTACTGGAGAATGTAACAGCTGTTTCCTTTCACATCAATCCATAGTCTCTGCAGGTATTTCACCCAAATTCCCGCCTTATTTTTATTTTGAGCAGCAACATATTCAAAATATTAGTAACTATTCCAGATACTGATACTATTACGTCAAAGTGCTTATTTATTCCATGAGATGCAGAAAGACACAGGCCACCTTCCTTTCCCAGACCAAATGCCAGATGCAAAGACTTTCATACAAACAAACACTGATCAACTCCCTTCAACAACGATTATATGCCCCATTGCAATTAAGAAAAACATATCTCTAGGCCCATCTCCATAAAATGCGACAATAAAACAGCACTAAGTTTTAAACCAGAGAAGTCTGGAGTTAAAAAATAGTCATCCGCCCATGTCATGATTGGTCCTGGCTTGGTGTCTAGATTAACTTCAGGTGTGGATTGCTGCTAGGGAAGGAGGAGGCAGTTAATAAAATGACCATTACTGCTTCCCCATATGCAGGCTGTGGTGTTACAGGATACAACAGTGGTCATTTGGGGCAGTGCCTGTCCTTCAAATTCTCTGCAGGCTTGCAGGGATGCACATAGACAGAAGGCTAGCAGAAACGCGTGTACCCCAGTCACAGCAGAGGCAATGCCCACCTACCGCAGAACGACAGGGCTTCTGAGACCATAGTCCACTGCTTCCAATAAAAAGCACTCAGAAAATAATTCATTTTTCCAGTCAACAAAGCCAATCCAACTGCACAAAGATGACAAGTTTCTGCTAAAAATTGTTCTTGCCTCCTTGAGTGTAATAAAGGTTAAACAAGGAAAGGCAGACAACAGGAAAGACTTTTTTCCTTTAGTATGCTTATTTTGCATTTGATAGTACACTGCATGTGCTTACTGCTCATTCTAAGCATATGAGGTTTCCACGCTTCTTTAAGAGAAAAACGTGGTTAAGTAAAAAAAAAAAAATATCACAAAAACTGTCAGGGAGATTCAGGAACAGGATTAGCACCTGAGGCTCTTTCAAAATCATTTATAATTACTTTACAAATACTAAATCAATAGTGTTCTTGTACACAAAGTTTACTTAATGTGTTTTGCTTTAGTCACAATTACTCTCTCCTCTCTTAGAGCTGAAGACTGTAGAACCAAGACTTTATTTTTCACAATAACAAAGAGGGCTTTTATAAAATTAGATGGAATAATTGCCACACTTCTCTACAGCAGAATTTTACACAACTTTGCTAAGCTCTCAAAGCTAGGTTTTTCTCTGTACCTGACACACATGTATCTCAAGCTGTCTGAAGCTCACAACCAAAACAAAGGGCAGGGTTGTCACTGCTGCTTCCGGGGGAGGTGGTAAATCTGCAGACACAAAGCAAGAGCTCTGCTTTAAGGCCTTAAGCACCCAGCCACCAACAGCTGCAAAGACGGGGGAGCACCAGCACCTCAGATGGTCTCCACTTCCGGCATGGCAACCTGGGTCCACAACATGGTTGGGGCTCCAAGTGGAATTTGGTTGGTCCCACAGGCAGCTAAGGAGCATGCCTGCTTTGTATTTTCCCGTCTGGGTTTCCTGAGTACCAAAAGCTAGCCCAAAACACATTGTTTTGTAACATAGGAGGGAAGGCCTCAGAAACACGGTGCTCATCACAGTGTCTCGGTCACTTGCATTTTTCTACAAAAAGGCAATATTTACTCTAGTATGCCTAGTTTTGGCTTTGATAAAGAGACTATCAAAGATATTCTATGATTTCTTATGTGTGGAAAATCTCGGTTTCCAGAAGCCTCAAAGGGCTGCTAAAATACAGCATACTTGCAGAGATAAATTTGAGATAACGCCATGCACATCTATGCTATTTACACACAGAAACATAGAACTACTTTAGTTCTACGCAATAAATTGTAAATTGCATCAGATGTACGACACAGATAATAATACTCAAAGTATATGTACAATAAAATACAAGTTCAATTCGCAATTGAAGCATTTTTGCCAGACGCATCTAGAACATATACAAACTTCTACTACGTACAGAACACACTGCGGAAAAAGTGGGAAGGGTCTAATGATTACAAACAGATTATATTACTGAAAATATTTACACTATATATCACTATATACACTATATATCAGCACTAAACACAGCTGGGGCACCATACCTGCAAGTTACAAAGTCAGTTTCATCCCGAAGCGGCAAAACTTTCAGCAGAAGAGGATACCAGGCCTGTGCCGCTTCCAGCAACAAAACCCTCAGCTTACAAACAAAACCATCAGCTTACAAACAAGGGAGGTGCTTGCACAGAGAAAGAGCCCCAGCCTCACAGCACCAGAAAACAAACCCCAGGATTTGGAAAATAAACAGGCAGAAGCTACTTTGTAAGGGGTTCGGGCAGCCTGCTGTCCTGCAGAGCGCACAACACACAGGCCCTCTCCTGCTCCACACGCATAGGCCTGCTCCTTGAGGTCACCCAAAGCTCAGGGCTATCACTCGCTCCCCGAAAACCTGCCCAAACAGGGAACCCGAGGGCAGGGCACTGATAAAAGCAGTGCAGTTTTCTCAGGACTGGAGAGGGGAAAGCAAGAAAAAGGATACATGAAGAGTCCCCGTTAAAAATAAAAGCAGAGAGGCAGGAGACCCTGGCTAACCCCTCCGGCGAGGCTCGCTGCCTCATGTAAGCAGCACCCGAACTACAGCCACGCAGGTGAAGCCAGTTTAATCAGCAGCGCGCGGCATAAAGCAGGACGCGGGGAGAGGCGCAGCTCCCCTCCCGCCGCGGCCCACCAGGCCCTGGGCCCACCACGGCGTTCGCCGTCCCCGCCGCCCCTTTCCAGGCCTGTGCCCCCCGCCCGCAGACCCCCCGCCACGGCCGCCCGCAGCCGCGTACCCGAACGCTGGCGGTCCGCTGCGCGCCGCTCGGGCCCGACCGCGGGGAGG
>Ga0181612_158881_pt1 | contig 17541 bp, 9 predicted proteins | sample HoacroProtozoa21_FD_119630 | JGI IMG/M metagenome (GOLD analysis project Ga0181612, IMG submission 119630) | Hoatzin crop microbial communities from Cojedes, Venezuel. Combined Assembly of Gp0051906, Gp0051904, Gp0051908 | reverse complement strand
CCAGTGCCTCACCACCCTTATGGTGAAGAATTTCTTCCTAATATCTAATCTAGATCTGCCCTCTTTTAGTTTTGAGCCATTCCCCCTTGTCCTATCACTACACATCAGCTTCAAGCTAGTGATCCTGTTAATAGTACCACACCTGTAGTAAAGAACATATTCTGACAACCTGACTTAATCTCATTGCCCTTTACACCAGCACTTACTCATGTAACCTGAAGTGGTGTAACCCACAAGCAGGGTTATGTCTTAACCCTCCCCTCCTCAGCCTCCTGCATGCTGGCTGTGCTACGCGAAGGCAGGCAGGTGCCCTCTCCTGAAGGGCCACGCAGGCATCAAAATGTGCACCGAATCCCTACGAGTTTCCTTTGCTCCACAGCTTTTGTCCCAAGACCTGGCTCTGTACGTACAGGTTGGGCAGTGATGGGAAGCCATGCTCTGACTGTGGCCCCCACCTGGTCCCTTTACGGTCTCGGGTGAGGTGGGTTTTACTGCATGCTGCTCCTGAAGAACAGCGCTGATTCCAAGGCAATCCGGGCATCCTCCGCTACAGGCCACACAGAGCTGGAAATGCCAGTTTTGAAAAATAGGCTCTTTCTTACACCTCCCCCCTCCAGCCACTAACTCCAAAACCTGTCTGTGAGAGACTCCAGATCACGGATTATGTTCTCGCCTGACAAGTTCTGCTCTCCTGTTTCTGGGCAGAGCCCCTCTGACTGCAAGGACAGCAGACCGGGAGCCGTTCAGAGAGCACAGGGAGCCGCGCTGCTGGGACGTCGGGCAGGACTGAGGTGCTCACCTGGAAAAAGCCGAGGAGCAGAACCATGCTCTCTTCCCTCCCCCTGCTCCCCGTCTCTGGGAAATGCAAGAACTCGCTTTTGGAGAAGGAAGCAGCAGAAATGTGAGGAAAAAACCCTAGCTCAAGCAGGGACATCGCCCCTAGGACGGAAGCACATGTGGCACTGTGCGGCTGGCGGGCAGCAGCACTGCAGGCGAGAGGAGAGGAGAGGGGGGACGGGAGAACGGTAGCTCCACATTCTGGATTTGCCTGGTGCGCAAATCAGCATATTTACAGCTCCGTCGCTGGCAAAGAAAGAACTGTATTAGCTAAACAGTCTCGTGTTTGAGCGTATTTCTGAGCCAACAATAAGCATGAAAGTAATTCATACACTTGTAGGGAAAGGAGGCAATGAGTAAGATGAAAAATTTATTAATTTCGCATTTATGCTATTGCTCTTAACCTCTAATATATGTCTATGTACATATAGAAGGTGAGACAGAGTGCACATATTTATTAAGCGTCATTGCTTGAAGTCAGATGATTGCACCAGAAGTTGATTTAATCAAAAACCTTCAAACTTCACAAGCTCGGTCACAGGTACTTCAGCATCTGACACTCAGAAGTCCCATAACCCAAATTTAACAAACCAGGTACTTCATCGCTTCCTCCAGAAGACAGGTGGAAAGCGCAGTGCCTAAGAAGTCCCTCTGCAGTGGCTAGAGAGGACCAGGACACTCAGAAGTGGCCTCAGGTGCTTAACTTTTCCCCAGAGAGGGTGAGACTTACCTCCAGCAAAGCCAAGCATATGACTCTTCTTCTGGGAGCTTGTCACCTGCACTCTTACTTTGAAAAGCCGAGGAGAGTTCCATGAGAGGTCCCATTTCACCCCAAATCTTCACAGTTAAAACATTGATTTTTGGAGACTCCCTGTCCCAAAAGCTACATGTGAGATTGCGTTGTGTCCCATTCACCCTCCTCTCCCCTGGCCAGGGCAGGCATCGATGCAGCTGCCGAGTCAGCCAGTCAGTTCAAGTTGCTGATCCAACCAAAATCAGAAATGAGTATTTCTGGGGAACCATTCCTCCTCCGTCTTTTCAGCTGACCCCGCTCCACTCCCATACAATTAATTGTCTCTAGCCCTCAGTCCGTGCCTGCTCACGGGGCTAGGCGTTCGGGTGCTCGCCTAAGCAAGGGAAAGGGCCGAAGCCCGAGGCCAGCTGCGGCGGCAGCTGCCGAGCTGCGTGGCATCGTACGGCCACGCGTGCGCACCCCAGCACGTGTCGCTAGGAGAGGGGACTACAGTGCAGCCGCCCGTTCTCCCAGTAAGCGGTGCAGATGAAGGGAGGTTTGTCCCTTCCCTGTGCTGGGCGTCAGAGTAAGGCTGGACCCTTCCTATCCAATTAGGGTTGCCAATTCAATACAAAGATACCAGCATCAAATAAAGCAAACAATATCCACTGTTTGGATATAGTTTTTAAATTACGGTTGGGAATATTGAAGTATTAGCTAATTACGCCTCCTCCTTTGCGCCCTTTCTGTGCTTTCAGCTGCGAGGCTCAGGTCCGACCTCTTAAAAGACACTGGAACATCATTCCCAGCTCACAGTGTCTGTACCCAAGGACGTGGCAGGGAAGTGGATTCAGAACGTGGCAGAGGTGGAAGTGCCACCAGAGCTGGGTTTCTGTTCTTCCGATTCGCAGGGGCTGTTCTCTGTGCAACATGCAGACCTGGCCCACTGCCCTTCGGACATGCTGGCAACGCTCGTTTCCCGCAGGTTTCTGTGTACATTCTTCTACAGTTACGAACAAAACACGTTCGGCTTTGTATCTGTTGCACTTTCTGGGCGGTTAGTCGTTGCGCCTTCAGCCAAAAGCCTTCCCAACGATTTTCAAGGCATACGCAAACAGCTGCCGCTTAATTCTAAATTTACTTCTTTAATTTTTATATGCTCTTCCCATTTGAATGCTCTATTTTCCCATAGCATACATAACAAAATAATAATGGGAGAATAATTCATTTGCGAAGGTCCGTTGTCATTCCCACGCAACGCTTAGATCAGGGAACAAAGTTCCGCGTGCTTGGGGCACCTCTCCCCCGTGTTCCGGTCCCCGAGACGCCCTCAGACACAGCGGTCATTCTCAAGACTTCTTCCTACAGGAGACTTATGAAGCTGTGTAAACCTCTAGTCCCCTTCTTAACTCCACGGCAGCCCTTCAGAGCTTGGCTGATTTGTAGCAGCAACGCTTCGGCCATCTTTCTGGAAGTCACCAAATCCGGTGGCGGTGGGTCCCAGCCTCCGGTTCCGCTGCTCCTCCTCGGTGGCTGTGTGGCCCGATCCCCTGCCTCCAGCCGCGACCCCTCCTCGCTCCCACGCTGCAGCTCGGCCGTGGTTAAGCAGTTGCTGGGCGCCGTGAGACCGTCGCCAGCCAGCGTGGTGCTGCTCCCCCCGCCTCGCTAGCCACCCAACGCCGAACGCAGCAGCTCCAGCACGCCAGGTGGAGAGCAGCCCAGCTGCCGAGCCTCTGCCCCCACGGAGGCTGTGCCAGGCCTCCAGCCCACCGCAGGGATGTCGCAGCCGCCGGAAGGGACGCTGGGTCAACCTCAGGTGCTTCGGCCAGGGAGGCTCGCGCACGCGTTCCAGGGGTCGGCGAGGACCCTTCGCGCGGCTCCCAACTGCGCCGAACGGTGTGGCCGCGGGCAGGAGGGGGAAGCCAGGCAGGGAGCACTCGGGCTACAGCCTCACTCCTCTTACAACGGGCAAGTTCCAAACAATGCTTCATGAATTACCAGATTCACAGGCCTAGAGGCAATAAAACAAAAAAACTACAAAAAAAACCCAGCCTCTAGCACGTAATTCATCCACTGAGAGGGGAAAAAAATATCCTGACTCTAATGGAGGATCATCAGAATCATCTGAGACACCAAAAAGCAGAAGTCAAATACTGAGAACAAGCCTCACCAATAGCATGAAAGGCTGTGACAACAGAAAGCTGAGTTAACGAGAGATGAATTGTTAGGCAAGTTCACTTGGCCAGTAATAAAAATAAAACCAAAATAAATCAGAAAACAGCCCACGCTTACTGAAGAGAAATTCAAAGTGAGTTTAAAAGCTGAGAATTAAAACAAGAGAAAGAAAATTCAGCCTGTGTCTTTCTCGGATGTGACCTAAACTTGCTCATCCTCCGAGAGGAAAATGGGAACCAGAAGCACAAAAGGAAAGCCTGTTCATGTGATCAATGCGTGGGTGTGAGGGGAACGTAAGGACAGCAAAATGTCTGGAGATGAAGAAAGCAGGCTGTGGGTAGCACCCTGAAACCAGGGACCTCAGGGAAGAGAGGGAAGGATGGAAGAAGCTCTTTGAGTTCTCAGAGAACCTGGTAAGAGAGCAGCGAAGGGGAGGAGGCTGACGCAGCAGGGTACTGGGTGGAGCTGGTCAGTTCAACTCAAACTTCACTAGTTTCACCCTGCCACCACCGAAGTCCTTGCTGCAAGCTGACCCTATGCCGCCTTCTGAGCCTATGTTTAAAGGTTCTACTTCCTGCACTCACCTTCTACATTTTTTATCGATTAATTTATAGGCATAATAGTATGGAATAGATATGGAGAAGTGCTTGCCATGAGTTACGCGACACCAGACTTCAAGGCATCCAAACCCTACATTTTGTACCTGTGCACAGGGAATGATATTCTTTCCAATTGCTCACCACAGCCAAAAAAATCCCGTTCTTGAGTGGGACACCCGAGAAAAACCACCAGGAAAAAGGACTAGCCATGAGTTAGCTCCGATTCTCTAACACAAAACCCCTGGCCTAATAATAAATACTAATACTAACCCCCCTAGGAACATTCTCAGATGTTCTGGACTTCTCTTTACGCTGTGCTTCATTCCCCGATGCCAGAACGTCTGCTCCTCCACTTGTTGTGAAAACCTTCCCCCTGTCCCCAGCGCAGGCAGTTCTCACCACAGGGGCAGGAGCTCGGATCCTCCACCACAGCCTCAGCTGCCAACAGGCCATCCACCCTGGCCGCAGTGGTCTGGTTCACACGCACCTGCTCTCTTGACAGCCACGCTACGCAGGCAGCCCAACGCGCTCCAGGAGACGTGCGAGTTGACAAACACAAAGGAGCAAGTATGTATTTCATTAAGTCTCTGATTTTCAACCTAACCCTATATCTGCAGCATTACTGGATCCGTAGCGCGACTTCTGGGAATCTGGTGCTCCATCCCATCAAACAATAGTTTACTTCCTAATGGGAAGTGATGCTTGGCTTGTTTTCCTTTGTTTGTCCCGTCGGACGTTGGTTGCCAAGTTTCTGTCCAAATGCTCACAAGATAAACTGTTCACAGGCACCAACGCGAAGGCCAGCCTGCCTAAAGGTGGGTGTCTGTCACCAGAGAAACAGCAAAGATCAGATCTTTAAGTAACATGAAAGGTCGTCTTTGCATGCATGACCAAAAAAAGACACCAACAGGGGATGAGTACAAAAATAAACCAAAGCAAGGAATAATTAATATTAATTATCTTGCACATACGAAAGCTTCAGCAACAAAAAAAATGGATAACATACCAAGTACAGTGCTTGGACTCTGGATAGCGGCGCCTCCCCTCCCTCCTCCAGCAGGAACAGAAGCACCACGGTCCCTTCTCTGTCTCTCCAAGACCAGAAGCGTTTAGCAGTGTGAGTGTGTGGAGAACCCCAAGGCTCCTGGACAAACACAGTGTTCAAGTAAACGGCATTTGGGGCTTTCAAGGAAAGAGGTGCAAGGCCAGAAGACATTCCCAGCTGGAAGGAATGGGTCTGTACCACATCTGAGCCGTTTTACTGTACAGCTTCAAATAAATAAACCAGCCAATCCTCTGAAAAATGACTTAAACTCAGCTGTTCAGTTACTCTTCTCAGTACAAGGGGATAGAGCAAGTAACAGAAAGCAAAATATCATGATTATTTCCAGAGCGGACAGGTGAGTCTTACACAGTACAGCTCTGCGTTTTTCCCGGCAGAGAGTAACGCTTTTTCTTTTCCAATAGCAAAGTCACAGTTCAAAGCGTGTTGTTAAGCTTTCACTAGTGTTATTTGGGTCTCAAAAGCATAAAAATTTTAGTGCCAGCCAAGCTTTTACCAGATTATTATGGACTTGAAAAGAGTTTAGTTGCTCTCTTGCATCTTTTAGTAAACCCTTGACACAGAATAGGAAAATTTTCTTCCCAAACAGAGCAGGTGTTTCTTTATTCAGCAACCAGAGTTGGTAAGTATCATATGAAAACCCATCTTTTCCTTACACTTTGTTTACTATTACATACTTCATATAGTATTCTGTTATTTATGTCCCTATTTTCTGATTGTTTTCACGCTCTTTGCTACTTTGTAACTATAGAAGAAGCAATTTTTTCTGCTATTATGGTGGTTGCACTTAGAATAAATGCAACTCTCTCCTTTCACTTTCTAAACCAGATTCTTTGTCTGTCTCTCCGATTCCCTGTTCCGTAGGGTACACAGCGGCCACGCTGCAACCAGTTTTTGAGAGACAGAGGAACACCTAATGATACATCTAATGATACACACCTTGGCAAACTACCACCAGTCACTAAAACTTTTAGGGTTCCATTTCCCAGACACATCAGAAACCAACTAGCAGGCACTCAGGAAAAAAAAAAAAAAATCAGTAAGAACAGTTTAGAATTTAAAAATTTGTAAGAACAGGCACTCAGGAGACAGCTAAATAGGAGGCGTATTCATGTTCTTTGCAGACTGCACAGAGACAGGACCTACAGCTCTGTCACTTGACATTCATATACATTAAGAAGCATTTCAAAAAGTTTTGGAAATGGAGATGGATGCCAGGCCAAATCCAGCTGGGCTGGGGGAACAGCTGTGCTCCAGATGTGGCAGGGTCCCTGCCCAGCCAGGGTCGGGAAACGCAGGTCCCTCCACTCCCTGCCACCTGCCCAGGCGTGCGCTGGGTCTGGTCAGAGGCAGCCTGGTACAGGTTTCCTCCACCTCAGAACGTGGCTTGTACGAATAAAACTGTCTGTTTCAGTGAGTTCGCGCGCTCCGACAGGGAACATTTCGCCTACGCGCTGCCGGCTGCAAGTCTATCCGGCCACCACCAAAGCCAGCAGAGCAGAGCAGAAGAACGAGAAGGTGACAGGACGCTTCCTTCGGCCGCCGACCTGCTGCTGACAGCGGCTGCACCCCTCTGTTGTCACGGCCCAGGGCGTGCAGCGCTCGCCTCCTTACGGGGCCCACGGATGCAAAAGCATTCCAGGTCCTCCAGTTCACAGGGAGCTAGCAAGATCTTCAGGGAGAGAACGCTGCTCTGCCCAAGCTTTCACAACAGCCAATAAATTTAAAAAAAACCCCAACACGTTTAAACCAATAAATACCAGTAAAACAAAATATTTGCAGTTTGTCAAAACCAATGAATTCTTCCCGCTGTGAAAGCAACGGGTGATGCTTTAAATCTAGGACACTGCAGCTTCCGATTGACTGAGTTTGGACAAACATAGCTGTTACCTCCTTGGCCGTATTCAACACTGATGCAAGTAGCATCCACACAGATGGAAACCAACTCACACCAGAAATTAAATGGGACAACAACAACAAAAAAATCAAAGAATAATGCATTTCCGTTCAAACTAAATCTTTATTCATATGGAAAATACTACTTTTCTTTTTGCAAATGATGCTAATAAATAAAAATACTCAGAAAGAACTTTGCTCAGAGTTAAGTGACTAGTTACAGCCACGTGAAGCTTTTAATTCCCGTTAAAACCACGCCAACAGTCATGCAGATTGGCTACGAGAAAGCAATATAAACTATATTTTATTTTGTGCAATCTTATCATACAATCTTAATGCTACCTTCTTCTAAACCATTTCACATAGATTGAAATGCAGTTTCGAAACAAATATTAAGGGACATACTCTACACTTATTCCACATGTGGAGCTGTGTATAGCTTAAGCCCATGAATGTATAATGTAGTTAAGCATCTAAAGAAGGTAAAAGAAAAGAGGACCTCATTCTGAAAATTCAGACAAGTTTATAAACATAAGAGAAGAAAAGCTCACACCAGTGAGCTCTCAAAAGACACATACATTATTAAAGCATAACATTAAATTATATTAAATTTAACAGCGTTCGTCCTTAGAACAGTTATTTCTGAGGAAACATCACTTAAAAAGCACACCAAAACTTTCACCACCAGGAGTTAAACTCTAAGTTTACATACCTCCAGTTCCCGCTTGGATGCAATTTTGTTTTATAATAGGCTTCAGCTTTGAGAGCATATTCTTTATCATACATTTAAAAACAAACTGAAAAATGTTGCGGTTAAGCTGTGCATCAGACACATCACCAAGGTGAGAAACAGGCACTTGACAGTATAATGTGCAAGGCAAAATCTTTACTGGTCACAGTATAAACAGTTTCTTCAGGAGGGAAACTAAAAGTTCTCAGCCCATCTCTGAGAGCAAAATACCGAGGGCTGCTGGCAGATCTTTGTCCATTCTTTTAGGTCAGCCCCACAACCAAACTAAATACTAGCTCATGCCTTAGAGGGTATTCCATAAACTATAAAATGCAGCATACTTTACCCAAGAATACTAATTCTTTCCCGTAATGAACCTCAGCACACGTACTTGCCAAAGGCAAATACAGAGTTTACTCAGACTAAATGATGCGATATAAATGCTAACCCTTTCTCCTCTATTAGTATTTTTCAAAATCTATAATGCCAATTTTACAGCTACATTTGCCAGTTACGAGATCCCGGTTTGTAGCACAAAACATTGATGTTCTTGCATATCAACTTACAAGCAATGTCTTTCAACATCCTATTAATACCGGGGAAAAATCCAAAACCAAACCCATTTTGCTACAGTTTCCCTCCAGGCACATCTCAACAGGAATCTCCAAAAAATAGCTATGCAGGAACTGTAAGCCAGAAAACTACACATGAATTGGAAGAGAGAGGAGAAAGAGAGAGCTAAGAAAGGAGTCATGTGGCAGTAACAGGAACAAGGTACAAGCCTTGAAGAAAATTGCATGCATCCCTTCTCACCAGCATAAGCTTCTTGCAAAAATATGCTTACAAGATCTCCATTATATAAAGGTATATGCTTTCTTGTAAAAATGCTGATTTTCTCTGAAACGCTAACTTGATCTTCCGACTGTACTGGCCATATTGCTAGGCAGTCACCACGTTTGCAGTCCGGTTCCACCAGTCTTAACAATCAGGAGGGAAAAGGCCTACTGTTCATTCCTTATGAAACTTTTGGTTTGATTTTCTTCCATGAACGTTAAAGTAGTATTTATGTAGGTCATATAAACAAAATGGAAACCAACTTTGGATCTGACATCAGCCGCACTGCTAATGAGAGACAATATGCTAAAAAGAGGCACTTTTAGTATTCTTATGTACATTTCAAATCTCAAGTTTAACACTTCACCTTCTTTTGCCAAAAAATTAAAATATCAGTAGCTAATAAGACAGAGCTCTATAACAAAAATGCTTCAGAAGTTGTATGCATGCACATACTTGCAATGGCTCAGTTACTCAGTTACCCTGAGTATGAATGCCAGAGTATAAGTCAATCACTGCTTAGGGGGCAGGGGGGGAAGGAACAACGCGGTACGAAACAAAAAAGTTGTCTGCACAACAAGGATCAGCTATTGTAAAAATGAAAACATTCGTCCTTCCGTAAGAAGCAACTTATCCCTAGATTCAGGACTACAGACACTGAATCTTGAGATCTTCTTCTACTCTATACTCACTGCTGCTTTCCAAATTTTCAGTCGGTTTTGGTTTTGGTGTAACATGCATCTTAAAAACCGAGAAGCTTAGCTTTGTCAAACAACATTTACTATTAAAAAAACCCCACCCCTCTGGAAGACCCATTTGACCTGACTTTTGGTGAAGATCCTGTGATGGAAGGAATTACATTAGAATAGTATTTTCCCATTTCATACGCAGCATAGCACGTCGTGACAGCTGAGCATCTTGTGTGCACAAGCTGAAGCATATGCTGAGGCTGAAGATTTGGAAAACAGTCCACCAAGTATAAGCTCTCTCCCTGCAAGCGACAGATCAGTATTCTCAGCTAAGCAGGGGCAGCGTCAAAACTAAAATTTTGAGTGGCCCTCAAATACCAGAAAAAAACCCAGGACCTCAAGCTAGTGGAAGTTCCTACATAAGGCAGTCAAATTTACAGCCAGTGTATACATTCACTAAGGAATTACAATTTTTTGGTAAAACCAACAATCCAACATACTGCAGAGTCTGAATGTGAAATATAGGCACAAAATAGATTCTCTACGTTTTTTCAGTGTGGAAAACATAGCTATTTAACAATGTAATAAGAAAATTTACTATCAGGTGAGCAAAAATCTGTAACAATCTGAATCAAACAAAGTACTGTATAAAGGTGCAATATTGAGCAGATTCGATTTTGGTTTAAACATACGAGTAAATCATGGAACCTTTCTCTTCTTCTCTAGAAAGTATTTCACATTACCGGTATCATTCTAGTTCTTCCCAGTTGTCAGTAAGGTTACCTTTGCTTTGACGTCTAATACTAACCAGCTTTCCAGCTGATTTGATACTCCACCTGGAACTGTTTCCTGAGCTGGCCAGGTTTGTGTACTTTGTGGAGCCTTTGGTTTCATCCTCCCAGCCTGACCAGGCTGTATAGTCACTTAAAGCAGCTGCTGCATCGCTTGGAGAGTCAGCAGCAGCGATCTGCGGTGGTTCCCATCCCTCAATTTCATCTGGTTTCCTAGACTGGACATTCTGCTTTATCACCAAACTGTCCCAAAAACCTGGCTTCTTTTCAGACTTCATCTCTTCCTTTAGCTTTAGGTTTGTTCTAGAAAAGAACAACAACGAGGCGATTAATTTCTTCGTTCAACAATGCATGGAATAGCTATTAATAAACATTCAATTAATTTATTGTGGTTTATAGTAAGAAATGCTAGTTAGTCATCAGCCGATGAGAGCACATCCGTTCCCATCGGCTTCAGGAGACCACCCCCGTACACGCGTCAGCCGAACCATGCAGAACCCTGCAGTGACCAGTCAGGAGCAGACCAAGTGTGGCCGTTTCCCACTAGAAAAGAACTTGCAATTTAGGACTTCAAGCCCCAAAAAACCAAAACACAAACTCAGAGCTAGGACAGTAGCAGGAAGATGAACATGGTTTGTCTACCACCAGCTTTAACAATCACTCACTATGTTCCTTGGTTTCCTATGCCTGTTACCACCTTGCCAGTTAAACCTGATACCCTAAAATACTTGATGTGCACAGCATCAGAACTTTAAAGATACCAGCATTTTTTTCATAAAGATCTGCACAATATTTTGAAAACAGCTGGTTTGTATTTCTGGTTAAGAACTTCCAGAATTCTCCTCCCAAAACCAAGAAAAAACCTTCGCTGTATCTTCTCTCTCAGAGACATTTCAAAGGTTACTCATATTATTACACTTCTTATCCCACTAAGAATATTCAATCTGAATTATTTCATCTTTGCAGTGTGGAGCATTTAAAACACAGAACATCAAATATTTATGCATAAATTTATATGCAGGGTTACGTATGTGATCAAATAACGGATCACAAGGAAAAGCTGAATACCAGTGGTGAAACACACAACATTCAGGGTTCAATGAGCTGAACAGCAAATTGAAAACTTTATCTGCCAGTAGCATACAAACCCCTTAGCCACAAATAAAGCCACCACTGAAATTTTTTTTTGTATTTCTATTAAAAGGGCTTTATTCCATTAATGAAAGCTTGACACTGTCATATTTAAATAGAAGCAACTGAACTAACACCTTTAAAATGACTTTTCCTTTACTGAATTTTGAATACGAGGAGATTTTTCAGAATTTTCATCTCACTAAAGCCAGTCACAGACTCTGGACACTTTTCTCATGTTTTGTGAGTAGTGCACTTGAAAAGTTGCATTTTTCTTTAAAAGTAAAGTAAAATTCATGGTATACAGTTATGGGAAAATACTCCCAAACTTAAAATACAGTCAGTTTTCATAGTAATGCTAAAACAGCTTTCCACATTTGTGGTAACTCAGTTTTCATACTCTGCTCTCTTCACTGGGTTACCTGATTCTTATATTCAGCATCAGTTGCAAAGGATCCTTGAAGCAACCCAATATCTTAATAGCACCCATAAAATTGTACAGGGACAGGAACTGGGAACTTTAGGGAAGTTTTATTGAACAGGCCTAAATGGAAATATATGTATTCATACCCTAATTTTTATTAAAAATATATATATATTTACACACACCCCTACACACACATATATACACTTGCATACTGAAATACATCTCTCAAAGTAAACTGGAAAGAAAACCTCCTACAGCAAGTGTTACCAAACCAAATATTTGGCTGGAACAGCTACACTGATAGGTGGCACATTTTTTCCTGTTTGTAGCCAAGGTGGTTAGGTACCACATGTCGTTAAAAGCTATATATATATAACAGTGAAACGGTCTGTACTGGGGAAAGCTCTTCTCTGTTCAGGGAACAGCTCTGACCATACTGGCAACAGAACCGTTCCAAGTAAACACCTCAGCTCTGACAGGGAAGATTTGCACATCCTGGTATAACTACTCCACTTAACCTTTTTTGGTGTAGACAAGACTTCAAAAGAGAAAGTAAAGCATGTAAAAAAAGGAATTTGTAAACTCAACCATAATTAATCCTTAAAAGTAAAGGGGGAGGGTGGGAATGACTCTTTTACTGAGAAACTTTTGCTCCTTTTCTACAGCAAAACATTATTATGCAGCTAAATTCCCTTTTCTTCCTGACAGACCTGAACAGGTTATCAACAACATCCATCCTTTCCTAATGCAGCATGCCTTATCCATTGTAAGCTTAACATACACATAAACCTTCCTCTGTGATTTAACTTCCTGGAGCTGAACACTACCGCTTCTCAGTGTCTACCTTCACTGCTATTTCCTGTTCCAGTTTGTGTATTTTAACAGCAGACAGACCAACTGGTTTTACTCACCCTTTGGATTTTGGAGACTTGCACCCTGCTAGCAACTGCTGTTCATCATCTTTGTTGAACATAGACGTCACTTCCTTCCAACCCCGGAAACTGGCACCTTGAACCTACACAGAGAAGCAAACATCCTCATCAACGCAAATGACAGGCTTGCACGCACGGAGCGCGGCTGCCCGGGCCGGCCCCGGGGGGCTGACAGGCAGCCACAGCCCTGCCTGCCGTGTGGATGGCCACCCTGCGAAGCAGAGCAGGCTGGGTGACTGCAGCAAGTGGGAGCTGCTCTGCTCCGAGCAGCTCTTTCCCACTGAGCAAAGAGTACGAAACCTTGCCGGCTGCCAGAGGCTGGCAGGCGATGTCAGTGAGCACAGCTGGGCTCCTGGGCGCTCGGCCGGCTCCGTCCCAGCGTACCACAGCACAGGGGGGATCTGGGCCGCTTAGGAATCTGTCTAAGGGGCTTCGGTAGGCAGAAATGAAACGGTCGCTGCTAGAAGGGGCCGCAACAGACAGGGCAGCCAGCTGAACTGTGAAACTCTTGAGACATTACCTGCTGTGCACTCATTGTTCCTGTGTTTAACTCACCAAAGCTACTGCTTGTGGCCCCACAAGCAAGAAGGGTAAGAGCGTTGGCTCACCGGTGAAATGTAACATAGAGTCACTGAATTACTAAGATTGGAAAAGACCCCTGAGATCAAGTCCAACCGTCAACCCAACACCACCATGCCTGCTAAACCGTATCCCGAAGTGCCACATCTACACGTTTTTTTAACACCTCCAAGGACAGTGACTCCACCACTTCCCTGGGCAGCCTGTGGCACCGGTGCACGACAGTGTGGTCAGTAAATTTACAGCGAGCATTAAACATGTAGCATAAATTATTTTTTCAACATTATTAAAGGTTTGATTCCCCCAAAAGCTCCCCCAAAGTGAAAAAAATAGGTATTGGTTATTTTTATTTAGACAGCAAGCTTAGGGACTCTAACGGAAATGCACGCATGCGTGCTGAGCACAGAATATCAAAGTTGCTGTTCCCTCTCGCAGGGTCTAGTAAGAATGGCAGAGTGACAGTCTATCAGTGTTACTTGATTACATTAAAAAATATAACAGTACATTACGAAGTATAATAAACAATCAAAGCAAAATTGTAGCTGTCAACACGAGCAAAGGCTAATTCATTACCTTTTACTATGCTTCATCCTTAGTGCAGAACTCATCGGTGCAAATTAGTATCAATTTTACATATAGGTTCTAACTGATTACAGTTTATAACTGCTACATCCGGGCCTTAAAACACGTAAAACATCACCTACGACTTGAGCACAAACACCAGATAGGAAAATACTGGTACGGCCAGCTCCTCACCTTTCAGAGACCGACCGCCTCTACCATTTACAGGGGTAAAACAGCTCCCTTGCTACCGTACGCTGGTCACGGAGTATTTCCATCTTGTGCCCTCCTGTTTCATTATGTCCTACACCTTCCCTTCTCACCCGCCGTCCCTACTCAGATGTGAACCGCCTCAGCTACTCCAGCTCGGGGGACGTAGCAGGTCCCTTTTAGGATCAGGAGGAAGGTCTAACCCAGACTCGGTTTCACTTTGGTTAGGTACAAACACGGATCCAGCTTTGGGCAAAGCTCTGGAGAACCCTGAAGACGGAAGGCAGAGCAAGCCCAGAGCAATTCCAGCTCTCATTCATGGGATGTGGACAGACTAGATACATGAGAGCTAGGTTCACCACAACCCGGGCCTCCGCAACTGCTCTGCTCACCTCTTCCCAAACCCACGTCTAATCTCACCACAGACCACAGCATTCCTCATGGCTTCACAAGAAAAGCAACAGCTTCCACATGTTTTTTTTTCCACTATGAGAATAAAGTGAGTACAGATCATAATAAGCAAACTTTCATGTTTAATTTAAACATACGCTTTCTATTTTTAATTATGTTAAAAATATACAGACAGCTAATTTCAGCTTTGTGTCCCTGCGGCAGACTCACCATACCCATCTCCTAGAAGACTGGACTGTCGATTGTATAAAACAAAGCCAGACAAGCTCCAGATGACACCTTCCAACTGATACCTCGCTATGCAAAATCCTTGTGTTTAAACTATCCTCCTCTGCAGGCTGTACTCAACATTTAATGTTTCTGTGGTGTAAATAATGGTCTAAGCCCTCAATTTTAGTCTACAAAGGCCTAATCCTGTTATCTGTTTCTGTTGTGCTGTTCAGTTCTTTAACAAGTTCAACATGATGATTTGTTACTCCAATTTGGCTTCCTCTCACTGCAAAGTACTTCATCCACAACAAACTTCCAAAAACAGGAAGAATCTCCAAGAAGTTAGCTGCTGAAGGAAGTACTCTGTTTAAAGAAATAAAGAAGAAGGAAAAAAAAAAAAGCAATAAAAAAATAGAAAGAGAGAGAAACTCCAGAAAGCACTTAGCTTTTCATACATTAAAAAAAAATCCTTCATCTTCTGTTATCTTACTCCATTCTACCATTTCAGGCCTTTTTGGGAAGGAACTTTGCTACAAAAAGCAAACCCATAGCTAAAAGCAACACATAACAACTCTTAATCTTTTAGGCCTTTATACTGGAAAAAGACCCAAATATACCTCAGTGATCTAATTTATATATAAGCTTGTCTTTCTTCACTAACGATGTTTCATCTAGCCACTGCCACATAATAAATCTGCAGATCAAAAAAAATAAACCACCACCATCTTGTTACTGGTTTTCAGGCAGCAACTTAGTACAGTGAACTAGCTTAACTTAAATTATATGCGCCTTTAAAGAACAGCATTGATGAAAGACTATCTGGAGATAAGCATTTATACACACACATACATTCAATGTAAAAAAGGATACACCTACCCATAGACCTTCTTTTAGAACATCACACATACTTCACCGATACAACTCCAACCTTTGCTGCATTGTTTTGGATACCCAAGCAATCCTCCAGCGGAAATAACAAATGAACAAACATATCAACCACATCCCAAAGCCATTTCATAATAAAATCCTGTTAATATCTAGCTTTCCATATTTTAACTTTAGATACTTCTAAATTTAATTTCATTAAGCCAAATTTTGATTTACAGATGTCTTTACAAACAACCATTAGAAAAGTTCTATTCAGTGTCAAGCAGGTAGTGTGTGCAGGTCTCCGGATAAAAATTTACAAACTCTGCACTCTTTCTACCTGTATGTAAATCAGTACTTATGTACCTATTGTACCATTCCTTCAATATTTTCGTAAACAAGTACTCTCACAATGGATCCAAGGCATTTGGTAGGTACATACAAGCATAATAACCATGTAGCACATTGTAACTGCTTTATTCTTCTCTCAACTAGTCCTTAGGGGAAATGTACACTAAACGTTTAAGACATAGTTCCACCACTTCTTTATTTGGGATTGCCAAAGGAAACACTGCCAGGATACTCTACAGAAGAGCATCAATGTCCGAGTAGACCGTATTTTGCTAATATGTGATAAAACTCATTGCACAGAGCCTACTGCATATTAAATGGACTAGGCTGAAAGAAATCCCGTCAGTGCAAGAGCAAAACCAGCACCTCTGCCTACCACACTTAAGCCTCCTTTTCTACACCTGCCTGCACCAGCGCTGATCTTCTGAAGCACCTTTTCACTCAACTGAAAAGGAGCGAACAGCCTTCTCAGTGGCACCATACTTAAGAATATAAACCTTAGCAAAGGAGGAGGTCAAACACTTCTTTCGCACTTCCAGAAGCTTTTTTCTAACTACTGAACTGTTTAAGACAACAGCCTTTCTTTTTGACTACGGCTGTCATGTAACATTGTCACATACTAGAAAAATCCCTCAAACCAGCCTGCTGCATTTCTGTATTTCTTTTCAGTGTTCTTTAAAGACTTTTAACATACAGACAAGTGCCACCAGCAATGCAGCTGGAACAGCCACAGCTGTACCTGCTGGTAGGAACAGCTCAGGAAGGAGATCCTGAAGTCACCATTCTCTGAAAGGAGATCCTGAAGTCACCATTCTCTGAAACCATCAGTTTGACACACAGCAGCTGCAAAGCCAAAAAATGCTGGGAACCATCACAAAAAGGATTAGACAAAATCAGACGGCAGATCCATAACTGGATACCCTCTGTTTAGAGGGATGAACCCTCTAACATCTCAAAACAACTTATCTTGATGTTAGGGGAAGAGGCCCTAGAAACCGGCCAAGCTATGCTCCCCCTGAACAGCATCTCTCCCGTGGCCACAGACTGCCAGACTAGACAGGCCAGTCTCTGAATCAACTGGGAATTTCTTACATTCTTACAGAGCACATGGAGAAGGACCTGGATCCCGGAACAATTAGCTTCCTTGCAATGGATGTCAAAGGAACATCGATAAGTAAAGAAGAGATGGCACTTTGGAAAGCGGACTCCTCACCACACCAGAGATTTACTTTATGTAAAAATATTAAGGTTATGCAAAGTGTGAAAATATAGTACTGATATGATCTTAAAGCGTCAAGCTACTTTCAGAAGCTCTGTGTTTCACTGTTATGATGTAACTCTTGCACAAAACTCAAAGTACTACTCCTAAAATTTTCAAAAAAGTTTATATACGTAACTGACTGGCTTGTGTTCTCAAACCTTTTATGTATTTTTCCATGTGTCAGTGGAAAAAGAACTGATTCAACATCCAAATTTCACAGAATCACACAGCCTTTACAGCTGGAAGGGACCTCT
>Ga0181612_125253_pt1 | contig 17542 bp, 14 predicted proteins | sample HoacroProtozoa21_FD_119630 | JGI IMG/M metagenome (GOLD analysis project Ga0181612, IMG submission 119630) | Hoatzin crop microbial communities from Cojedes, Venezuel. Combined Assembly of Gp0051906, Gp0051904, Gp0051908 | reverse complement strand
AGGACTCAGTTACAGATTTCCAAGGATTTCAGCACAATCCATCAGAGATGCTCCTTTGCAGCCTTGAGGCACACAGCAAGGTGGTAAATGGTTCAGGACTGGCACAGACCACATGCAGGCTGAGCCATGGCACACATGGACATATAGGTCACAGATGCACTTACCCAGTATTGCTCCAGGAGGGGATGTTACTGGCAGGGAGGCAGTTGTGTGCTGAGGACTCAAGGCCGCAGCAAAAAGGAGCTGTAGAACAAGGCAACTAGGTGAAATGCCAATCTTTTTGCAGAAAATCTGCAAACTGTCCTGGACTTCATGAAGTATGAGATTTTCTCCTTTGCCTATATGCTTACAGAGACAGTAACCACCCCATTCATTTTCACAACAGAATAAAGGATCTTGAAATATGGGAATGGAGGGAAAGAGAGGGAGAGAGAGAAATGAGGAAAAAAATCAAAATAAAAAAACAAGGATCTTCCTTCAATTTCACCAGTGTGAGGATCTCACGGGATGAAAGAGCTGATTCTTTAGGCCTTCTTAACTCTCATACCCTCCTAGACATCTTTGACATGTTAGTGGCCAGCTGTGCTTATATATTTTGAAGACATCCATAGAGTTTTATTGCAATGTGATCTGTTTAGCAACAGTTTTTTCCACAGGAGATATTTATAATCAGACATAGTCCAGTTGCATACATTTGTCACTTGTAAGCAGTTGTTGGAGTCTGGGTACTACATCCCAAATCAAAAAAACAGCAAAATTTCAGCAAGAGGGGTAAACCTCAACGTGTCACTTACTTCTAGCATGAGAGACTCTGAAAGCTGCTTTTGTAAACCTCAGGCTTTGGGAAGGTGGAGGGAGCTCTGGTGGCTGGTTAAGAGACTCCTGTATCTTACCTTTCCAGCAGAAGCAGCAGTTTGTGGATGCAGCAGGAAAGAGTTACAGCAAACTGAGCAAGGAGCAATGGAGAAAGTTAATGATCAGATCAAAGAATCCCACTCTTGAAAACTAATAACATTACCTCTGTGCTAGTAAGGCCTACAAACTCAATCAGAGCATAGCAAGTGTGAGAGGACGATACCTGGCACCACAACCTACCTCGGGAATTGTGCACCACAGTGATGAGAGGCACTGAATTTGGAGGGCACTGAATCTGCAGAGATTCTGCTGATCTATCAGACCAAAGCTGCTGTTGCCCAAGTGGCTAGCTCAAACCCAAGGCCCTGTGGGTTGTTCCCACTAAGGTGAGAAAATCATGACACTCTACTATTTTGAATATAGTTCCTTTTATTTTACAGAAATGCATGAAGCCTTGCTTCCCAGAGCAAGGGCAAAGAATTAGACAACAGGAGCCTGTTTCAATCTTGTTCCTTTTAGTCAGCATTCAGTCCCCAAACTCTCTCTCCAGGTAGCTGTTTTGTTTCAGGGCCACATTAGAAGTGCTCTTGCATCTGTCTTGTTTTACCTCACTGACTCTTCCCTCAGTCGGTCTGGTCTTTCTGCTGTTTCTCAGAGGCACTGAATTACAGCCCAGAGTAACAGCCTACAGTTTGCTGTACCAGCCACCAGGGACATTGACTGGGTTTCAGCTAATTTGGCTTAGTGCAAATCTTGCTTACTTTTTGTTCTGGGGAATGCTCCTTCTCTATCAGATCGCTGATATCACAGAAGGACACTTGTGGTTTTCTACAGCTATCTGAAAAGAAGGTGGAAGACTAGTCCTGTCAATTGAAATTCAGTCCGTCCTGCGAGAGTAGTCTCAAGCTCTGCAGGTTCACTAAATCATTTGTTTCTGCTGGCTGTTCAGTGAGACAGGTTTCTTGCCCTAGTAGGAAACATGGACTTGAACCTCAAGCCAGTGTCAAGGGATGACTTTATACCCACCACTACCTTGTAGGCTCCAAACACAAACCAAATATTTGCAAGACCAAATGTTCTCTCTGAAAGACCAGATATAACATGAACTCTATCACACATAACAAGCCTGTGCAAGTCAGGAAATGTCTTGGGTTAATCAAATTCTGCAAGAAAGCCGTGGTCACTAGAAAACCTCACAACCTCACCTCTTCCCTCCTCCTCTCCTCTGCACAATGGGAAACCGTCTTTTCTCCCTATTTATATTTCCCTTCTGACACTCAGCTCAGCCATAATCCCACAGCAGACTTCATTCCTTGAGTCTAGCTGGCTTCCTTGAGCCTGGCTGGCCTTGGATCACTGTCGAAGGCATCAGACAGCACTGGTGGACACCTCAGGGAAGGAGCAGCATCTCTGCCACATCACATGAGTTACCATAATTTAGGCAATAAAAATTAGAGTACCAGTAAGAAAAGTCACCTTGGCTGTCCATCCTTTTCTCTCCTTGAACTCCCATGTCTCCTTGGCTTTTGAAATAAAGTAGCACAGAAAGCTGGTCTCCCAGGTGCTGAGTTTCTTCTTCTGGGCTCTAGCCAGCTGCTCTCTTTGCCTGATTTCTCTCTTCATTGACAATTTATTGGCTGCCCTACACCTATGTTTTTTTTCCTCTTAAATTATCTCTTTTCTGGGCAAGCCTTCTACTTGACTTACCCGGCAGTATATTCTTCTGTACTTGAGCAAGAACATGTCAACTGCAAGGAAAAAAAAGACCGTCCCTCACTGAACCTGCCACAGTGCCACGGCCGTGCCTGTTAACATCAAAATACAGCGTGCTTGGGAAATGAAACCACTCTTCCATTTCAGTGCTACCTCCTGCTTGTACCTTTATAGTTGGCTTATTTGGATCATCTCAGAAGGCTCTGGAGGATGGTCTGAAACATCCCTACCTCCCGCCTCACCGGTGGCCTCTCCTTGCGCTAGGCTCTGAGCTCAGTTTCCCTATTCCCCCTTCCAGTTGCTATGCCCATCAGCTCCCACGGGTATTCATTTCTACACTCATATTCAGAAAGCATGTTTAAAATCACTTTACATTTAAATTAGCTAAGGGCCGTAATGTTTGGATTATGACTACAGGGCAAGTGTGTTGTAACTCTTTCCTCTTCTTTGAAATTTAACATCTAGATGAAGGAAGAATGGAATTTTTTCCCTCTCCGGCTCTGCCTTCACCCTTTCTCCGAGCAGGTCCTCAGCACCAGTAGGAATAAGCAGCCTGTCCGTGCCTGGGACTCGTCGGGACTGGCCACAGGATGTCACTCGTACTCCACAAACATGCGGAGAGCGAGGTGGTTGTTTAGAGGAGGGCAGGGGCCGAGCTTTAACTGCCCACAGCTCCCATTTTGCCAGTGGGCTCCGCGCTGGTGTGGTGCTTCAGGAGACCCGTCCTGGTGCGCCTCGACAGAGCCACGACCCCGTGTAGGATCTGGCAATGCGTGTTAAGAGACTACTTGTGTGCGCAAGCACATGCTAGATTCAGTTTGCCCTAAGTTTACACAGCCCTTGGATTTCACCTTGGATATGGGATTCAAACGACCAAAGTCAGCCAAGGCTTGCTTTGTTTCAAGCCAAAATCATATTAAGCCTCTGAGTATCAAATGATTCCCTGTAAAACCTTAAATCAACCCAGGTCCCCTCCAACTCAGTCTAGGCTCGTAAAACTTATGGTAAAATCCAGTTTCAAGTTCATAACAAAACCCAAAGGCAGGTTTCAGGTTCGCTTTTGGATTTTGTTCTGAATGTTTGCCTAGCTCTGCTCAATGCAAGGTCACACACACTGGGTGGGGGAAAGGCTTTTCAAAATGTTTCCATTCTCCAAAACAGAGACAAGCACATGACTGTGAGCTGGTGCAAACGTGGGGTGAAAATTCAAATGCAGCAGCAGACAGAAATGTCCATTCAGGAGGAGTAAATCTTTGTAAGTGCAGACAGAAACCAGGCCAAGTAAAAGGGTCAGAAGAAAACTTCCCCATCCTAGGAATCTGACTGTCAACATATCAGCATAAGGACCCCTGCTCTCCTCTCTCTCTTGCCTCTTCAGCACCTTGTCCTTTGCTTCTTGTTTCCCGAGATATATGAGCTGCTGTGCCTCAACTCTGATGTCTTGGGGAATCTCCAGCTCCCTTGCATGCCAGTAAATTTTACTACTCACTTCTTGCTCACAAAACATCCCATTTCACCAAAATGTGCCCTATGGTTATGTATTATCCTCAATTTGCTGAAGTCTGAGAACTTATTCCATGTTTACACCTCACTGTATTGAGTTCAAGGGGTTTGTGGTTATTGGTACCAACTTTCTTTTCTGGAAAAGCGTTATAAAGATTCAGATATTATTGGCAACTCTGAAAACAAACACACACATGTGTACAAATACTGTTATGTTCTCAATTTCTGCCTCTTTTTGCAAAACTTGGGTGATGGACTGCGGCTTCTCTTATAATTTTGGAACCTTTTTGGTAACACTGGGCAAAATTCTTACCCTTTAGATAATGAGGTAGCTAAAACACCAGAGGCAATCATATCCTATTCCTCTATAAAACAGGAAAGTTTTTCTCAATATTGGTTCAGGAATGTCTGTTCTACAGTGCTGGTGCTGTGATGGTTAACAGGCAGCAGGTGACTCATGGAAAAGAGACTTCTACAGATGATCAGTTCAGGCATACCTATCTAAAAATATCCTACGTAGGCAGATTTTATGAGAGTTAGGAACATTGTTTTGGGAACCGAACTTCACTCGTATGACCTTGGACAAAGGCTATTAGAAAAATCTAGAAGAGGATTTCTTTGGTTTCCGGGGAGAAGAAGTACAAAAATCTGTAGAAGTGGAGAGTTTCCACAACTCTTATTTTGTGTTTGTCTTTTTTTCTGTAGCCTCAATGCCCTGTCACCAAGTCCCATGGGCTTCAACAATAAACCTCAGGCCTTGGCATTTGCCCCGTCTCACTGTTTAACTTGAAGGGCTCCTTATCTGGAGTTTGACCATTTACCTAATGCTTTTTGTGCTGTCTCCTGCCACCAAGAGACAGAAGGAAACATCATGCAGCTAGAAGACTTTTTGAGTTCCAGCTTCCAGCCAGAAACTGATGGACCAGAGAGGAGGCTGCTACCTCTAGGGAGGAACTGCGGCTCCAGCCTGGCGGAATTACAACTGTCCGCCTGAATTTGACCGTGAACAAGTTTCCTTTTCAAACTTCTCTCTTTCTGTTGCTTTGTATGTCTGCTTAGGCAGAAATTGAGCTACCAAAACAGCTAAAACTAAAGTAGGTTGAGAAACCTTGAGCCAGGCTGGTCAAAAGCTACACAGGTAATGAGTTAAAGAAAGCGGCTGTTGGCACATTTAATGAGGTAGATATGAACCTCGTATTTTTTACATTATTATGATTACCATTAGTCTAGGAAAGAATTTGTAACATAGAGCTGGCTCCCTGAGCTGGTTTCAGTTACACCAAAACAGCAGAAGTGGCATAGCTTGCCCAAAAATCTGGGTGAAAATATAGCTGGTAGATACCTGTACTGAACTATGTGCTCCCATGGCTGTATTGCTAACATCACTGGCAACAGCTAGCTTAAAGCTAGCTGGAATGTATCTCATAATCTGGCCTGTCATGTCCTCAAGCTTCCTTTTCTTTTCTCCAGAGAGGCAGCCATCTACTACAGGTCCATACAAATAGCAGTTTGTGTCCCCCTTGTCCCAGTGTCAGTTCAGTGCTGAGAGAAGGAGAAGCTCCAGCCATCACAGCACACTTCCCAACATTCCCTTCAGCTCACAGCACATCCCTGCAGGGAGGCACATACCATGTGCTCATCCCACAGCACAGACCCTTTATTCGCTGTGCAGATACAGAAGGTCAAGGTTGGTCAGTATGGCAGTCAAGGTTGGTAGCATGAAAAAGTTTGTCACACCACCCAGTTCATATTTTCATTGTTTAGGAAATTTTTTTTTAGACATACCTGTGGTTCAGTTATTAAGGTCATGTCTCATTGTCATTAAAAAATGACAAAGGATTCTGAAGCCACTGTCACAGGGATTTACACCATCTGATCAGAACAGAGCATCATCAGTGTAATGCACAAGCCTGATAGACCAGGCTGCTCTATTTTTGTGTTTATCTCTCATTCTCTTATGCAAGTACTTCCTGTAACAAGAATCTTCATATAAGGAACCTGGTCCCCAGCTCTTTATCCACAAGGTTTGCATTTAACACCACGCCCTTCATAGCTGAGCTGCAGCTTTCAGAGCAACAAAGACACGTGGATGCATGCAGCCACTCCATTCCTTTTCTCTCTGTCCAGTTGCACTGATGATTCCACCAATTTAGATTAGACTCGGGACTGATAATTTGCATGACTTTTACACTTGTTATTCTTACTCATATCACACAAAGGGCATAGTGTACATAGAGGTACATCAGTATATCAAGATGCTTCTGAGGCCTTCTCCCTCCAGAGGCAGGCATGGCAGTTCAGGCTGGAAATCCTTGCACTGAAGCCAGTGGGGTATAGCAGAGATATAAACAAAATTGGACTTGTACACCTTCCTTAGCAATTGCTGATTCTTAACTACTGCACTGGTTATTTAATGCTGTGCCTTTAGACACGCATCATGATATTTGAGTGAAATGCCTTATTTCCTCTATTTTATCTCTTAGACCTCTCCCTGTGTTTTATACCCTAAAATTGCCTTACAGATACTAATGTATGGCTGTATGCTTGTATCCTGATGCTAGAGGTGGATGAGGAATACAGACACCTGTCAAATGTGGTATTATCTGCCTTGTCTCTTTTAGCTTTGGGACTAGCAGAGCTGCGTTGCGGTGTCAGAAGAGAGCACAGCAAAATTTTTTTAAATCAGTCTGAATGCATACATGGTCAGCGTGCTTTCAGGTGGTACTTCAGCACGTAACTGTTGAACTGATTTTCTTTGGTTTAGCCATTCAGGTCACAAAACAGGTTAAATAATAATGTAATAATTTTACAATGTATCCACTAGATGGTAGCCTATCCTTATCCTTTCCATTTGCCAATTAACATCAAGTGATTTTATACGATGACCAACAATCCATCTCAAAGAAATCTCATTGTGTACATTTTTACTGCCAAAGAGATACTTGCCCAGTGGATCCTGGTATGTAAGCAGGGAAATGCAACCCATAAAAATTCTTCCTTGTCAGAAATGCATTTGCCCACTGTCCTGATTTAGATCTGGTGGAGGTTTTAGCGATCCTTAGGAAGTATCCAGTCAGTATGACCTACATAATCCTGGCATCTGCAATTACATTCTTTTCGTTATTTCAAATTCAGAACAGTCATTCACATTTGTCAACACAAAGGTTTCCCTGCTTACACTGGTACCTAACATTAGGATATTTCTCATTTAAAACAGCTTTTCTAGAGCGTGATTACCCTTTTACTAAAGGTCAGATTCCATACAGAAAGTACAAGAGGTTTTCTGCATAACATTTTTGAAACAGATAATCAATAGTGGGTCAATGTATAAGTCTTCCTCTGAGCCTTTCTGAAAAAGATCAGGATAGTCATGAATTTTTGTGCCTCCTAAGCAAAATGCACTTCTTTGATCCATTTTTCCCAATACAAATAAGAAGAGAGAGAGAGAAAGGGAGAGAAATACATTATTAAGAAGTATCATCCCTCCTCACAATGGTATCTATGTACCAACAAAGAGAAATACAATCGCCAAGGACATTAAAGGGGAACTGAAAACAATAAAGATTACAGTATTTTGTGCTATGTGTGGCATACACTGGTTGAAATAAAAGCACGCCACACAGCAGCTTTTCTGCTGTGCATGCCTCTAATCTCTGTCCTCACAGTGCTGCCAGGTAGGAGGTCGCAGAGAGCAGCAGGTGTTTGACAGACCTTTCATTTTAATGACGTTATATCAGCATCCCACAAAATGTCACTGCTACCCCTAATTAGCTGCATAAGCATTTTCTACTCATATATATATATAAATACCTTCCCAGCAATTGCAGTCCGAGCTGGTTCCACCAGCCCCTGTGAGGGTCTGCAGATGTGTCTGAAGATCAAGGATATCCAAGGCAGTTGACAGGTCTCAGATATTGAGGTTGAAGGTATTCAGGTGAAAATTTGGGATAGAAGACATCTTGGAGAGCCAGCATGAGCCCTGACTTCTGTTCAACACAGGGAGGTGACCATCAACCATTACAGTGTGCCACAGATTGCAGGCTATTCTTAGCCTTGAAAGCACACTGACTAGATACAAGGATATTACTAGAGTTGTTGTGTCATGGATTTCTCTCCTAAAACTTTTTTAAAAAATAATAAAAATTAACAGAAGCCTAATTGGCAGGATTCCTATGTGCAGATCTGGAAGTACATTTACACCCTAAATTGTTTTTACTCAGCAACTGAAAATGCTTCCCTAGTTTCTGCATCTCATTTGTATGATACATGGCAGTTAATAGAACACTTAGGAGAGTTATTAAAAATGCTCATTCCATACCATCTTTGCCATTTTTATATTATACCAAGGGGAGTGAAGCTCACTAATGCAATACTAAAGCCCTTCAGAGTTCTGACTGCTGTACTTTTCTTGCTTGGTTCATGTACCTTGAGTTCATATAATGTAGTCTGAATTAAAAGCAGACAAATACAATAAGGAAGGTCTCCTCTGGCTTAAGCTTCTTCTTGGTCATTCAGTCAAGATCAGATAGAAAGGAAACTGATCAGAAGTGTATGGCATGTCCTTCTGTATTCATCTATAGGAAGGCAAGTATGGTTAAATGTTACAGATTAATGATAGGTATTTGTGCGTTACCTACTGTGGTGAGCTGACCTTGACTGGCCTCCAGGTGCCCACCCAGTCGCTCTCTCACTCCCCCTCCTCAGCAGGACAGGGGAAGAAAATAAGATGAAAAGCTTGTGGGTTGAGAATAATGATTACTGTCACAGGCAAAACAGACTCACCTTGGGGAAGATTAATTTAATTTGTTGCCAATTAATAACAGAGTAGGATAGTGAGAAATAAAAAACAAAACTAAAACCACCTTCTTCCCCCCTCCCCAGCTTTCTTCCCGGGCTCAGCTTCACTCCTGACTGTTCTTCACCCTCCTCTCCTCCAAGCAGTGCAGGGGAATGAGGGATGGGGGTTGTGGTCAGTTCATAATGCTTCATCTCTGCCACTCCTTCCTTCTCACCCTCTTCCCCTGCTTCAGTTTGGTGTCCCTCCCACAGGATACAGTCATTCATGAACTGTTCTAACATGGATCCTTCCCACAGTCTGCAGTTCTTCAAGAACTGTTCCAGCGTGGGCCCTTTGCAGAGGGTACAGTCCTTCAGGAACGGACTGCTCCAGTGTGGGTCCACCATGGGCTTCAGTCCCTGCCAGAAACCAGCTCCTACATGGGTTCCTCTGTGTGGGCCACAGCTCCTGCTTGGAGCCTGCTCCAGCCTGGGCTTTCCATGGGCTGCAGGCTCCTTCAGGGCATGTCTCCCTGCTCCAGCGTGGGGTCCTCCATGGGCTGCAGGGTGGATGTCTGCTCCAGCGTGGTCCTCCATGGGCTGCAGGGGGACAGCCTACCTCACCATGGTCTACTCCATGGGCTGCAGGGGAATTTCTGCTGCAGCACCTGGAGCACCTCTTCCCCTTCCTTCCTCATGAACCTTGGTGTCTGCAGGGCTGTTTCTCTAAGATTTTTTTTCACTCCTCACTCTCACAGCTGCTGAGCAGCGTTTTTCACCCTTTCTTCAATACATTATCACAGAGGATCCACCAGCATCTCTGCAGGGTTCAGCTTTGGGCAGCAGCGGTTCTACCTCGAAGCCAGGTGGAACTGACTCTGTCCAACACGGGGGCAGATCCTGGTCTCGTCTCACAGAAGCCACCCTTGCAGTTCCCCTACTACCAAAACCTTGACAAGTAAACCCAATACATTTACCTTTTAATCACATCAAATAAAACATCATTCTACCTTTAGGATAGTTATAGAGTCGCTCGCCCTGCTGGACTAAAAACAATCTCTAGTTTTTCTCCTTCTCCTCTGCCTCTGATGCACAGACATGACAGGCCTTACTGCTACTCCTGGATAATTCAGAGTCTGAAGGACTGTATCCTTCATTTCCTACATCCTCTGCCAGAGATATCAAAATCCCAGAAGAGAATAAAACGGAGAAATGCAGCCAATTGCAAAATGTGCTCATCAGATGTTAAATTTGAAGTGCTAATACCTGACACAAGAAAATGGAGGACTGTGTAGTGTGATCTCAGGCATTTTGTACCGGCACATGAAGAATGCAGCTACGCTGATGTTTAAGGAGAAGTCCCCAGGCAGAACTGTTGATCATTTAATGAAAAGTTCTGTTCAGAACTTAATTGCCTTTAAAAGAAAAATAGTTGAATATCCTGACTTTTAAAGAGAGGAAAACAAAGTAGAGATTACACAGTCCCACAATAAGCATCAATCATGCTCATGCTGCAACTACTGCATTCTGTACACCCAGTTTTTGAAAGGATATGGCAGAGGCAGGAAACAAGATGAATAGGAGCCTGATGTGGTTTCTGTATGAAAGGAATCAAAGAGAGTGGGACAGTTCAGCACAGAGAGGAGATGAATAGGAACAGGCAAACTGCTGTACTTAGAGTAGTATGTTATAAAGAAGGAAAATGAGATGCTCATAGTTATCATAGAGTACATTGAATTATTCTGAAAGGCTGGTAAAAGGAAATACCTTCTACATACTCTGCAATTAGTCTCATTGTATCAAGATAATATCAATGTAAATCCCTAGCATGATGCAAAAGAGGATGCTGCAGAGAGTCCAGCTCCTGCTCTGAATCTGAACTTTACGGCTAGAATGAACTTGAATGTATCTGTTAAAAAGTATTAAGACTTGTCAGAGAGAGAATGTATGTTGCAGAAACGAGCATACACAAATGACATCTATATTTTGTGTTTATCTGTTTCTCTGCACTATACATGAAGGCCATAGATCCCATCTAACATGACATCACTTATCAATGAAGTCTGAAAAGAGAATGCTATTTCAAAGGAAACCTTTGCCCTTGACAGTGGCAGTGCCTGCAGAGGCAGCTGTAAATTGTTAAGGACTTATTTGCCTAGGGAGGTCTGTAGAAGTAAAAGCTGTTCTTGAAATTTGTATCTTATTTCACCCAAAATAATGTAGAAGGGTCAGCAAGGTCTTTCACCCCAGTGTTGGCATGCCAGCAGGACTGCACAAGATCATCCTCCTACCAGAGTAAATTGCAAAATATGGTGTGCAATCAATAATTGTTTGTATTAGTGATAACTACAGTGGGGCAAACCCCCACTGCAGACAAGCCCCAGCTGAGATCTGTGAGGCATTCAAAGGGGGCCGATATGTTTTACTGGTAAGGCAGGTCAATCAACGTGTAATTGATTTTGATTAGCACTCTGTTAAACTCTTCACATGCAGCCAGCTGTTAACTCCATCACCAGCAGGTGAGTTTTATTTAAAAAATTGTGTACAAAATACTTTCCTACAGCATGAAAACTTGAAAGTAAATGATTTCTAAGCTGGTCCTTAGATGTAGAAACTTTCATCAGTTGTTCATTAGTATGAAGGGCAAACATTCCAGCATCACTGGCACCTGGATATTTAAGGTAGATTTTGATCCTTGGGGGCTCTAACGATCATTAAATAATGACATATAAACCCAAACCACATTGTGCTGGAAAATCTTTCTGCAACCAGACAGTTACATCCACATAACACAGTGATGTGACTATTGATTACATTACAGGCTAAGCCATGGCTATTTAATTAATTTCTGTTGAGGTCTACTGGGTAATTTGCTGAGGAGTGCTCTGCGGGAGGCACTGTGGCAGCTGCTGTATGTTGCCTTCAGGGCTGGTCACTCTGATAGTGACCAGCAGCTGTTCCCCAGGACACTGAGAGGATGCTAGAAAATATAAGATCTCTGCAGGACTATAAGACACATCTCATGTCTTGGTGCAGTCTGGGTGAGATTTACTCATGGGCCAAATCGGGTTGAGAATCTGCTGCTGATCTAAATCTAGTTTCAGCACTCATTTCTTCTGCCTGAAGTGGTTCCTTTTGCCCCCACATTCCCTGCTTGCCTCCTCCCTAGTTCTGACCATCTTACCTGTTTCCCTTACTCTTCCCACCGCACTGTAGGAGAGCGAAGTGCTATTGCGTACAGCACCTTGTTATATACTTTCTCATACTACAGGTGAGGAGGTGATGCCCTAAAGTGAAGGTCCTTAAGCATGTGCAAGTACCTCGGCCCTGTTGATTACAGCAAGATCTATAAACTAAATCCACTTAAAAATTCATACAAAGTTTTAGAACTGCAGCTATCAGTGCCAAAATCCCACATTTTGATTATCCAGTCACCACCTCTCAGCTCCTGTCTCAAACCCTTTAGGAGTTTTCTATACAGAAGTGTCTACATCTTCAGTATTAATTTCATTAAGACCGTTGAAGGGCTGCCCTTGAGCATTTTACTCTTGACAAAACTGAGCCCGTTGGCACCAATTTTGTGCATCAGCCTGGCTGTTGCTCATGGAGCAGGTCATTCTCCACACCTCTCCTCTTTGCATGACTCAACACAAAAAGCACACCAAGTGCCAGCCAGCAAGCTGATGCTACATAAAGGCCACTCAAACAGCAGTGTGGGTGGTGAGGGCAACGTTCCCTGTGATGCTTTTCCAAGGTGTTAGCTGTCAGGGGGAGACAGAGGAGTAAACCCTTCCTCTGCCAGAGAAAACTTGGAAGCAGCCTTGAGACAACCAGGTGATGGCAGAGGGAAGCGCGAGAGGAGCATGTATTACCTCATGCAGGAGGGTCCCACTTAGTGTGGAGTAATTACGTACAAAACAGATCTCAGAAAGAGGGGAATGTCTAATCTTAAGGAGTATCCCTCAAAGAGGGATGGCCCTGAATGCAGATCTTTCTTCCAGCAAACACCTTGCTAGTTAAGTTTTTGGCAAAGGTGCATCCTGTGCAAAGGGGAACATCTGCAGCAGGATGGAGAGGGAGCAGATGTGCACACCCCCATGTACAGGGCACTGCACCGGCTGGTAAAAATCACCATTCAAATCATCTCAGGAAGCCAAGGAATTGGTACAGAGGTCGCCCCAGGAACCCAAGTGGGACAGCATCTGTGCTGCACAAGAGGGAGCAGATTCCAACAGGTCTTCAGAGAGGCTCCAGTGTTCCATTGCAGGGGACAGGTGAGGATTTGGGCTTGTAAATGGGCAAAACAATTCTTTGTAGCATGAAGTAGCATGCGTGCCTACATCCTGGAGTGGGTTGGACACTGATATCTCTGGCGCTGATATCTCTTGAACAGAGGCCAGCTCTGCCAGGCCACTGCGGACCCCATCCGCCCCCAGTGTGCCGAGACCCTGCTTTTGCTGCAGCCCAAGGATGGGTCACCAAGCCCGAGGCTGCAGGTGTAGCTCAGACCTAAGGACCAGAGGTGCTAAGGAAAAGCATGATATCAGAGCGTGAGCCCTTCTGTGCTCTCCCAGCAGGAGCTTGGCCGTTTTGGACCTTTGCTGGCAAACATTTGGGTGCTACAAAGAGCTACCATCACAGGTATTCGTATTTGGGCCAAGAGCTGTGTACTTGGGTCCCAAGGAGCTTTCTATGACCTGGGCACGTAGAAAGTCTGCGGTGGAGCTGGGGGTTTGTCCTGAGTCTCAAGCTCAAATGACTGAACCACTTTTCTTCCCTCTCAACTCACTGGAGACAAGAGAAAAATGAGTTTCAGACTTGGCATTTAGTGCTCAGGCAGCCCCTGAGTTGTCATAGATTTAATTCAGGTACACCAGTAGTCCACAGACTAAAATGCATCAAATATCTAGGGCTACTGAGGAAAGGTAGCTGGCATTTTTTCACGTTTTTATACATGACAAAAGTACAAAATTTCACTGAAAAAAAACCATTTTGGTAAAGCTTTTCCCATTACTTAGGGGGAAAAAATTTGTTCATTTTCATCTGTCTAGTTTTCCTGCTTGTTTTCTAAAGCGACCCAGTAATGGATTATGCAGGCTTCATCCCAGGCATGCAGTAATTACTCTGTGGATGAAGGATTTACAGTCAGGACATTTAATCGGGAACTTTTCACATACACTCATTTTCAAATACATAAATAAATAATCTCAGAAGCAGCTAAATTCAGTATTAGTAGCTGAATTAAACGTGCATGTTTCTGAAGCTCACAGTCCCATTGCCTGAGGAAAGAGCAAGACAGTGTGAGACATTATAAAGCAGCAGAGAAACACTGAATTGGTTGGAAAAGCTGCCCTTCCCCTTTTGGTACTAGCGCTTGCTGTGACAGCACCCAGCAGAGCTTGGCTTTGGTACCAGAATGGCATTAAAATGTAATTGCTACAAAGGTGACCAACCTGATACCTGGACCTACGTTGTGGGGACTTTTTTCCCTGGACATGAAAGAGTAGAGAAAGCCTTAGCTGAACCGAGCTGAAATGAAAAGGCCACGACCCACGATCCAGGCCAGCTTGGAAGAAAGGGTGAGGTTAAAAGCCATGTAGCATGAGATCCATTTTGCCCCCCTTGAAACCTCATGAGAATAACCACCACATAGTTTTTTTTTCCGGCAGCAGAAGTGAAACTTTATTGATTTGACAGCATCTCGGATAAATCACATACACATCTAGAATGCAAGAATTCCTTGACAAAAAACACAGTTTGAAGGGAACTCAAACAACTCCATCAACAGCGACTGATACAGCTGAATATCCAGAGGGAATGTACAAAGCAGTAAAAGATTTTCTGGGGGGTCAGAAGATTGCCTGTAAGAAGCATGTGATAAATGTGTATTTCAAAATGCCTCTGAATTTGATTGTGCATGGAAGTCGGCTGAAACGGTGAAATGGACCAGTTTGAAATTTTAAAATTTTATTTCAGCAACAAGTATTTGCTTATTTGTTCAAAAGAGTGAAGAGGAATGGCACAAGATTGCCCATAGAAATTTGAACGACAGTCTGAAAATAAGTCCGAAAATAGTCCTGGTGGTGACAAGATAGAATTTTGTAAGTTTTGTATGATACTGTGCCAGACCCAGCCAGGAAGAGACACGCTTTAGACACAGTGGAATGGAGAAGATAGCTCCAACCTGGAAGAGCTTACTCTGACCAGCTGAGTTTGAGACTCATTTTTCTCTGCCATTTGGTTGAATGATGTCTATAAATGTGTAAAACAGCTCCACTGTTGTTATTATTATAGTAGTATCACAATTTACTATTTGATCTACCACTCTCACTTCACTATTTCTCCAAGAAATGATGCTGAGGTGGAGAAACAGGCTGAGTCTCTCTCAGAGCATTTCCTCCCTGGAGCAAGTAGGTGCATGACTGGAAGCCAGAATCAGCTCCTCAGTTTGCTCCTGGGGCAGACAGTTTAAACAAGCCTTGTGTATGGAAATAAACAACAGTTTTAGAAAGCTGGGAGTGGACCACATCTCTTGGTTTGTCAGCTCTAGCCCACAGAGCTCTTAGACACTACAGTCTGAAGCTCATCAAGTGCCATCTTTCAGTCTGATGGGGTCTTCAACCTCACTATTAAATGGCTGATCCAGTGTCTTGTTTTGCTAAAGCCCTTTTTTGTGTTTAATTCCCTCCCAACTTTCATTTTCTGAGCATAAGCAAGCCAAAACCTTCTAGTCTTTGCTATTGCAAACAGTCCCTCCACTCCTCATGCATCATAGCATCTCTTCACAGCGCATTTTCTAGGTTAAGTTCATCCTTCTTCAACTGGGATGACACAAACCATATCAACTCTCCATTTTAAAGCCATTTCACTATTTGTAAGGACTTATAAATAACAGTTTACCCAAGTAATTTTTTGACTGGGAACATGTTATGGTCCCAGCCCTCAGAGACCCTCTAGCCACCTCTTGCACTAAAAAACACACCCAAGAATATATGTCAAGACCATCGATGAATAAACAATTATAACACACTCACTTCTGAGCCTTTGAGTTTGCATTTTGGTCAGGCTAATTGCTTATTGAGAAGGGGATAAATGGGTTCATTTTGGGAAAATTTAACTATTTTGTGACAGATCCAAACTCATGGTTACATTCCCTTGATCACGTTTTAATTTAATATGTGAACAAATGAGTCTCCATTCTAGTCTTCTGAAATGATCACGCTGGGTTATCTGTCAATATATGTATTGAACAGTGTGTTCGTTCAACAGGTGTGCTGAACATAGAAAACTAGTAATTCTGTCCATATTTTTCAGGATAATTTTAATTAGCCTTCATGGCAAATTAGGACCTTCCCTGCTTCAGTAGTCTCTCATGAACACCATCTCAAATGTAGTAATATCTTAAAACTGATTGAAGAAACACCAGCTATCTAGTGGGTGGTCTCTAAGCAAGGAACCGGAAGACAAACTATTCCTAGCTTGCTTGCTTGCCTGTGATATGAATAATGATCCTTTTACTCCTCAGTTGGTTTTCTGTGTATGTGTATTTTCTTCTTGCCTGGTCTCCTTGGATTTTAGGGTGACTGGGGCATAGAAAACTACGTTAGCAAGTAATTTGGCACAATAGTTACGTACAGCAAAACTCTCAGAACTGGGGACCCAAAAGCCACACTACTAATCTCTCATTTTATGTAGCACGTTTTGTTCTATGCATTTTGTTCTAGTCTGATTCACAGCACCAAAATCCCATTAGCAGACAGAGCACCTGTGTTTTTGGTTCAGTTTTGTTCAAAAGCAATCCAGCTTGCTTCCTCCAAAACCATTCCTTGATTCAAACCGGACTGCGGTATGTAGTGGTGATCAGGAGACGTGCTTGAAATCTGTATTCCTGCTCTGAGCTAAAACACTAGTGTATGTCCATATGCTCTTTCATTGTATAGTATATTGTAAATGATCTGAGGCTGAAGCTTTGAAAAGCTGAAGCAGCATAAATAACCTAGAAAGACAGAGCAAATAGCAATACATGAGCAGAAGAGAGGTAGAACAAAGGTATGTTCCATGTAACGAAAGAACATGAGAGGAAACCTATGCCCAAAGCCAACCTTATTAATCAAAATACTTCCATTTGGGACTGTTTGCAATCTTGATAGAAAACGCTGGCATTCCTCAAATTACAGCTTTCTGAGTTCTTGATTTCATAATAATTATTTTTTTCTCCTTCATTGGGACACGATACCAAATATTAAAATACTAGGATCTGGCATAAGCCACCATTCCCCCTTTTCAGTCAGTATCAAGTACATTTTTTCTAAAAATATGCAGACTGGACATTTTTATCACTTTCTACCAAACATTTTGTTATTTTAGAGTGTAGCTTTTCATGAGTAAATCATTTTGGGCACATTGGGCCGACAATTGGCAGCTGCATCTTGCAGGTCCGAGAAAGAGTCAGTAGTTTAGAAGACAATGGCAATAACTAGATTAGAAACAACATCTTCAGAGGTCTCCTCTCCAGTACCAAAGCCACCTGACCACAGCTATTCCTGACTACCAAAGCAGGGCTTGATCACTGGAAATCAAAGATCACAGTGATGCAAGTTGCATCTCCTTCTTCCTTCTTCAGATACTATGGAAACTTGTTGACATTTTGGAATGAAGTAGGAGAAAGTTGTGACCAGTGGCACAGAGTCTAGTT
>Ga0181612_136648_pt1 | contig 17543 bp, 13 predicted proteins | sample HoacroProtozoa21_FD_119630 | JGI IMG/M metagenome (GOLD analysis project Ga0181612, IMG submission 119630) | Hoatzin crop microbial communities from Cojedes, Venezuel. Combined Assembly of Gp0051906, Gp0051904, Gp0051908 | reverse complement strand
TTGTGCCCATTGCCCCTTGTCCTGTCACTGGGCACTACTGAAAAGAGCTTGGCCCCATCCTCCTGACACCCACCCTTCAGATATTTATAGGCATTTATTAGGTCCCCTCTCAGCTTCTCCAGGCTGAACAAGCCCAGCTCCCTCAGCCTTTCCTCATAGCCTTCCCTCACGTTCTTGGGCCAGTGTGCTCTTTGGCTACCTGTGGTGCTCAGCTTGAACAGTCTTTCAGCTCCTGAGGTTCCTCTTGAAGCAGTGCCCAGGTTATTCAAAACAATGACAGTCTCAAAGCAAAAGCAAAGCCTAAACTGATCCAGCTTATGAAAGTTTACAGGGTGTGGGGGCAAATATCTGATTAGCTCTGTTTCAGTTTTGTTGGCATAAAGTTAAGACGTATAAAATGTCCTGGAGTTTAAGATGTCAGTCCTTCAGGTGACTTCACGCAGGCGGGTCACTGCATGATGCGGAAAGCCTGTCCTGCTTGCTTTGCTCCTCTCCCTTCTCCGCCAGCAGACCCAGCAGCACCCTCAGTTGCCAGCTCCATCCCCTGGACCCTGGGCCCAGGTCTGAATAGGGCCCTGCTGTCAACCCAGGGAGGTGTTTTTATCCTCCTCCCTTCACTGGTAAGTAAAAGGAGCAGCTGCAAGGGAAGAATAAAAATCAAATCTCTTCACTGGGGCCTGGGCAAATAGTTGACTCTCCGGTGTCTCCAAGTTATTTTCGTTTGATAAAACACAGCAGAGGAGACTTTCTCAGGAGACTCTCTACTTCATGCTGTTCTTCAGGGTCAATATTTTAACAACTTATTTTTCCATGTATTTGTACTTCTACAGTGAGTATTTCTGTTGGCTCAGGTGGGACTGGCCCCACTCAAATGCAGGCAGAGAGGAATCAACAGCTGGGACCCTCAGCCTGTCACACTGCGACTGAGCGAACAAAATGCCACAAACATATGCACCAGGCACGGGCAGCAGGAGCTTCTTTGGGTGCTGCTACACCCACTCTGCAGAGAGAGCACACGGGCAGCAAGGGGCAGATCTGTGCACGGGTAAGTGGAAAACCATGATCTTGAAAATCCCTCTGTAGCTAAAACCTAACCCAAAGAGGCACCTTGGCTTTTGAAACGAAAATCCACTGGCTACTTGAAGTTCGCGCTTCTGTGCGCAGGCACTCCAACCCTAAAGCCCAAAGATGATGCTAATACCGTGCCCACGCATCTCCCCACATGGAGGGCAGATGACAGGACCCCACCCACCTCCAACGTATCAGTAGCTGTGCTCTCTTGCAAATCGAGGTGCGGGGACCCCTCGCTCTGCAATGTCCCTCCTGTCCTGCCTTGTGCTGGGCCAAGGCTCTGCCCTGGCACAGCCACAACAGCCTTGTGAGCAGCCCCATGGCTCAGAGCCTCTCTGGGGGTGGGAGAGACAGCCCTGGTTTCTCTCCTGCGTTAGTGCCTGCACCGCTGTGCTGCGGGATGCAGAGGGGCTGCTGCTGCCATGCTGGCAGAGGGAGGGTCTGCCTGCCCGCTTTCTGTCCGAAGGCAGGTGGCCATCGCAGCTTGCTTTCTTCCCTGGGGCCATGCAATCCCTTCCCTGGCATTTCAGGGGTAGATGTTTACTCAAGCACCAAGCATGGCGCTCATCCCTCCACTTACGGGGGAGAATGGTGGCTGGGGATGGCCGCGGTGCCGGCCAGAGCAATAACGCTGTGGGCTCCCTGTCTGAGCGAGCCCCTGCGAAAGCACAGCAGCAGGATGCATGTGCTGCTTCCTCTCCTCCCAGCATTGTCCAAGGAGAGCTTGTCCTACAAGAGATGACCACTCTCTGGGAGCTCGCACGCTGCAGCGGATTAGAGTGTGATGGCTGAATCCGCCTCCCAGCAGCGCTGTGCCGACCCTCCCCAGCATCCCTACAGCAGGGATGGGAGCTGAGGATGTGCAGGAGCTCCCGAACTGCGGCAGTTGTCACAGCCCACTACATTAAACTAACACGGGGCTGATTTTGGTTTAATAAAGCAGGGTGAAAACATGGAAATCGACACTTTTAAGGTATTTGGGGTTACACAGGGTTGAAATCAGTCCCTCACACAATATTTTTTTAAAAATTAAAGTAATGGAAATATTAAAAATACATGGAATTGATTGAAGCAAAAGGCCTATTATCACATGCTCAGGGTTCTGTTAAATTCATGTGGCAAACTAGAAGGTCATTAATAAAGGTAAAATGATGAGTGAGTGGCGTTTCTGCCCATTTGTGCTCTGCAGTGGGCACTAGGTGAGGAGGACAGACCTCTGAGGAAGGTGTTAACCGTCAGGGCTGCCCTGCCTAGGCTCTTCTCCAGTCCCAGAAACCACTGAATTACTAAGATGGGTGCCTTCTACTTGATCTCGGAAAAATTCTGTAGTCAGAGAAATCGAAGGAAAGGATCTGGCTGAAATCTTCATTTCCACTTGGCTGGGCTTCTACTTCTTGTTTTCTTTCTTCTCTCTCCCTGTTTCCTCTTCTCTCCTCTGTCTGCTTGTGTCCCTGTTTCAAAGTCTGGGTTAGGCAGCCGAGACTGCATTTTTGTTAGAGTACTGCGAGGCTGCTCAGAAAGGCTGAGCAGTGCCCTGAACAGCTGAATGCTGGTACAAATCACCTCAGAGGAAATGATAAGAGCATGCGCTGTGCCCTTTCTTTCACAATGAGATGGAGAGGAAGAGTCAGCACCACAACAGCCGCTGTGTTTTCTGTCTCTGCGGCTCTTCCCTCTCGCTCCCCATTTGTGTGCGCTTGTCTTTTTTTGACTCTGGAAGAACAAAAGAAAACAACATCTGCTCCGGCCCATTTAAAATAACCTTTTCCCTTTTTGCCGAAATGGACAGTTGTTGTCACCTCCAGTGCCTTACAAGAGCCAGCCAAAGAGTGGCTTTCCCTGATACTAGGTCATTCCGTAAGCAGGAAAAATAATGAAGCCTGTTTCTCCGCAGATCTATGTTCCTATCACGTAAAGGGCAGTATTGACTTTTAAGTTAATTATACTCAGATCTGCTGTTATGTCTGCATAAAGTATAAATGATATTGTGCTCTGCAGCTTCGATGTTCTTCAACCACTCTGCCTCCCTCGCCTCCCCACGGCTGCTTTGCTGCCTTTAGCTGGCCGGCTTTCCTTCTCCTTTCCATCTTCCCCGCACCTTACAGCTTCCGTGTTATCCTGCTGCTCCAGGTTTCTCTGGAGATCGTCTTGTCATTTCCTCCTCCTTTTTAACCCATCCCTTCCCCTGACGTGACTGTTCTTCTCTTTGCAGGGCTGTGTGATCTGCCGTCGTAACCGTAAATAACAAGGAGGGTTGTGGTCAAGCAGCAACAACTCCCAGCACATGGGGAGCACCAGAGGAAGCGGGATGATACCTCACCCCACTCCCCCTCAACCGGTGATATCTTAAGGTCTCTCACATCCCCATTAACCACAACAGACCCTCCAGAACTAGCCGTGCTCCAGAGATGAGACTCACCAACAGTCCTCCTCCACTGTTGCCCATTTATCCGCTGGCCACAATCCAGCTAGGGAATCTCTTTTTCCTGCAGTCTGCGGTTGCATTACAGGGACTACAGCTCCTTCACGCAGCTCTAGACAGCACAGGGTTCACCCCAGCTCTTGGTATGGGGGTAGGACAGTAGTTGCAATGCTGGTACCAGGGCCCATGAGGCACAGCAACTAAAGGCGGAAGAACTGAGGTGCAGCTACTCCTCCCTGGTACTGTCAGCCCTTGGCACTGTGCAGTGTATGTCCTCAGTGGCTGCTATCTCCTATTATACATTTTTAATTGATTAATTTTTCATTCTTATCCTAAGGTGGCACGTTCGTGGCAGTCATTGTCAGCACCCTGTGTTCATTTCATGTAAAGTTATTTTTAGACACTTCCCGTATGACATATCCCTAATGTCCAATACCCTTTTACAGCTCATGTCAAGTCAGACCTCAGACCTTCAGACCAGGATTTGGCTAGTCCTTGTCTGGACCATAAGCTGTGGTGCTCAGGAGTAGCTTGTCAGTCCGACCAGTGTGACTGCAGTTACACAGCTACATGAGGTTTCCTGATTTTTTCAGACTTTTTGGCATTGTATTAGCCTGACCTCTTCCCTTTGCTGCCTGCCCTCGGCACGCTGTCCGAGCGCGGCCGGGAGGGCTCCGGTCTTCGGCCTTTACTGCCATGGCACTGCGGTGGCTGTTGCGTCTAGCGTGAGCTGAGGGACCGCATGTACTCACCAAAGCACCACGCTCCCCTTCCTTTTCTCTCACAGCGTTGCCCCCCACCCTGCCTGAGTATTTTAAAGCCAAGTGATATTCTAGAAATTGGATGACAGGAGCAAAATCATCTGAGGACAATTTGGGGAGTTCCAAGCCACGCTCTCTGCTTCCAGGCCACTGTTTTTTATAAATCCAGTTAGAATTTCGTTAACTCTGAAGAACTATCCTTTTGGTATTAAATTCTGTTGAGATTAGCTAATGGGGGAAAGAAGATGGGGGGAGGAAGAGATGTGTATTGCCCAGCTCATAAGCCTTATTTCTATAGAAAATTGGGATAAAAGCTAATGGGAAAGGGAATAAGGAGTGTTCAAAGTAACAGCCTTATTTGAACCTTTGCATATCCCATACTTTTAATATTTTCTCTATTTCTCAGTACGTTAAGGAAGATACGCAGGGCTGAGATGCTCTATCTGAAGCCTCGGGCTTCATTTACCAAGCTGAAGCTGAGTTAGCACCTCGGAGCCTCTGGGGCTGTGTCTTGCATCAGAAACAACAGAGCTTGTTATCATCCCTGAACTCTGCTCCTGTCAGTCGCTGCACTAGGTGATGCTAGGTGACACGTGGAGGAAAACAGGATCTCTTCCAGCATATGTGAAAAGGTAGGTTTGACATCAGATTAAATCAATAAGAGGAAGATGGATGAGCATTCATTACCTGTATTTATCGAGGAAACTGTTTTAAGAGAAGGGAGAGTTTACCTCAGGACATTTGTTCGCCTCCCTTTTGTTGTACAGCTGCTTGTCAGTCAGCGCTTTGGCTGCCACCGTTGGGTGTGTGTGTCTCAAGGTGAACTGTTGCTTATTTCAGTTTGCCTTAAAACGTTGCTTGGAAAAGCGAGGTAAGTCAGGAGACGATTGATGAGCAATGAGACAAGCACGTGGCAGGGACAGGCTGGACAGCTGGGATGACTTCAGCCACAGTCCAGAGCTGATGTTATCATCTAAAGGGCAGGACTGGGTCGAAGGGAAATGGGATGCTAAGGGAGAAAGGATGAATAAGGGAGAGAGAGAGAGACAGTTCCAAAGGCTGGGAGACAGGCTGTGGTACGGTAGTCACCATAGTGATTATGAGGGAGGGAGGCAGGAGACAGGGCAAAACCAAAGTCAGTCGATAGTAAAAACATTCAAGGTTCAAAAGGCAGTCTGCTGGACTTGTGCATGTCAGTTGGACTTGATGATCTTCGGTTGGACTTCATGATCTTAAGAGGTCTTTTCCCACCTTAATGATTCTAAGATTCTGTTCTACGATTCATGTCTGGGGGTCCTAAAGTTTGGGCAGGCCCAGCTGCCTCTTCCATGTCTTTCAGCTGCTATTGGGTTTATTTTGCCAAAGGTATGTTTAAAGTTATTCTTTGGATGATCACATAGCAGTGACAACAATGTTTTAGCTAAAGGATTTTGTCTTTTGGGACAAGCGACTCTTGGCTAAGCTTGACTAACTTTGTGGTGAGATCGATATGGGAAAAAAATTCCTTGTGGCATCCTTCTTTTCTTTTACCAGTGCCTTTGAATTGTTAGTGTATTTATTCGCTGCAAAGGGAGGATTGCCCTACAGACAGGGTAATCAGAACACAGCTACGCAGCAGGCTCTGCAGTATAACCCTTGGTCCCCCAGTGCATGGAGATGGTAAGGTGACATCAGAAGGGGATCCACCAAAGCCACTATGCTGTAATGCCAGCTACTGAAAACAGTCCAAAGGAGGCACTGAAAAGAAGAGATATCCTTGGATATACACTACCACTTTAGAAGAGGCTGCAGCAATTTAAGACATGATTATCCTTTCAGATGTCTGAGTTTGTCATGTCTCTGCCTGTGGTTACCATTGTCACAGCAGAACGGTTCACCTGAGAGCTCCTCATCTGCTCCAGTGCAGCGTCTGACCAGTGAGATCTTGCAGATGAGTTATGTCATGAGCAACTCTGCCAGCACTGCTAAGGGAAGGTAACAGGTATCAGCCCAGGAGTTGTAGCTGAAGGACAAGGAGCAAAATGCTTATGCTGCCACAGTTACATTTGCAAGAGGCCATCCAACCAAAGCTTTAAATCTGTCCCTTCCCATGACATTGACATCTTACTGCCCGCTGCCAGGCAGTGCCTTTCTCCTTTCAAAATTCAGACTGGACCTAGATGTCTGAAACTTTGCCTTATTGTGTTAGTCTGTTTGTTGTTGTTTGTGTTGTTTCTGTGTCAGCTGCTGAAGATGACACAAGAGGCAGGGGTTAGAGCTTTTGACAAAGAGATCCATTCAACTCCTGTCTGTCAGCAGAGCATCCAGGCATAGCTGGAACTGTGCTGGAAGAGAAGACCCTGCAGACCTTTTGAAGCTTTTCTCTGCTGCATGAAATAGTTAGAGAATCTTGAGGGAGGAGAAAGGGGGAGAACGACTCTGTTCCAGATATTACAGCACCTATCTCTGAGTCTCAGCATCCCAAGCCATCCCTAATAATTTAGCTAGTCATCCCTAGTCTTGCTCTTTGTTCCTTCAAAACTTTGTTCCAGACAGCAGGGTTTCTCTGAACTGTGGGAAAAGAGACATATAAGCTTAGAGACAAAAATCAGTCTTCTTCCAGTTACAACTGGAATACACCAAGGATATAACTGGTATATTAAGTGTGTTATTGCTTCAGGATATGCTGTATTTACTCTGACCCTGAAGTGTGTCTCTTCTTAATGCTTCATGGTAAAATCATCTGTGGTTTTTTTTTCTCTTTCTTCAGAAATTACGTGAATTTTAGATTTCCAAACCTGTTTTCCTTGACCTTCTTCAATGAGGAAAGACCTTTGACTATGTCGTGAGCAGTGTAGGGATTTTGTGATTTTTTTTGCCTAATTTTTTAAGGGTGTAGGATAGACTGAGTCTCTAGATTTACTTCACATTCAATAATGTGAGTAGTCCTCACCAGACTACTCTTCCCATTCCATTTGGATTGTTAAACCAAGTCAAGCCTTGCAGGAAAGAGGGTGTCAAGCCTAATTAGTCCCCTTACTTTGATCTCTTAAGCAGACCACAGCATATGCTAAAGTTCTTGATTCTTGACCCTGCAGTTCTAGACAGCTTTCAGGTTTCCTGGGCCCTCCTGTAACTACTGAAAAATGCACATGTTCCGTGAAGTGTACTGCGTGATGGACTACTGAAATTGTGAACCTGAATTACAGATAAATGTACTGCATATGTTTTTATGGTATTTCAATAAAAATGTGTTACATGGCCCTTGTAATGTTCAAGCACCAACAAGAGCACAGATTGCAATTTTTCGGGGCAAAAGTTTCACACTGGTGCCGTGGTGTGGGGCACAGGCCCAGAGGTGAGAGGGAGGGAATGGGGAAGGGAAACTGTGTAAGCAATTGGGAGGAGAAACAGGAATTAACATGATTAAAAGATGGCTGGTCCTTGGTGCAAAGGCATTGACAATGTAGAAAGAGAACAGTACTTGGACAGAAAACCCAGAGAGGGAGGTTGCAAGCGAGGCCATCAGAGAGACTGGGATGAGGATGAGATCCCTGAGCAATGGAGATTGAAGTAAAAACAACGGGAAAAGTGAAAAGCATGAGAGGAAGCAGGGATGTGGAAAAGACTGAGATGCAGAAAGGTCCATTTTAGGGGAACACCCATCAAGATGTGAGATACCTTCCATCAGTGCACGGAAAGGCATCCAGGCTGCTGAGCCTCCCTGTTCTGCTGTCAATAAAGCTGTGATGGCAGGAGAGGTTCTCTCCCCTCCAGAATACTTGGCTTTGTAGTACTGTGAGCAGATACTCCATTAGGTCAAGCAGTAGAAATCTGCGGAGTGGATCTAAAGAGTGTCCTCTTTCTGAGCATGAGGATATGAATGATTCCAGATGATACATTAAAAAAAATCTTAACTCTCCTTCCCCTCACCCTGAACTAGAAATCTACACGTACAAGTGACAATGAGGTTGAAGTTCAGGTGATTCAGAAATTCAGATGACTCAGAAAATGACAGAATAGAGACTGCATTATGATGCAGTCCTTAGTGGGATACTATTCTTTCCAAAGGACTTGAACTTCTTTGGTACACAAGATGGACAAAGCATCCTATAGTCATTTTATTCTAATTGCAGTATTTAATGTGTGGTCCCCTACATTTTTCATTGTGTTACTCAGGCTTGTTTTAAAGGCCGTCTGTTTCCTCCTAAGTATGAATGTTGTGTATTTGTTTTTCTCTGGTACAGCCTTCTTTTCTGTCCTTTGAATCCCATCTGGGTGATTTTTTTAGGAGGCAATCAGGATTTTAAAAGAGAGTTTGAGGGATAGGTGCTCTTGGCTTTGGAGGGTTTGAGAGTTACCATGTAAGATCTCCACTCCCCTTACTTTTTGTCAGCGAAATGGTAGTTCAAGCCCTAATATTTTTCTCTAGTGCTCATCACTGCTATTCTCGAGGGCTTCACAAAAACTCAATTCTTCATATCAGCCTGGTGAGGGCTTCACTTTGCTCTGTTATTTTGGGGAAAGGTTAGGTGGGGTTTTAGAAATAAATTTCATTATCCATCTTTCAACATTGATTATAGGGTGCATCTGTCCACGCAAAGACCTTGCAAACAGCATGCTAGTAGCACAATGGATAACAACTTCTGATTATAGATCAGAAGACTGCAAGTATGACTCCTGGATCGTTTTTCTTTAGCAGGCCACGTGCTTTTCCCTTCTCTTTCAAGGTGTCTGAAGCAGAGCATGGTAAACTCTCTTTGCAATCTGGGATTCCTTACCAGTGAGTGTGCAAATACTCCACTTTCACCTACTTTCTATAGGACCTGGTTTGTGCAGCTCCAAGTGCCTCTTTAAGGACAAACTGAAATACAGATCTGGAAGGCAGGAGTCTCTCTTACTGCACACTTCACATTTAAACCCCAACAGAGTGATCTGTTACTCAGAGAGGTAGAGAATCCTGTGGAAAAAATGTGATCACATCATTAAAGGTTTCAGAATTAATATTCAGAAGGAGGGCAAAACGGACATCAGTCAAACTGAAGTTGCACACACAGGCTTAATTTTAGTACTTCCTCAATTCCCTCGCCACATTGTTCTTACTAGATTTGATATAAATGCTGGAACTAGAAAAGGAATGACAAACACGCTTAGCAGAACTGATATCAATTCACTGTAAAGTATATTAGTTGTCACCAATAAAGTCACATTGTTTCACTGGATTTACTCTGGGTTTGCCCTAGTGTAACCCAGAACAGACTGTGGTCCAGTGGGTATGGGAAAAGTTGCACTTTAAAGAAATAAATCTCACCTATTTCAAGTTTTATTAGCTTCTGTTTCTGTTGTGCCTTTCAGTTTTTATGTTTGTCATGTACCAGGGCTTGGCTGGATGAAAGCTTTAGTCTTCATTGTGTTATAGAGTTTTTGTAAAGAGTAGATGATGTTTTTAAAAAGCCAAGAATAGAAAATAAGTGTAATTGTTTACAGTGAGCTTACTCTTGGCTCAATTTAGCCTTTAGTGGGACAAAAAAAATTTATCCAAGAGCACAGTGAATCTATATGGTATTGCCAAATTGACTAATTTAAAAATTGTGAGTCATATCTTTAAAAAATAATATTATGACATGGACTTCTAATTATAATGTTTAGGAGTGAATATATGTTCAACTCGTTTTGCTTTGCCTTCTGATTCCTGAGCCTTTGCAGTGTGCTCAGGTTATATTTTTACACTTTCTATCTACAATGATGAGAGCAAGAAAATTACTGCCTTTTTGTTTAAATGAAAGAAAAACGAGAGTTTCTCACATAATCATAAGAGCTGGTACTTTGAGGAAAAAGTCTCAAGTATCACAAAACTTACCATAAAAATATGAGAATTAGCAATTTTAAGCTCTTCTAAGGTGTCTGAGTTTTAGATATGCCCTTCTTACAAATAAAGAACATATAAAACCTGCAAAGTTATACTTTATCAGCAATAATATTAGAAATAACTTCTCCTCCTGGGAAAGATGCAGATTGCCACCTACTCTCCACAACCGCTGCAATGAGAGGCCCAGCTAAAGGAAAAAAAGTTCTGATCTTAGCTGAGTCGACAGTCTGTTACCACAGTATGGATTGGGAATAACTCCAGGAAAGTTAGTGCAAATACCACAGTTTTCCACTTTGGATCTGAGATCAGAATGGTTCCTGATACCGTGGGGAAACTGGAGGAGGGAGGATCCTGAGAACTCAGCTATTCCACTGGAGGCTGGACATGGCAACCCCTTGTCCTCAACCCCAGCGACCACATTTGTCTGCTATCATTAAAGTGGGAGGGTTGCACTCAGAATATTCTGGGGCTGCTTCGGTTACATCTGCTAAAATTACAAGAGTGCCTGGGCCTGCCTGCAGTCCAACAATAGGTTCTGTTCTGTTATTATCTGTCTTTAGGAACAAATACATGCTCGTCTCTTTTTGCTTTGCAGAAAGCCCTTGTTCCCCACACAGGCAGTAGATCACTAGGTGTGTCCTGTAAGCTGACCAGATGATCTCTCCATACATCTTCCGCTCTTTACAGAGTTGCAGCCTGAGCATCTCTCCCGAGTTTCAAGGGAGCTCTTTTTTTGTCATGAGGGCAGCTACAGCAAAGTTTTACCACTCTTTGTCCATTTTTCTGCAGGGAGATGCCTGTGACTGATACACTATCCCACGGCTACAGGAGATGGCAACTGCCAACAGCGGTAGCTCACTCATTTCTTGTGGAAAATCTTCAAGCCAGTTTTGTCAGACACACTCCTTTCTGATCTTCTGAAGGCTCCAAAGGAATTTTTCTAACAATTCTAGCTCAGACCTTTGCAGGGTCTCAGGTAATATTTCGCCACTTCCACAAGTCTTTCAGCATCTGGAAGAGCAGAAGGGGCTTCTTCTCTAGTGGACATGGCTCTTGTATGGGTTGGTGCCAACAGAATTTGTTTGTTATCCCTCCAGTATCAAAACAGCAGCCTCTACAGTGGTGTAGTTGAAGACTATATCCAATAGTTGAAGACCCAATGTCCAGCAGGTCTGTTTGGCCTCCTCTTGCTGCTCAGGCCTTGGTGTGGATCTGCACCCAGAAGTCTGAATAGTCCTGCATGGTTAAGAAACCCAAGATAGTTACCCTACTAGGGTAGGTCTCTTCAAATGCTGTACATGAAAGATCCACAGTGCATTACAACTGTCTGGCAGCTGACTGGCCTCAGACGGGGAGGCCCCCTCCCTGCTCGTCCCTGTGCTAGCAGTTCTGCCATCCTACATCTCTCAGGTTCTTTGGAAGCCTTATCCTGGTTAGCCAACCCACCTTTTTCCTTCTCGCCTTTTCTCCCTAGTCTGTGTGTTTGAGTCATTACTCCTTTATGCTAATCATTGGAGCTGAGTTCTTTCGGGCTCTCTTTAATTACTGTCTAGCTTATATATAACACCCTCATGCTGTAATCATAGAGATAGTAAAGATTATGCAAATGCTGATTAGGGTGTAATGTGGCTTGCAGAACATTCATCATAACTGGTGAGAGGGGAGAAGAAGGGAAGCTTGATTCTTAGGGGCTAGGCTGAAGCTGTCCTGAGAGTGTCTAGATTTTAGTTTTTTTCTACCTGAAAAGTGAGCAGGTTTGATACAGAGAATATTGAAGCTCAGCAGGGAAAATATTTGAATAGAATCATGCCTCCCTGAAGATACATTTAAACTAGATACCTGCTCTTAGGTCTCACCTACGCAATATGAGAGGGTTGCTAAGACAGTTGTTTGCATCACAAGACAGTGGCTCTCATCCTGATACCCCTTGGAGCACTTTGTGTCACCTTCTTCTATGCACAAGGCAGAGACCTCCCTAAACCCTGTTACAAGCAAAAGTGAAATTATCCTAAATATCAGTCAGTGAACATGCTGATCTTTCCTCTCCCAACTCTGAAGGCTCAGGTGGATAAATAGAATCCAGCTAAGAGATATCTTCAGACAAACAGCTGGGTGATTATTTTTTCTCTAGATTTACCACATTTAATGTGTATTATCATGAGGTAGAATGAATGGTGCCTGGGAAACTGTAAATCTGAATTACCATTTACTATATAAGGTGATAAAATTGACAAGAATAATGGAAAAAACTGTTGAGTAGCCAGAGGCAGACCAACAAGGAATACAAGCTTTATGGTAAAAGTCAGAGAGACACAAAGACATTGTACCTTCATATAGGCAGGCATATGTTTTGGATCCAACACTTGTGGGTCCACTGGAGGGATGGAGATACATTAGGCTGGCAGGGAACTGTTAATGTCATGAAGGAAAGCTCAAAACTGTAAAAACTACATCATGCATGCAACATCCTTCGGTAGGATGATTGTATCTCTTTCATACACGTCGGGCAGGATCCATGTGATTTAACAAAGGGTTAGCTTTATCAGCTATAGCTCCCAAGGGAACAGCGTTGACAAGAGAACTGTTGTTTTCCTTTAGGGTTCTAGAACAACTATTCTATAGATGATGATTGCTACTGACTGGATTCTCTCCAGGAATCTGCTGGCATTATCGCATAGCAAACACAAAGGTTCCATCCCGTGGTAAGCTCTCTGGTATGGAAGCCTGGTAGGTCTGCCTGGATCAGCTCATGTGAGATCACAACAGAATGTTTCAAGGTTTGGAAATGCATCGTTTTCAGACAGTTTACTTAGAAGAACACCCAGAGGCTCACACACCTTCAAGAATACTCTGAAATCTCCCTTTAGAACTTGCTAGAGCAGTGTCAATAAAAGGGAGGAAAAAAAGCTTCTCAGCTGGCACAACTGGAAACAAATCTGTTATGATGCTCTGATGGCACTGGAGGTAAGGCACACAGCTGAGCTGGAAGCCAGGAAAGTGATGAGACTCAATGACCACCTCCCAGTCCCCTCAAATCGTTCCTAAGCCTGATTCTCACAGGTTGGTTTGTGTTCCCATGACTACATGCAGAAAAGGTGAAAGCAAAAATAGTTACGTCACCCTGAAGAAACAGCTATTATTGATTACTGTGAAGAGCCAATAACAATTTTTACAATAATGAACAATTCTTAGCACTGAAAGTATACTCATCTGGTCTTTCTGCCAACATTAAGTGAGGCTTTTTCCTCTTGTATGATAAAATTCTGAGATTCTTGATGGAGAAAATATACTAAGGATATTTTCAGAGACAGATGTATCATCCAGAAAACGAGGGCATCTGGATAAATCAATACAGCTCTTCTATTCATATCAGCCTTTTACTTTGACAGGTATTCAACAGAACCCTTGCAGTTGTTACTTACAAACCAGTGTACTAACTGACATTTTATGTCTGGGGAAAACTTTTGGACCAAATCCTTGCTCCCAATAAAGCTGCTTTGTGCTGCTCAAAAGGCATAAAGAGTCTTTGAGATGCTTTTACCAGTTATATTCAGATTCAGCTGTCGCAGGGAAATCTCCATATGGTGGAGAGCTGGTCTTGCTGAGTCTGCACTCTTCCCACCACAGCTCTGATTTTGGAGCCATACTGAGAGACAGACGTACAGCTGAAGCATTGCTGCGCTCTAGTAATTCCCTGCTGTGGAACTGTATCTTGTTTCTTTTTTCAGGTACAGCTTAGAGTTCACGTGAACCACTGTATGGGCCTCTTTGGAAATCCACTGACATGCACTCCAAAATTTCATTTGACTCCAAAGTTAATTTGGCATGGGCACTATGACAGTCTCGACGGTAGGGGAGCCTGGGGACCTCAATATATTTTTAATAGTCTCAACAAAAGAGTAAGCAGGCCCTAGGATTACTGAGGCACAGTTGTGACATGCCATACTAGTATTTCCTGACAATTGTGAAGCAGGATCTATAAGCTGACTTGGGAATTACAATTAGCTTGAAGGAAAGGAAAAATGTCACATAGCATACTCATAAAAACACGTATAACTAACTTCTGGAAGACTTGGGGAATGTTTCACCTCAAATGCTTGTCATTTAGAAAGCCATCACGTTCTAGGAATTTCAAGTAGAAAATCACCACTTGGGCAGGGGAAATCTTTTTTCTTCTTAAGCAAGCGGGCTATCACATTAGACATTATTGCTTAGTAGCAGCCAAAATAAACCCCGAGGAATCTTTATCTCATGTATAGGATGCAATAAATGAATGAGTATTCCCACAACACAGGCCCTCTTGGGCTGTGCTTCAGCAATAAAAAGGAACATAAATTTAATTATTTTATTATTCTGTTAATAAGCACCTCCAATCCAAAGCACAGGACAAGCAAGCTGCAAGTCAAGAAGCTGCCTCAGTGCCAGAAATGTAGAAACTGGGTCCCACTAAGTCTTGCTCAAATACACAACAGGTATAGATCAGGAACGAAACATAACCACCTTCAGCAGAAACAGTGGAGAGGGCATGCACAAGGCACACGAATCACAACACTTAGAGTTAGCATTATGTACAGAAGCAGTGCCAAACTGCACCTGAAACAGCAGGGCTAATAAGCAAGTACTGTATCATTACCAACTACAGCTGAATGACTGTTAATTGCAATACGCCAATTCACACAAGAAACAATGGTCTGCTGCCCTCTCTCTCTCTCCCCCTCTCTCTCAGGTTTACTTCCAGCATTAAAAATAACCTGTTGGTGCTGCTTTTGAGAAGATACGACTGGAAACGATCCCTCTCTACAACTACACAGCGGCTGTTTTGTTTAGGAGGTCTCACAGAGCACCTTTCCTTCAGCCCCCACTCATCAAGGGTCACAAAACGCTTTTCAGCATCGGGTAATAAACTTAAGAGCTGCAGTAAAAGACCAAACCTCTCCAGCACAGTATCACAGAGGACTATAACCATTACCTCTGCAAGAAGATATTTGCCAAATAAATCTCCCAGAAGGTTCTAAGAAAATGGCAGAGGGAAAAAAGGCAAAACAGTCCTTTGCTAGGCTCACCTGTGGGAAAAGGTTTTGTTGTGACCCAAATCCGGCACTCAGTTCAGCTGTACGCCTGTGACCACAAACCACCTGATGATTTAATGTCACCAGTGTCCTTTCTACATCCTGTCTCTGACTAACTTCCAGCGCTTCAGAGGCAGTTGAACAAACCTTCACGAGCCAAATGCAGACGGCGTAGAGGACCAGAAGCAGCACTGAAGCTTGGGAATGATTGAAGTACAATGTCAAAGGTCAGCAGCTCAGTCCCCTTTAAATCCCCCCTGGACACACTGTAGCATCATGCCCTGATTTAAAATCCTTTAGGTGCTTGTGCCTAGAGTACTGCTTGTTTGCTCCTGGAACGGTTAAAAAGCTTCCCAGTCTAATTGTCCTCATGACCAATCCATGATCATACATCCTCGTGCTAGCAGAATTCTTTAATTTAAGCAGTTCTCCTTCCTTGATATTTACCGTTTTAATGTATTTACAGTGAATCATCATGGTGCTTTGGATTCATTTGGCTAGTTAAGGAAGCCAAGCTTGCTTGCTTGCAGCTCCCATTCAAGAATACAGATACCTTGCTCCTCCCCCACCCCCAGTATTCCTCTTCTGCACCTGTGGTGACCTGAGTCAATATCTTCTGATTCTAAGCCACCAGAACTGAACATAATTTTCCAAACTAGGGTCCTTAGCTGTGCCGTGTAAAGCCGTATTAAAACTTCCCTCTCTCTACTAAAAATACCCTGCTCCGTGCATCATAGACTCACATAAGCCATTTCCACAGCTATTCCCGCTGGCAGCTCAGTCATTTTCTCATGGAGGAATTCACCCACATAGTAAGGTCAGACAAGTAGGCCCCAGGCTACCAGCATCACCACCTTTATCCTTTCACTATAGTGTTTAAGGCACAGGGTACTACTTCTAACCTTAAACAAATCCTCGCTTTGGCAATTGTTATTTCCTTTGCCAGCTTCTTTCAGTATCTCTGAGTAAAAGCCATCTTTGGGTTCCTCCATCCTGTCAGCCTCAGGAATTTCCTCCAAGTTTGCTGTTCCGTGATCCCAAGTCTTAGACAAAGAACCCTCTTGCATTTAACGTAAACTGGATTAGTCCATGATCAGTCAGTTCAAGACTAGTTTCAATACTACGGCCTTCCACAAGGTCGTTGCAGCTTATAAACGCTAGGCCTAAAATAGCATCCTCTCTCATGGACTGTTTGCTTGAGAAACCAAGTTTCTATGACACTAGAGAACATCTAAGCCCTACCATTTCCCAGTGTATCTTCCAGTCTGTATCTGAGAAACTACAGGTTCCCATAATCACATGATATTCACTCTTCCCCATAGTTTTTGAAGAGAACTGTCCCCAACCAAGTTTGTCATGGATTACCACACTTCTCTCAGTGGACTGTTTTTTTTTAATTCTTTGCTCTCATGTAACTTTCCAATGTAATGCCCTATTGCTTTACTGCTTCAAACCTTTCTACTAAAATGTAGAGTTACTCCATGGTCTTTACCATTATTTCTGTTGTGCTAATTAGCTACCCCTCCAACGACCATATTCTAAACACCACTGCTAAGCAGAGGTGTGCAGCAGCAGCAGCATTGAGACACAGCGTTTCAGGCCCCAGTGAAAACATGGATTATAACACGAAACTCCAAACCAGTTAAAGGCAAGACATTGGTGACGTATCTCACTGGAATAATTGTATTAGAAATCTTTAAAATCTTGTAGTCATGATATGGATAGACAAAAACACCAAAGCACTTCAAAGGGTAGATACTGCATTTAGATCAACACTTTATCCCTCTGGCTACAGACATTTTTTTAATGTGGAAAAGCTTCTGACATCTTTTAGATGGTAGAAGAATTTATCTTCTCTTTTTGGGGAAGAATACAATAGTACAGCTGCTAGAGCTACAGGCACTGGAATCCTATTATGTTTTCTCCTTTTTTTTTTTTTTAGAGCAAAACAAGAGGACACATATACAACAGCAAAAAGAGTGGCAAAGCAGGAAATTGCAGGTTTGTCTCTGACAGAAACTTATTTGCAGCCCTGCTGCTGGAGAAATCCAGGCTCGGTGCACAGTCCTACCGAAGCTAAGGTCCAGAGCTAAGCAATCTTGAAGTGATGGGAACATTTAAGACATCGGTCTTAGATTGTCTTTCTGATCGCAGGTTCACGGCATCATTTCAAAAGGCACAGTCGTCTTGACAGCTAAGCCAGCTCTTACTGGGGACAGCAGCAAAAGGCGGGAGAGATGGCGGGGGGGGGGGGGAGGGGGGGGGGGGGGAGGGCGGGGGGGTGGGGGGGGGGGGCGGGGAAGGGGAGGCGGGGGAGGGGAGAGGAGGTAAGGCGCGGGGGGACGGGGCGGGGGAGGAGGTGCAGGGAGAGG
>Ga0181612_127662_pt1 | contig 17543 bp, 11 predicted proteins | sample HoacroProtozoa21_FD_119630 | JGI IMG/M metagenome (GOLD analysis project Ga0181612, IMG submission 119630) | Hoatzin crop microbial communities from Cojedes, Venezuel. Combined Assembly of Gp0051906, Gp0051904, Gp0051908 | reverse complement strand
CCAGATATATCACATCCGTTGCTTTTCCCTTGTTCACTGATGCAGTCATTCCATCACAGAAAGCCACTGGGTTGGTCAGGCAGGACTTGCCCTTGGTGAAGCCATGCTGACTGTCTCGAATCACCTCCCTGTCCTCCATCTGCCTTAGCATAGCTTCTAGGAGGATGTGTTCCATGATCTTCCCAGGCACAGAGGTGAGGCTGACATGTCAGTAGTTCCCAGGGTCCTCCTTCCTTCCCTTTTTAAAAGTGGGCACAATGTTTCCCTTTGTCCAGTCACCAGGAACTTAGCCTGACTGCCGTCACCTTTTGAATATCATGGAGAGTGGCTTGACAACTCCATCAGCTAGTTCCCTCAGGACTCTGGGATGCATCTTGTCAGGTCCCTTCGTGTCTGACCAGTTCTGGGCAGGACACAGCCGAATGCTTCAGAGTCTCGTTCAGTTTTTCCTCAGTGCTGAGCTGTCATAGGTTGGACACTCTCACCTCCACCCTATCCCAAGGGCACTCTTCACTGGTGCCAGTTCTTCAAAGATTCCTGGGGCACTGCAGTGGCTCCCTGCTCTTGTTTTTGTCCTATTGCATCATTTTACCACACTGCCTGCTCAGCTCGGAGTTCTTGTCCCTCCTTGACCTCTGTATTGCAATCATAGTTCCATCAGCCTTTCAGTTTCAGATCCACTCAGGGAACTGTCTCGCTTCTGGTATTGATCTGATGCTGCTTGTTGACTTTTGAAGAGTTCAGATCTCCACGGTTGGACTTGATGATCTTAGAGGTCTTTTCCAACCTTAATGATTCTATGATTCTGAAAGCGGGTGTTTCTGGAGATACATGTACAACTTTACTGTAGCCACAAAACTTTCTTTGCAGAAAACCCATCTGTGACTTGCTACCATGTCCTTTATAATTTAAAATATCCTTATGACTAATGGAACTATAAAATGCCTTGTCGTTGTTGTAGCACATAGGGGATCCAGTAATAAATCTGAGGTCCTCTGTGACAAGTACTATAGATATATAATAAAACAACAACCCTTGTCTGGGAACACTTCAGTCTAAGTTCATATTTCTTCCTTATGCCCCTCAAAATAGGGTTAATCAAATTTCATGCCTAAGGGCTTCAACAGCTGAACTACGAAAGAAATTTTCACCATTTTGCAATGTAGTAGTCTGTATCTCTGGAAACTATGCACTTTGTTAATGTACAAGACAAAACCTGTCATATAAACATTTCCCACAGCGTATGTACTTTGATTTAGGCAGTGTTTTGAAGCAGAAGGATGCATTTGGTCATCCTAGATTTGTATTCAGTGACTAGAAAACAATGTTTTACTGTTATTTGCAATGTTTCTGTGCTCCCATTCTAAACTAAAAAGCCAAATTTATGACAAAATCATTAAAATGCTTAAATGCTATGAACTGACTTTTCTGATTCAGTGTTTTCATGTAGATAAGTTTTCTCATAATTGCTTTTCCAGATTGTGTTGGTCAGTGGACATCTGGACAGCTGGGACGTTGGGCAGGGAGCTGTGGATGACGGTGGTGGAGCATTTATATCATGGGAAGCATTATCACTCATTAAGGATCTGGGTAAATATTTAATTTTAAAATATTTTTAATGCATTACATTTCCAGGACATTTTGTATGTTGTCTAAACTGGATTTTCTATTTTATCCATTCCTCTGAGCACAAATATTCATACTTAGTATAAATATTTTGGAAGTTTGTCTGTTAAGCTCCTTCTTTCATCACAGGGGTCATCCAAAAGCAACACATCAGTCAGTGATCTAGAAAGTGCTTTGAGCCTTCATGGTCACTGTCATCATAGAATGAAAGTTCAGTGTAAGATACTATATCTAGGTACCTTAGAAGGAAGTAAGTCCTTTTCATTTTATCATAATGAGTTCCTTCCTATTAATGAAGATGAAGCTTTATGAAGTCACAAATAGCCTTCTGATATTGTTCTGTGCCTTTTAAGCAAATATTGTCATTCAACACGTTCCTAAATCTTTCACTGTCCTACATGTTGCTTTTACAGTGGCTACTCAATTTAATTCACAACTCCCTACTTCGCTTTGGATAACTTCTCAAGACAATCTCATCTAAGCCTTTCCCAATAGCATGTAACTAGGACTGGATGCAGGCAATGATCCTGCCTCTAGTCTTTTCGCTTGCATCTACATGTAAAGATATTCAGCAAAAATTATACTAAACTTCACAGAAGTTCATATTTCCAGTGTATATATTTTGGTGGTTTTGTTTTTTCCTTGAATGTTCTTCCTAAATAAATTTATATCCTGCCTGGACTTGGTCTGCCAAATATTGATAGATACATCTATACCATCAAACTGATGCGTTTTCAGCTTTGCACTTGAGGGCTTGTTTCCTGATTATGCTGCTTGTATGTTTCTGTGTGTTTGGGCTCTGCTTTGGACTGTGACAGCTGATGTCCTTGGCAAAGGTAATCCAGGTCAGAGGAGGTGGTACACACTTGAGTCTCATCACTACAAGGATAGACTCACTTCTGTCAGATTTGGCTTAACCATGGTGACCTGTCAAACGTTGTGGGATCATATGTCTTTTCAAGCAACTTTTGACACTGAGGCCTTGCACACTGTAGTATCCTGCTACAACAGGTTTGTGGGATGTAGAGCAATGTTCTGTTTCCAGGGATCACCTTTTTGAATCATTCTTGGTAATCAGCAGGGTGGCAAGGTGACTGGGTTCTGGAATTTGGTCTGTAGATCAGCTGTACTCTTTTGAAGTTCTGAAGGATTCTGAAGGATTCTCCTTCTCTGGAGATATTCAAGACCCGCCTGGACACGGTCCTGTGCAGCCTGCTGTAGGTGACCCTGCTTCGGCAGGGGGGTTGGACTAGATGACCCACAGAGGTCCCTTCCAACCCTGAACATTCTGTGATTCTGTGAAGTTGATGTTCTAGCCTGTTAACCCTGGACCTGCTGGTCTCCCTGCTCCAATATTTCTGCTCAGCAGAAATATGGATTGAACTAAACCCGCATGCCGCCAATACTATATGTAGATAAAGAAGGAGAGAAACAGGAAAAGGCAGTTTCTAGCTTGGATATGTAGTAGTGTTATGGATAAAATGCCAGTGTGCGCTTGCTCAGCCTGTCTCCTGGTTTGCATAGCCCCCCTGTGTGGGACCTGAAAGGCCAATTTCTTCTACTCATGGGCTTCATCCGACTTGTGAGTAGAAGTGGGCTGCAGACAGTGTGCTATTGTAGAAGGGCATGGTCTACATATGCCTGCATAGAGTGTGTTTGGTGGGAGAGATGATCCACAATGTATAATCAGACAGGGCTGGCATATGTGCTAGAGGGAGCTATGGTCGCACAGCCATCTGCCTGTGTTCTGCAGACACCCAGCCTCTTAAAGTTTGGTCTGGTGTCCTACTCTTCCCAGTCTCCTGTGGCCTAGGCTGATTTCTGGTCTCCAAACTGCAAATTCCAGTCTTACTGCTTGACCTGTAGTTTTTTGCTCGTTTTCACTTCCATATGGGCTTTTGTCACTATACCCATCAAAACTAGTTCAAAACAGACTTCTTAGATTGTCAGGTTGATATCCAAGGATGCTTTCCCCTCTTCATCAGATGGAATCTATTTTTCCTCATTATTCCATTTTTCCAGAACTTTAACCTGTGGTCAAGAAGGAAGCACCAAGTATTCATTAGAAACTAAAATCAACTGCTGCTCCTCCTCTTAACTCTGGCAGAGTTTAAATAACAAACTAGCTTGCCTTGCTTCTGATCAGCAGGATTTGTGCACTTGAACAATCTCAGTGTTTCTCAAAGAGCTCTGTATAGACAAGCTCTGTTATGTGATTAACCACTCTCAGATTGCGGTTGTGAACATCAGACATCCCTGTCACATTTGAATAGGAGTTATTTGCATTATTTGAACCTCTTATCTCTCATTTTTCCAGCCTCGGAATGATTGGAATATCAGTCTGTGACCGAAAACAAAGTGCCTCTGTTTTAATTTTTTGTCTTTTAAAAGTAAACTAAAGAGGATTCTTTCACAGAAGAATCCGGGCCTACTCCTTCTTCTAGTGTTTTTTAATCGTTCTTTTATAATTCTTGGAAAATTGACTATGCTTCCTCCACCTTTGCAAAAAAAAAAAAATCCACTTCTGTGTTTGCTGACTCTATTCCATTCAGAATAAACTGTTTTATGTCTCTTAAGGACAGGTTCATGGTGGTATTGTACAATTCTTATTCATTGATTTCCCTTCACGCGTGACTGAAATGCATTACTCGCTGTTTCTTCAAATATTTGATTTCCTCTGGTAGTAGCCTGTGTGTTTGCTGTACAACCTGCGGTGAAATGCTGGTTTTTTCAGCTGGGAAATGCTGGAGCCTTTGCTGATGCCCTCTGTTCTGGTCAGCTGTTGTGTTCAGCTCTTCTTGTTACACCAGTGTTCTGCAGGAACGTAAGGCTAGGAGAGGACTTCTGGGCCATCACATCTAACCTACAGATAACCATGGGGGATAGGGCCTTTCCTAAACTGTCTTCCATAGCAGATTGGTTATTGCAGATTTTATATTGTATGATGCACATAAAATCTGACAAAAAGGACAGCAAAATAACAGATATGCAGATTGTGTGAGAAACAAATTAATGAGTTTTATTTAAAATAAATTCCATAGATTGTGTTTTGAGTGAACATTATATTTTGAACCATGGAGACTTCGTTTAATATCCTTTTGGGCCCTGATAGAATTAGTCTCAGATTAGTCCACCAAATACATTTGACATGGGGATAAGCCAACTCAACTGGCTTGTCTGTATGCACGTGTAGAATTTTTTGTAACTGTGTACTGGGAGTCTTAAAGCCATGGTGCATTGTGTAGCCATAAAAACCGTGTCCATGTTTACCAGATTGTAACTAATCTTACAGCTCTGGTGATATGATCTTAAAGCTGAAGCAAGCATTCTGAAATATGAATTCTAGAATATAGAGTTTGTGTCATATAGTGAGAAGTACTGCCACTATTTCTGCCATGGTCCATTGGTTCCATGAAAGCAAGATATTACTATGCTGTCTAAGCATTTTTTTTCAGTGATGATCTAATAGCACTTCATCATGATATCACTGTGACCCTTGGACGTAGCTGGTGGACAAAAGTTATCCCTGTTAATTAGGATTTTGATAATTCCATGTAGTACTTCAAGAATGATTAAAGTTTAAATACCATTCTGTACTTTCAATATAATCTCCTCAAACCATTTAATAGCTATTGGCCTAGGACCAAATACATGAAATTCATTGAAAAATCATTAAAATTACAATTTGAGATGGTTATATTTTGTTTTAAGCAGTGCAGTTTGTTTTCTTGCCTCAAGTAAAATTTTTTAACAGTTTTTGCTTTGATTTCTGCGTAAATCAGTTGCTTAAAGTGTTAACCTTTATATTTCCCGAATCTTCTGTGTTAGGTTTGTTGGTTTTTTTTTAGCTGACCTGGCAGTTTCTGTACCATGTTAATATCTTTTCTCCTTTCTGGTATTTTTGTAGATTTCCAGACACGGTAATTGTTACATGTTCCCTGTAAGGACACATAGCAGTAGCATAGTCTGAAGTAGCTTTAGAGTCTTCGACACTTCCAAGTTTTGATAGATTTTTTTTTCCATTTCACTTTTTGACTTTACATGAATATTGTTTCTTTTTGAGAGAAAGGGAACTGCATGAAGGTCAGACTGAGCTAAAATAATTTTGTATTATGTCACCAGAGAATGGAATAAAGATTTAATTCACGTAAAATCCTATGTATAGATTTCAAAAGAGTAGTATCTTAGAATAAAATAGGTTCAAATTGTGAACTACTCTGGCTTTTAAAGACTGTTTAGAGCTATAACAATTCAGTTGGACCTGGAAAGTAGAAGAGCTAAAAATGGGAAGTTTCAAATTTGTTTGAATACTTTGCTTCTAATAGCTGTAATGGCTCTCTGCCTGTCTTCCACACTGGGGTGACAGGAAGGGGGCACTTGCTGGCAGTGCCGTTCCCTGTGCTCCTTCTCCAGGGAGGAAGCGCAGGCAGCAAATTCAGAGCAAATGCCAACTTTTGGATGGTTATAGTTCAGCAAGGCAAATCTTCTTCCATGTGGCTTTTCCACAGCCACCCTGTGCAGAAAACTGAATCCCATCTCTTCTCTTCTGTGTGGCTGCAGCTTCACTCTCAAACCACCTCTTTCAGCAGTGTACAGTTAAATGTCAGCCCTGGCTTGTGCACCTGCTGGTACCAGCACTGGTTGTAGACATCTCCTGACAGTTCACGTGGTTTCCTTCCGGCATGCGTATCAAGTTCTCTGTATCAACTATACCCTCATGGCTGCTTGCTTTACTGGTAGCTAATCTCAGAAAAATTCACCAGCTAGTGGCCATATTGACCAATATTACCCAAAATGGTCTTTTCTCCTGGTTAAAGCTGAAGTTTAATGAAGCACAAAGGAAAGAAAAACCATATTTTTTTTTCCTGGAACTCTTAAAGCTTATGTACACCGCTGATAGGCAAGATCTGTGGGGAGCTGCTTCATGGCTTACATGCTTCAAAAATGAAGAACTGGAAGCATTTCCACAGACGACGTTTATGTGAAGAAAGATGAAACTTTCAGCTGGGTATTGCTCTTTATTCCTTTTTCTGGGAATAAAGATGTCTTTAGAGGCGCTGAGGCAGTTCATGAGCTGATCTGAACTGGTCAACTCCCTTTCCTTCAGCGGAGCCGGGGCTGTTGCGATTAGCTGAGGATTTCTGATGCTTAAGAAATGACTCTTCAGAACTGCAGGCAGGGTGTCCGAGGCTTGTGCAATGTGCAGTTTGCCTGCAGCTGTGTTGGGCAGCTGCCGCCCTCCCCAGCCCTCCGCAGTTTTTAACCCTTTGATCAATTTTAACGAAGTTGGATAGAGGCATAGAAATATTTAGAATATAAAGTTCTGATATGTTCTTTGTAAATGGGCGATTGAGGAGAGATGGGTGAGTGCATTTATGTCCCAGCTGACGAAGAGGCAGAAAGAAATTCTGCTTTATCCTTTCCCTGTGATGATGAACACCTGATTGATCAGCACGTGAGTAGCTTTGGTGTAAGCACCAGCGCCTCTTTCTTTTTAATCTTTCTGCAAACTCTGTGTGATAGGTAGCAAATATTGCTACAGTGGTAGCGAGAGTGTTGTTCAGGGTAATTTAGAGATGATGGGAAGACACTGGGGGTGTTTTTAGGAGGAAGGGCTGAGGGATTCCCCTTTTTAAGCCGAGGGAATCCATGGCGTGTTGCATGAGCTGTGATGTGGTGTTAGGGCATTTGGAAGCTGTAGGAGAGATAGCACTCAAGCAAACTGGGGTTTTCTGGTTTTGCAGAACAACAGCTGTATTGCTAATTACAGTCTAGAAACCTCCAACCCAACTTGTTTTCAGGTTGCACTTACAGTTCTCGCATTTTATGTTCTTTAGTTTGTGTGCAAAAAAGGTGTCTTTGGAGGTGGCCAATGCCGTTTGCCTCAGCATTTTCATGTTAGTGCGGTTAATGCTCTCGTGTCATTGGAAACACAGGTTCTCTTGTCCCAGTGTCACGTGAGGTTTACAGAATAATCTGCCTTTCCAGGTGAGATAAAAGACCAGTTAAGCAGCTACTCATAAAAAATCACCATAAAATTACGCCAAATTTATTTTGGTGCTGTATTTTGCCTTTAGTTGGCTATACAGGTTGGAGAGCCAGCCTGTGGGACTCGGTCCTGCTCTGGATGTTGGTTGCCAGTTTCTGTGAAGGAGGTATTTGTGTTCCTCTCCCACCATTTCAAGGCTCCTGCTGCCATCGTGCCAGTCGTGCTCAGGACTAATACTTGTGTACGCTGTATTTGAGCAAGTAGCAGGTAGTATGTATCCGATGATTTCAGAGCTTTAGCCTCCTCTTTGCTCCTAATCCATCTTGTGCTTCTGCTTTGCTTGGCTGAGGGGCATTTCCCAGCCGAGGCCACAGGCGCTCTGCCCCAGGGAGCACCCTGCCAAAGCCACCTGGAGCTCCAGCGCTAGAAACACCGGACTTCTATCCTTAAAGGGAGCTTGAGGGAACTGAGTAACGACAATAACAGAGAAAGGTCTCGAGAAGGTGGTCGTATGGCAGTATCAGCTTTCTAAGCATAGTATTTTATGCCTCCTAACTGCAGTAGAACACCCACTGGAGTCAGAGATGCAGTCGATTTTGATGGATGAATTTCACTGCTTTCTTCTGAATAACTTCAGACATGATAACTGTTGTGTCTCTTTTTAATTAAAACAGCTGGAGCCTTTATTTTTTTTTCTTGTTGAGAAGAGAAACTGACGGGGTCTGCTACTTGACACTACAGTCTAGTTTATTTTCAGTCTCATCTCTGCTAGCACAGGAGGAATCAAATAGTCAGTGGGTCCTTTGTTCACATCCCAGGTTTCTTTCAGCAGCATTTACCCACAAGCTCTCTCTTCTTGTTTAGAAATGTGTTTTCTGCATTTTCCTGGCTGTATTTGAGTCTCGCTTGCTCCGTCGCTAGTCAGCTCTTGGTGTCCTGCCAAGCCCAGAGGTGCACACATGTCCACCAGCTACTGCCTAGTCTGTGAGTGTGCGGGGTGCATCTTGAGAAGAAGCCCAGTGGCTGTGCTGTGAATTTGCCAAATCACAAGTTGATCTTCTTTCACTTCAATTGCTTGAGCTGCAACAGTGTAAGGCGTTGCCAGTTATTGCTATCTGAACTCCTGCCTGTGCTGAACTGCTTGGTACAGTCTTCAGGAAGGGCTGCACTCCAAAGACCACTGTTGTGATGGATTGTGATACAGAGTAAACATTTCCCTGCTTCTGCTGTTGTCTCATGCACTGAGCTCATGTTCAGTCATGTCTGCGTGCCACATGAGACCGGGAAGTCTCCTGCTCGGGCTGTGCCTCCAAGTGCTTCTGGGAATCCTGGTTCTTCCATGTAAAAAAATATTTGCTGTGGGGAGCTGCCAGAGCCAGCGAGTAAGTACCAGGCATCAAGTAGATGAACAGGGCACATTTTCCTCTTCCGCACTCACGGCAGGATGCCTGATGCCATTGCTGCTGGCACAGCCTGATGAAGGAAGGATGATTGTTGACAAAGTCTAATCCCAGCCATCACACCTTTCACACAGCTTTCCCACATTCCTAGACGATGATCTATACACGCATGCGAAAGGGAGAAATGTATAGTGATAGGTGCCAGGCGTACTTCCCCCATCTTTGCCAGCGTTATGGGGAAACGAGTTACATGAGTCAACTTCCCTATAGATGTAGACATGGATCTGGTACAACCAAATCTCTGCTTTGTAGGAGAAAGGCACAGAAAGCTACAGCAATGGTTTTAAATCAATGCATGCGAAAACCTTAAGATACTACCTGAATTACATTTTATGTAACTAATAAGGAGTTGATTAGACAGGTTTTTTCCCTTTAAAACTTATTTAAAATTGAAATTGTAACTCTCATCTGAGTTATAACCATAACTAATGTGACTGGAAAACCGTAAGACAGATTTTTATGCAGTTCACTGTAGTCTTTGTATGAAGCAACATTTCTTGAGTCCAAATTCATTAGCTAATATATGAGAACTAAAGACATGTTTTATTAAGAAAATGATCACTAGAGTCATTCCTTTTCTGCTAGTTTAATGGAAGTCTTATAACTGCAATTTTAACCTACTTGCAAAAAATTTTGTTAAATGTTTTTCTGGATTTCCTATACCTGTGGTGGTGTAGTTTGCTGTCTGGGAGATATGTTGTGAAACATGATTAAATGAGTGCTTTTGTTTCTTTTTAATTAAAGATGCCTGATATTAACTCCGTGTTCTTACATTCTTTCTGCTTCCCCAAAACTGGATATTTTATTCTGACCTTCACTTTTTGCAAATCTATTAAATATGCTTGGTATGAAATATCTGTGTATGCTGTTATGCTACAACTGCATTTATTCCTTTATTTCAACATTTGGTTGAATGCATATTTAATAAACATTTAAGTCTTCAGTTACCATACTGGGTTGGTATAGCAGAGGGGTGACTGCTGACTTACAAAGCCGTTAATCCAGTGGTAAATGTAGGCATACGGCCCTCCATACCCATGTTGCCTTTTGTCCTGTGAACTGCTGCTTCTCTGCAAGCTTTAATTTACCCAGGAAAGTCAAGATGAAATGTGTGCTTTGTTTTTCTATAAAAAATTTTAAAACATGGCAACAGAGGCTATTGTGATTATTTTTATAAATCTGTAATGCAGCTGACATGGTGAAGTGCTGAAATCCTTCCTGGATGAAGTCTGGGACATCTTGTCATTACTGTCATTTTTTTCAAGGTATATATTTTCAATATGAGGAGACAAGTATGGCTGGTACATTTTCTGACTCATCAGCTCTGAGGACAGTCTAACAGATGTGGGGTTTTTCTGACCCGAAGAGCAGGGCAGCAGAGGCAGAAGGCAAAGCCGTCTCTCAGTAGGTCAGACTGTGGTAGCTGCTTATAATCCCTGAGAGTGAGAGAGCGGAGCACTGCATTGCCTTTGCTGCTCCACAGTTTCATGAGATGTTCAAATACCTTTAAGGAAGGAGGTTTTCCTGGAGAGGAATAAGATGCATTTTAAAGGTGGACGGTGTCCTCTTCCTTTTGCAGGACTTGGAGAAGATGGCCACAGGATCAGGGCAGGGCAGGGGGTGGAGGAGTGCTCTGCTGACTGCGGGCTTTGCTGTTTTACACATAAACAGGCAATTAGCATGTTTCCTTTTTTTTTTTAGTAGACATGACTTCGTGACACTACACTAACCGGTTCTTTGTTTAAAACCCCACGTGCAGAAGAGTGCATTGGTCAGTGCTTCTCCTCGTCGGAGCCGTCCCTGGGCTGTGCTGCGGGCTGGCAGGAGACGGCCCCCGGAGAAGCCCTTGCTCCGGCAGCGCTGCAGCCCAGCTCGACTGCAGCCCATCGCACCGTGCTCTGGGCTTCCCTCTTCTTCCCCCATCTCCCTAGTCAAAAGGCTTAATCCATTTTATTTTTAGTTACTAGACTTGCAAATCACTCACAGCTTTCCCTTCCAGTCTTGTATATCCAGCTCTTTCCTTGACATTTCCTTTCGGATATTCCATTGCTTTCTTAAAATAAATCTACCTAAAACCTCTCACATTTCCTGCCCCCACTCTTCTGTAAATCTGCCCTGCCTATTCTATCGTAAACTCATCAGCCTCACTAAAAATAGAAAAAAGAAATTCCTTAGGTTAATCCCAGCATCTCGCTGTGCTTTCGTCAATGCCACTGGAGCCCTGCAAGCCCCAGTCCTTCCCTAGCCCCAGCTCTGAGCATGCTGCCAGCCTCAGGCGAGATTAAGCTGCAGTGCCTAGCTTGGGTCCTGCCTCTGCTTTCACCTCCCGCTCTCCAGCCCCTGACTTGCCCGTCTTCTGACTTCTTCCTGCGATGCCACGTCTCTGCTCCGGGAGACCTCATTTCTCTTTCCCCCAGACTTTCGAGACCCAGAGGTTTACTCGCTTCCCAGCGCTATCCTGTGTAAGCACCTCGTCCTCAGTGCTGCAAACAGAACCCGTATCAACAGCGAAAAATCAAGCAGATTGCATTGCATTAGAGTGTTTTAAGAAGAAAACAAAGGCAATTCCCCGAGCAAAAAGAGCTGTTTCCCGTGTCTAATTTGAGCTTCACTAGAGAATTAGAAATATATCATAGTCACGGTTTAAGTAATACTGAAAGGTTTTTTAAAAGGTGTGCTGTGCCTCACTTTTTGAAGCTTATAACTTTAATAGTCTTAGAAATCTCTGTTAAATCATTATTTTTCACTCGGATAAAAAAACATTTCTTCTTAAATAAGTGTCTAGCTAGACAGACACTTTTCTGAACAAATAGTGAGATTAGTTGTCTGAATCATAGAGGACTGTATTTCTAATCACAGAATGAAAGCCAAAGTCCTGCTGATTTAGAATGGAGACGACTTCTTTGTCTTCAGAGGAAAAAGTCTGGACATCCTCGATTAATTGCATTATTACTGTCATCCTATAAATTGCAGTTTATTGGTATAGGTGTGTATTCTTTGAAATGAGCCAGAGAAACAGGATGCTAAGGGGAAGAGCTATTTCTCGAAGGCAGAGCTTGCCTATGCCACAGAATACAGAAATTACTTTGGGAATATTGAAATCGTCCTGTCTTCATTTCAAAATCTGTCAGAACCCCATCAGAAAAGCAATATAATTGAGTAGCAAATGTCAGGAATTTATGCATACTCACTTTGTTGGGACCTTAGTTTATTGGGAACCCTAGCAGAGGCTGAAACTGCAGAGTAAGTGTGGGCTCTTACTCTGGAAATACTGTGGAAAAGAAGACTGCAACACCAAAACTGTGTACAGTCTATTACAAAGAAAGAAAAAGGGCTTAAGAAGTTATTGTGGCTTGGTGAAAGCGACCTTATTTGATAGTTCACTTGAGGTCTAGACCAGAATAGGGAATATTATAACTAAAAATATCACTGATACAAAAAATAGGCAGTGTAATTAGAATGCAGTGAGAGGTAAAATGTGTAACTTGCCGTGAAGCCCAACAGTTTAATTAAACCAGGAAATAAAGCATTTGCTGAGATTCTGGAAATTTCAGAAAATCTCCTGTTTCCCGCTCTTTTAATAAGTGAAACAGTTTCCACTTTAGCAGATCAAATCTAGCAAAAAATGAAAAAAACTCCTCTGAATATTTGGCTGGATTAAAAAATAAAAACATCACAGCATTGCTAGTTTGGAGGGGATTTTAATGATGCTTAATGGGACTACTAGTGCATTGTATGCAAAACAGAGCAATTAAGAATGACTGTTGTTACAACTAATCAGACCCTAAAATATGCACCAGGAATTGCTTTTTTCTGCTTTGCAGAAGGCTGCTAGTAAAGTCACGAGAGACTTAGGAAATTTCCATGAAAACTGTGCAACAAAGAAGGCACAGCAGGAGAGAGGATGGCAGGAGGCATAGCATGGAGGAAACTCAAAGACTGAGGCACTGTTTTCAGACAAACACAGTTGATACTGCAATAAATTAAAAAGCATGCGTACAAGCTAGTAATAAAAAAAGTGTAAATGCCTCGTTAAAGAGGATAGTAGTCACGTGTTGAAATTTCTCGATGCTGCGTGTGTTCCAACTTCAAACTGTAAACCTGCAGCTTGAGATCAAAGGAATTCTTCAGAACCAGAATGCCATCACGTGAATGAGCCATGGGTGACTGGCATGTTAGGGGTGTATCTGGGACCTCTGCAAATTGTTCATGGAATGATTTCTAAGATAAATTTGTGGCACAAAGTATCAAGAGCAAGCGTCAATGTTTTCTAGCATGCCTGGGAGAAAATGAATGGTGCGCAGCTGAAACGTTCAGCTCCAGAAAGCAGTGGATGGTACATGGACAATAATCTGCCGCAGTTAAAAGCACAGAGCTTGAGCTTGGTAAGGTCGTTGTCTTGCTTGAGTAGTTGCAGCTGGTACACAGCACACTACACAAGCAGAGTTTCGCTATTGTAACGTGGCCATAGCTGGAGGAAGGGAAGTGTTCGACAGTATTGATATTACATCAGGGGTTTAACAGAGATCTTATTAAATATACCATTTCATTCTTGTTTACAGAAAACTATGCAGATACTTGGAATGGAAGCAGATTGTACCACTGTATTTAATGATGAATTCTTGTCTTCTTTAGCAAGATGTGGAGTTGTGGTTTTATTCTTATTCTATGCTGTGGCAAAAGTTTTAGAAATTCCAGGCAATTTATGAGAAATTCTTGCATGATAGAAATATCTCAACTAATGTCACACAGTAAATCCCCTATGTCTAATCAACTGCAGACCTGAAATGGTAGGGAGTGCATTAGGAATTTAATGATTGTCAACATCATCATCATCATGTATCTTACTACTTTTTGTAGAGATACCCTTTTAAAGACACTCCAGGCCACAGGGTAATAGTGCAGAAAAAATACGTCACTCGTGTTGTTAAATGCAGCAATGGACAAGACTAGAGGATGTTATATCTGTATATACCTCTCCCTAGTAGCTCCTGAAACAAATGCATCAGTGGCTCAGGCAGGATTAGAGAGCAAGGGATCTGGTAGTGCAGTTTCTTCTATTTCGATGTTCAGTTCAAGGCTTTGCTGGGCCATTTATGCAGGGTCTTGTGAGGGTAATGTAGGCAAAGCTCTAAGAAACCTCATGGTCTTCACAGTTTCAGAGCACGTGGTGGGGGGCTACAGTAATTTTCCTTTTTATTGGATACAGATGAGCTTCAGCCCCATCTTTGTACTGCTGAGGAGCTTCTCACTTCAGCTAATGCAACTTCTTATGAATGTTCTTAAAAATTAGGAGGGGTGGGAAATAAATGCAGCTTTCAGATTGAGGAAACAGAAATACTAAGACGAAGAAGATAGTGTTTTACCACTGAATACACTATAAATGCAAGTTAAAATACTTCACCTGTTAATCTACTCACATCAATTTGCAGTTTGCTTGTATGTAGCTATTTGATTTGCTTGTGGGTCATCCCAGTGCCTTGGCTCGCAGAGGAGAAAATCCTTTTTCACAAAGGTGGAATGCTTTTTATAGTTTCAAGAGCTGATCAGTCTTATAAAAACATGATGACTTCTCATTAATTCTGATTAGCCATCATACACTGTCTTCTTAGAAAATACTGTATCTTTGTGCTTAATCCTTCCTATCAGTAAGGACTTAAGTTTATAAAGTGGGAAAATATTTACTGTAGGAAATTTGGTATTTACACTACTGATCTCTATTTTGATTTAAAAAAAAGGCACTATTCAAGTTCTCCCTCCTGGCTTATGTGCTGTCTTGAGGGTGAAGGAGGTTTATTTTTTCACAATCCATGTGACAGATGAGCATAATTTGTCTGTGCTTGTACCAAACCATACATTTCAGTTTTGCTGTGTGGGAATGTCTCAATTCTATCAAGCATGAGCAAGACATGTAGGATGTAAAATTCAGGTCTTGTGAAGCATCCTGGTAAGTATCTTATCACAGGGACTTCATCCACATGTGTAAGAAGATGTGTGGATTTAATAAACACTGTCAAGTTTAGAAAATAGCCATTTTAGGTTTAAAATGAATGAAAAATATGTATATGTTCATATATGTGAGTAACACCTCCATGTTCTTTGCTGACAATTATCTTTTACATAAGCTATGAAAGATGAGCCTTTGGCAGAATACTTCATTGTAGTTGAGGTTGAAGTCAAACTGATTAGTTAATACCGCCTAGTTACAAATCTTTTTTTCTCAAGCGTTTGGTGCTTTGGCTCATGTAGGCTTGCTGCTGACACCTGCAAGTGTGAGCACTGTATGATAGTTTAAAAGGAACAGAAAATTGAGCCAAGAAGAGCTGCATCTTAGTATGACTGAAGTTTTCAGAGCAATCATAAACTGTGTTACCTGGAGAAAACAAAAGGGTTAGCAGCCACGCTGGCACAGAGGGAATGTGATACACCGAGTGTCCTGGTGTACTTGCTACACACGTTTCCTTAATCGTAGATAGACCACATCACTGATTTTATTTTGTCCTCTTAGTAGCCCAGGTGTCCTATAGTATTTCTTATGTTTGACATAAACTAGAAGAATGTAGAGGCTGATCAGTATAATTCACCTTTGTGGTAAACTATATTTCCTTGGTAAAGGTAAGGTAGGGAGAAAAAAAAAAAGCTACTTCGTTTTTCTGAGACATTGGAGGTTTGTTAAACAATCTGCAGCTGCAGGAGGACCTATAGTTGTTTTGGTTTTGATTTTAATTATGTGAGCTTAGAAAGAACAATTTATTTGAGTACCAGCTATCACTTTCTGAATGTTATCTTCCTGTAAAGCCCTACTGTTCTCTTTGTTGGGATGCTGTGGTAAGGTGGAAACAAACCGTGGCATTTCAGTGGTTTTGGGGGGTCCAGGTGACCCAGGGAGGAGATGGTAGGATCCCTGCACTGATCCATTGATGAACGCAATTGTAACCTGCTGCACTTTGCCAGAATGATCTATTTAAATGTTCTGGGGAACTTTAGGTTTGTTTTTGTTTTTTTTTTCTTCTGATGTCCTTTTTCTTAGACTATGTAATGTGTCATTTATCTGATAAAAAGAAAAGAGGCGCTAATTTATTTGTGAAACAGTTTTCCTTCTTTTTAACATTTGCTACCTACCTCTCTACACGGTATACCCATCACAGAACATAGTTTTCTAGTCCAAGTGCTATTGTACCGTTCCTTTTCAACGCATATTTAGGATGTAATCTGCAAGACTTCTGATTTTGTGGAGGTGATACCTTGCTTAGAAACCAGTAGTTTTTAAGAAGCAAGCCAAAACAGTTAAACTTTAAAAAAAAATTGTAGTTTCATCACAGTACTTCATATTTTTTAATAAAAACATGCATTGAGAATATTCTTAGCAATTTCACTTGCGAAGACTGGAGTTGTTTGATGTTCTTGGGTCAGAATAGCTGTATTTTTAATAACAGGTAGATAAATATTTATCACTTTCAGATTAAGATAATGAAATTAAATTTTCCTCTGTAGACTTTGTTTTTTATTTCAAAGAACTTCCTTCGTAGCTTGTATATGTTTGGGGTTTTTTTCTTAACTTGCCCATTTAATTTCAGTAGAACACACAAGTGACTCTGCTGACAGAAATCTGTGAGACTGGAAAAGCCGATACAACATCTCCGGGACTGGAAAGACCGAAGCTCAGTAGGGCTTTTTAATTTCCCGAACTTTAATGGACAGATGCAATGACGGGCTAGGAGGGGGCCATAAGTGTGTCAAACGTCTCCCCCACAAGTGAGCTGAGACCTTCTCAGAGCAGGAGAGATCAGCACGGGTTACAGTCCCTTGGAGCTTAACGTGGCATCTCTGATCGCTGACCCAAGTCCCCCTTAGGACAGCAGCGGCATCTTGATTTTTGACTGGGAGGAGGCAGGACATGCTGCTTCCCTGTCTCCAACATCTCCTGCCAAATCTGCTTTCACAGCCTTGGCATGGTGGGCTGGAGACTGGGTTTCAGTGCTTTGTATGTTGTGATGCAACAGACAGACCTGTATTTGCTGCTTAAACTACGGTGCCATCGGGACAATGCTACAGGGCTGACCGCTCTATGCTTTATACCCAGCAGCTTTTCTCCTTTAGAGCCACCTCTTCTAACCAGGCCACTGACACATTTGTGGGTATTTTGGGTCTAAAATTTTTCTAACTTCAACCTTGATTGCTATTTTATGATCTTAATTTTACTTCTCTGGCCATCTGGCTGGTTTGAAAAGCAAAGGAGGCTAATCCTGTACTGTCGTGATTTAGGAGAAGAGAAGGGGATCCAGTGTGATGAGTGCAGGGGGTTATCTTGAAAATAATGGGGTTTGACAACCTTTCTGTTTACAGTCAGCAGATCAACATTTAGAAAATTCAGGATCACAGAATCACGGAATGTTCGGGGTTGGAAGGGACCTCTGTGGGTCATCTAGTCCACCCCCCCTGCCGAAGGTGTTTAAAATATTCAGTAT
>Ga0181612_154564_pt1 | contig 17544 bp, 10 predicted proteins | sample HoacroProtozoa21_FD_119630 | JGI IMG/M metagenome (GOLD analysis project Ga0181612, IMG submission 119630) | Hoatzin crop microbial communities from Cojedes, Venezuel. Combined Assembly of Gp0051906, Gp0051904, Gp0051908 | reverse complement strand
TAGGGCTTCCCTGCATGGAAGGATGCAGTAGCATCCGGCAGCTGGTGTCAACAGCTCAGTGGATTTGGTGGGTCACCTGGGAGATGGTGGGGAAGGGGAACGTCGCTCAGCCCGTGACCACGTGTTACACAACTGTGGGCCTTTTTGGGTTAGAGTTCCTCAGCTGACCTGGATGGCTGCAATTCTCCATTGCCTCCCCAGCTGTCCCTTATCCAGACTTTGGGTCATACGCATATGCCGCCTCCCTGCTCACTGCTCCTTTTCTCTTATCAGAACCTCTAATTCATTGACCTTTTCTTAATATGAGGTGAGGTCATCTCTGACCCACTGCTGGGGGGGGGGTGGGGGGAAGACCTGTTTACAGGTCTCAAATCAGGGTCTCTGAACATGAAGATGGAACCAAGCTGTGCCTATCGCAGTGGTCTGAGGTTGACAAGATAGAAATATAGTGGCTGGCAGGGAGTGGTAGCAGGCTCCAAGCAAGCTAGCCTCTACCAAATTGCAAATGCGCAGAGCAGCTTTTCCAAGGATAGCAGAGGATTCCTGTCACTTCTGTTGCCTACGTGATGCGAGCCCCAATGGATGTATTATAGAGAGCCTGCTCTGATCATCAGGTGTAGACCTGACAAGGCTTCTCGCCTCTGTATAGTGCACCGGGGAAGGCTGGGCTGTGGGATCATCACATCAGCTGTGTGTGATTCTTGGAAACTGCAAGGGGAGGCACAAAGGGGCCCTCCTGCTGCGAGCACCCCTTTGACTGGCAGTGTTCTGACCCGGTAGTCTTCCTGGAAAAGGGGCAGGCACTGTCACTGCTCAAGCGCCCACGACGTGCCAACAAGGGATTTCTGGAAGAGATGCTTAAGGGAAACCTGGAGCGAGAGTGCCTGGAGGAGACATGCAGTTACGAGGAGGCTTTTGAAGCCCTGGAATCCACTGTTCAGACGGTACGTATGGGTGTTCTCAGGAAACATTCCCTCAGCCAACTCCTGTAGCAGGTCGCATGCGCAGCCAGGGGCTGGGGTCCTACGACTCAACCCTGTGAACCAAAGCTGAGGCTGATGTGTGTGTGCCCCAGGGTGAGCTCAGGCTTTCCTAGGGAGTTTTCCTGCTGGAGCCACTCCAGGGAATGCAGCTCAAAGCTGAGGTTCTTTTGCCTCCCTCTGTATTTTAAGCATGAAGTGAAAAGGAGGGAGTCTTGCAGCTTCCACTAGTTCAGCACGGTGCCGCACAGTTGAGCTGCCGCAGTCCCAGACACTCACCGAAGAGCTGGCTTCCTGACCACTGAGTGCAGGGACCTCAAGCTCCTTTGAGCTGAAGCTTTTGCACAATCCGTCCCTTTTTCTGGCTTCCAGACTCACTCACTCTGCTAAATTTGTTCTGCATCCTTCTGGGATTTGCTCCTAGCCCCAAGGCCAGCATACATGCTGAATTCCATACCCAAGAATAGCAGAGTAAGCAGATAAACAGGAGTCTAGGCCAGCAAGATACAACCTCTGTGGAGTATTTCTAAAGCAATCACCCCCAGGCTGCACAGCAGAGTTGTAGATCCAAAGAGCTGAGCGATACCTGTGTGTGATCTGTGGCCTTAGTTCTAGGTTCAGCTCCTTGGACTTCTGCACTGTAGCCCAGGCTCTGCTTCCTCTGCAGGTTGAGGAAGATTGTAAGCATCTTTGGTCTTTTTAGAAACAGCAGTACTCTCTTGATTCCTGAGTCTGATGAGTAGGAACGTGGTTTTATATCGGGTTTTTTGCTTTGTAAGCCGTAGTAATTGATACCAACAGAGCTAGGTTAGTCTGTTCCATTTGTTGTGATGGGGCATTCTCCTACTGCAGCAGCCAGGCAAGTTCTGATGTTCTGTGTTTCTCCTCTTAAACCTAATTTTTAATTTTGATTTTTTTTTTTTCAGGAAGCATTTTGGTCAAAATACGAAGGTAAGTTGCCTGAAGTCCTGCAGGTGCTATGCTTTCCCTGAGGATGCACTGTCCCATCCTGGAGAGATGGCTCCCTACCCTCGTACAAGAGCTCACTTTCCAGGACAAAGCACATGTGTTTTGTCCCTAAATGATAAACTGGTTCAAACTGCAATGCTTTTTTGGGTTCCTTTCATATAATATATTTCTTTCTTCTTATTTTGCTAGCATGTCAGGGCCTGAGAACGTCCAGGGCAGTTCTGGATGCTTGTCTAGAAGGTAAGAAATTCATGTTGACCTCAATCTCTCAAACACAGCGAGTGCCAGGAACTTGCTTCCTGACGAGTTTGTAAGGAAAAAAAAAATAATCTAAAGTTAGTGAAGCCAGCTAGTTAGAAAAAAACATAGCAGGAGGGGAGTTTGAAAGTTCCTTTCTTCCTCTTTGTTTCCCCGCTAACCACTTCATAAACAGCTGACCTCCCCCATTGAAACAGCGTGGGGTAGATACCACACAGCCAGGTGTCCCCACACCCAGCCTCTCAGAGGGGCTCTGACCTGCGCCTACAGCCAAAGCAAAGCACAGAGCCTCAGGGCAAGCTCCCCTTGATGAGGCAGGAAGAGCTTCAGCTGTGTGCTCTTCCCACCCCACCCCACAAAGAGAATGCCTGTGCTTGGGTAGGCTCCTCCATGCAACAAAAGTTACAGGGATTTGTGGGATGGTACCTCTGACCTTGAAAAACACAACATCAATTTTCACCCGCGCAGGCTTACACCATGTTTGGATTTTGACAGGTAACTGCTCTCTTGGGCTGGGCCTGAACTATCGAGGGACGATTAGCTACACCAAATCAGGGACTGAATGTCACGTGTGGACAAGCAAATATCCACATATACCTAAGTAAGTTCATCTCCTGCATACCCTGAAAGGGTTCTCCAGGGTATCCCTTTCTTCCTAGCCTAACCAGCTTTTTCTCACAGATTTAATGCCACCATTCATCCCAACCTCATTGAGAACTACTGCAGGAACCCGGACAACAACTCAGAAGGCCCATGGTGCTACACCCGAGACCCAACGGTGGAACGGGAGGAGTGTCCCATCCCAGTGTGTGGTATGCCTCAGCACTATGCCCCAGCAAGGCCTTCACTGGCAGGGAACACTGCCCTGAGACTCATACTACATGTGTCAAGGAAGAGGAGAGGGTTAGGAGGGAGGAATCTTAAATGAACAGAAGTCAGTTGGAACAGAGCAGCTGTGTCTTAAAGGGTAAAGGAACTGAAGAGAAGTCTTAGAGTTACCCATAGATCTAACTTGGCTAAATTCCTCTAATGTGCTGTTTTCTCTAGACTACACTAATCTAGATCTAAATTAAATCTGGTATCAGCAGTCCCCTGGAATCTACTACAGTTTTGCCAGTCGAAGCACCCAAAAATCCTGGCTCAGCTGCCTCTAACTTGTGACAGCAATGAGTCATACTGGTTTTTTTTGTCTGAATTTCCACCTTTAGGACAAAACCATTACAACTTGTGCTTGGCTGCCTGCCTTCATGTTCACTCACAGAGAGGGAAGCAGTTTAATTCTCTCATCGTTGCACTTCACAGGATGGAGAACCATCCTCCTACACTTACACCTTTCCACTCCTCTACAAGACAGAGCTATCTCCCCTGGGGCTTGGCCTCCATCTCACAACTGGTAGAAAGCAGAGAACTTTCTCACAACGGAAGTTTCTCTTACAAAAGCAAAGACTGGAGGCAACAACTCTTATAAGTGAAAGTCAGAGAGGTCAGCAACCATTTTAACCAAGGGGTGTTCTGAAGTTTTAAACATCGTTACCATTGCCCTAGTCTGCAATACGGCAAACCGGAAAGAGATACTGCTCTGCTTTGGGGTGATCAGGCACCTGCACTCTCTCTAGTCACTAGTTTCTGATCTACAGTAGCTTACTGTTATACTTATACATGCATGGATATGGCAGGACTAGAAAATCCTTGGTTTTGTGCACAGTTCCTTTGCAATTATGTTGACATGAGTCAATCTCACACAGAAGCAGCCTCAGTAACTTAGGTGAATGCTACTTGCTCAGTGGCTGTTGTGCCCCAAGGTGAGTAGTCAGAGGTCCTCTCTTCACATGCGGATTCCCCCAGTGCACAAGGAGAAGGCAGCCTGAGGCCAAGCAACTGCCACAGAACAGATTACCTGGTGCCCAGTCACTCAGGAAACACTGCTTAAAGCTTAGAGCCGTTAGGACACTTGCAAGAAAAAGTGTGGAAATTCTGGCATAAAAATTTTTTTCTCTTATCACTAGATATGGAAACATTAGCAAAAGTTAAATTTGCTATTTTAGTAGCACAACACCGTAAAAGGCTTCCCCAAATAAGGTCTAGTCATACACTGGAGAAAAAGACACTGGAGGTTTTACCACAGCAGCACTATGATGCCTGAGGCACCTACCCATCCCTTGAGCTGGTTCTCAAAGATACAGCAGAAAGGAAAACAGTATCTTCGCACATCTTAGTGGCAAAGATGAGTGCGACAAATAGTGCCGCCCTTGTCTTACCTGCTGTTGAACCACCTCTGACACTGCAATATTGTCGAGAGCCACTACATGCATTGGAGCACGGTGGGAGCTCCCAAACATAATAGGATGCCCCATGGAACTCTGGGCTTTAGTAAAGGGGCTAATGGTGCTTCTGAGTGCAAAGCTATGGCTTAAATCACAGCTTTCTGCCTTTCCAGGTCAAGAAAAGACAACTGTTGAATTTACTCCACGGGTCACACAACCAGCCCCAGTGGAGCCCTGTGAACAAGAGAAAGGCATCTTTTACACTGGGACCCTCTCAGTCGCTGTATCTGGAGCTAAGTGCTTGCCGTGGAATTCTGAGAAAGCCAGAGAGGTGCTCCATGGAAAACACATTGACCCAGAGGTGACGCTGCTGGAGAATTACTGTCGGAATCCAGACGGAGATGAAGAGGGTGTCTGGTGTGTCACAGCTGAACCACCCAACTTTGAATATTGTGATCTGCACTACTGCGGTGAGAAGCCTGCATTGGTTGGGGTAGGCACGCTTGTGAGGCAGTGGCAAACAAAAGCAGTACCTGTGACTAGGGTGAAGCACTTGGCCTGGGGGGCACAGACAAGGAAACATATACACCACATATGTGGAAGTCCCGTTTGTCCAGATACCACACGTACTAACCTGCTGTGCATGTATAGAGCTGCTATGTGTCTCAGGTGTTCTCTTCCTGAAAACTCAGAAGGGTGGACAAGGAGCATTAAAAAGAGCATTGTTTTTAAAACATCATTCCTTCATCAGACCAGCTGTGTGTGGAAAGGAACATTTCCATTCCTGATTATAGAAACTGCAGCTAGGCCTTTTACCATGTTTGTCTTTTTGTCTCTCTCAGACAGCTCGCTAGAGGATGGGAACGACCAGTTAGGGGGAATATCAGGACGTACTACCCTTCCTCAGGAGTTCAAAACCTTCTTTGATGACAAAACTTTTGGTTCAGGCGAAGCAGGTGAGCAAAAACTCTAGATACAGAATCACAGTTCATAGAAAGACTGCAAACTTCTTCCCACAGGGCTCTCGCTGTTCCTCACAAATAAACACCAGCTTGCCAAATGCTGTCAAAAGCAGTGGGAGATATTTAAATTCCTTGAAGGACCCTCAGAAGTCAATCTCCAGTTATGATCCTGGAGCTTGTAAGCGCTTTCTTCCTAGGCTCTTCCAGCTTAGCATGCTGACTACAGACAATTATTTCTCCACGGTGAATCAGGTAGAGTAACAAAGCCAGATTGCCTGTTTTTTCAGACTGCGGCACTCGTCCTTTATTTGAGCAGAAAAAAGTAACGGACAAAAGTGAGAAGGAGCTGCTGGAGTCCTACAGAGGAGGCAGAGTCGTCCATGGCGATGACGCAGAAGTTGGCAGCTCTCCCTGGTAAGCATTATAGAGAATTGCATCTCTCTCCGGTTCAACCACGGGGAAATAAACGGGCTCTCCCATGTCCAGCAGCATGAGGGCATTATGGCTTCTAACTAAAGCTTCCCCAATTGGTCGACAGGGCTGGACTAAAATAGCTGGAATGAAACTCTTCTTGAGCCAAGCATGCAACCATCTGGGAAAGCAAAAGTGCTGGGGTGTTTCATCTTTGTCTCTTCCTTTTTCCAGCTTTGCTGGAGCAGTGAGGATGAGAAGCCTCTAGAGGTGAATGAAAGAGGGTAAATAGCCTACTACACAGAATATACATGTCCAGGGAAGACTTTTGCTAGAGAGCCACTCACGCAGTTGTCTTTGTCGGTATAGCACAACGCTCTTCCCTAGCCACTGCAAATTCTGCTCTTTCTGCATGACACTAAGCCACCTCCAGCCATACACACCTTTAGTCCTGCTGTCTTCCTGCCTCCTTGTCTGTCTCTCAGGCAGGTGATGCTCTACAAAAAGAGTCCTCAAGAGCTGCTTTGTGGTGCCAGCCTCATCAGTGACAGCTGGGTCTTGACTGCTGCTCATTGTCTTTATTATCCACCCTGGGACAAGAACTTAACCACAAATGACATCCTGGTGCGGATTGGCAAGCACGTAAGAGCAAAGTAAGAGCCTGGACAAACAGAGTGAACTAGCCTTCCTCTTGGAGTAATGAGATACAGTGAGGTTGGGCTATCATTCTGTATCCAAGGAAACGCACACAGACAATGTCACATGCCTCTCAATAACGGGATCTAATGGAGCTGGCATCTGCTGCTCTTGAGGATCCTAAAGGTTGAAATGAAAAGGAGGACAGAAGCATGGGAAGTCTAAAGGGGTGCTTCAGTGTAAAGACAGTATTGTCTCAGAGAGTACAAAGCACCTGAGAATATCACGAACCCCAGAAGACTCTCAGTTGCTACTGTACAGCGAGTTCTTTCTTTCATGACTATTTCAGATATGAGAAGAATAAAGAGAAGATTGCTCTGTTGGATAAAATCATCATCCATCCGAAGTATAACTGGAAAGAGAACATGGACCGAGATATTGCACTCATGCACTTGAAGAGACCCATCATCTTCAGTGACTACATCCATCCTGTCTGCCTGCCTACCAAAGAGGTCGTGCAGAGGTGAGGAGACTGTCCCACAGTCCTAAAACATACAGGCTACAAAAGCCTCCTTTGGGCCTTCAAAACAGACAGAAAAAATTTGCCTTATTAAGGTTATTTGCAGCAAGAGAGACAAGTAGGAGAAAGCTGTTGCAATACCTCAGATTATACTCATGCTTCCTTCCACAGGCTGATGCTGGCAGGTTACAAAGGGCGGGTAACTGGTTGGGGCAACTTGAAAGAAACATGGGCCACTAGCCCAAACAACCTGCCCACAGTTCTGCAACAGCTCAACGTGCCCATCGTAGACCAAGACACCTGCAAGGCATCCACCAAAGTTAAAGTTACTGACAACATGTTCTGTGCAGGTAAGTAGCGCTGGAGACACAGGGCCAACTTGCCACGGAAGACAAGGGCTCCGAACTCCTGGTGGGGCTCATGCAGCAAGGTTTCTTTCTGATAAATTTCCAAATGCCCTCCATAAACAATAACTTTCCTATGATAAGAACTTTTTCAGCTTTCAGAAAATGTGAAGGCTGGAGAACTTAAAGCTATGAACAAAGTTTATACCACCAGGCTGTGTCAGGCCAACCACTCTGCTAGATATCAGCAACAGCTGTCTGAGAACAGAGCACATATAAAATCATATTTTCACCAGTATGTGGAACAGTTAAGTGACTTCCTAAATTAAAAGCTGCACACCAGTTACCCTATGCAGTAGCCAAACCACCCCCCTTCTCTGCTAGCCCGTCTCAGCCTTTTGGAGCCTATTCATACTTTGGCCCCACAACTTCTGTGGCAACAGGCTCCACAGATAAGTTAGACATTTGCAAAAAATGTAATTCCTCAGGTTCTGTTAAATTTCCTAATAAATTTGAAGAGGTACACATCTGTACTCATAACTTCAGAAAAAAATTTTTCTTCTCCATGCCATATGCTATTTTATGGACCCTTTACAGCTCTGCCATTTCTCTTCCAAGATGAGAAGCGTTTATTTAATCTTTCCTAATATAGAAGGCATTCTGTACTCCTGATACTCCTTGTTGTAACTTCCTAAATCTCTTCTGGCACTATATCCTTTTTGAGAGAGAACAGACATGAACACAGAATTCAAGATACAAAAAGACTATGGATTTATGTACCGATTTAATACTTTCTGCTGTATTCCTCATTTATGCAGAATCAGTTCCTACAAGCAAATCTCCAATGATATTTGACCAAGTTTGTGCTGCTTGCATCTAATAACACATACGATTGCTTGAGTTACGAGGGAAGCTAATTTCATGAGTACACTGATAATACAGTTTTCTTATTTTTTTCCTAGATAACATTCTTGAAAAATAGCCAAGATGCAGACATGCAGCAGAAAAGGGGAGACACGGGTGATGGGAAAATGCAAACAGACTGCCTAGTTCACCAAGAATTAAAGTGAAATCCCTTTCCTCTTCATAGTGAGACTGCAGGAAGACAGTCAGTGAGTCACGGGGGAGAGATGGAGCAGAGCCTGCAAAGTGACAGGAAGGTGAAAGTGAGGACAGCAATGTGCCTCTACAGTAAATAGAATGGAAGAACAGTATACATAAATTACACACAAAAGTTGCTAAGAGAAAGGCAAAGTAGCTCAAGCTACAGCTATTGAACACAGTAGCAGCTGACACTAACAGCAGTTCTGATGAAAGAAAACAGGAATGAGAGCAAAGTGTGGAAGAACATGGTGGATTCTGGAATGTTGGAAAGACAGAAGCAGAGTTAGCTGGTTTACATATAATATACAAAACAAACCAGTTTTCTAAATTTAAAGTCCAGTAGTTGGCAGAAGCAGTAAGCAATCTCATGGGTCTCAGAAAAATTTATATTCAAGGACAAGATGGCCAACACCAGCCACTCCCCCTACAGTCAAATGCCCAACTTTCTTCTTGCCTATAGGCTACAGTCCTGAAGACTCCAAGAGAGGAGATGCCTGTGAAGGGGACAGTGGGGGACCTTTTGTAATGAAGGTACGTTCAACAAGTTCAAGCTCATAAAACATACAGAGCTAGCTTTGTGCTACGCTGACCTGTCATACTAGTCTAAAAAACATCAGCAGAGATGGAGACTGCCAAGTGGCTGGAGCAAACCCATCTCATGCCCAAGCTGAGCAATTGAGATGAATCCTGCAGTCATCCAGCCCCTTTTCTGTGTTGGGTTCTCAGCACATTTGGAGATCAGCTGCAAAATGCAGGAGTGATGGCCAATTCTCACTTAGAGGTTTAAGAGTAGGGACAAAATTACTCCAACAAGCTATGTTATCTAGTAGATGCCAGTCTGAATTCCAAGCAGTATCCCATCACTCAACAGGCTGGGACGCATACAAGACTTAGATCTTAAAGTCTGTAGCTCCTTATGCCAATCCCATTTTTCTTTGCTTTAGAACCCAGACGACAACCGTTGGTATCAAGTGGGAATAGTTTCATGGGGAGAAGGCTGTGACAGAGATGGCAAATACGGATTTTACACTCATGTATTCCGCCTGAAAAAGTGGATGAGAAAAGCCATCGAAAACCATGGGCGATAGAGGAAGCGTTTACCTTGCTTGCTCTCAGTTTTGCTACAATGCTCCACTTCTTAAAAACATGCATAGAAGATCCTGAAGTAAAACAGTTATAGCCTTACAACTCGACGAAGGAAAGTGTTCTCCCTTGAAAATAAAAGTTTTCAAACCCATCTTCTTACTTTTGTTCGTGCTGAGTTTAGTTGCACTTGAATCTAAGCCACAACAGTAGCCAGGAGTACCAACAGAATGGCACTAGTTGGACTGCTAATTACCTGCTGTACTTTGAACAAGCTCTCCTCCCTTCTATCAGCTATAATCATGAACAGCTTTTAGACCTCAGATGATTGCTTTAGATCAGTCACAGTAAGCGTGACTGCCCTCAGGCACTGTCCATTTCCTCGTTTCAAGTCAACTCATTTTCTGTTCTAGAAATTGAGCCAAGCATGTACTGGAGACAACACCGTACAGTAACTGTGGCATTGCACAAAACACCAGTATTAATTTCAAAAGTAAAGCAACTATAACGTGTTTTGATAAGACAGACACTGTTCTCAGCTACAATAGCAGACAACAAAATACCAGCACCACCATTTACAAGGTTAGCATCTTAAGAAGTTACAGATGCCAGCTGTATGCAATTCATCCTACGGAGAAATACGGGCTTGAATATATTAAGTGGTACTTCCATTCCTGTACAGCAGTAACTTTCTACATGGCAGGTGGTGCTGGGTCCTCAAAATGTATTTTCTACCTGCATAGCAAGATTCAGAAGGAAGCAATTAATGCATAGTCATTATGAAAGGGCCTCCAGTGGAAGCATCCTGCACTACACCTGTTTGGTTGCCTTATAAAGGCTGTTTAGGGATCACTCCCCAAAAGAAGCGTCAGTTCTTTCACAGACTCCTCTTTAGCAGCAATTTGTGGACCTCCAAGGACCCAGCAGTACAGCCGTAAACACACACTCTAGACTAGCCAATTTGTTCAGCCCAATTTTCTCCTTAAGTAATCACAGGATTTGGAAACTGTCCTTGCTCCCTCTAACACCCCATTCCTAAAATCCTCACTCAGTGCCACCAAGTCACAGAAACAGGCAACAGTGAAGTTTTGTTGTGCTTCATACAGAGTATTAAGAGCAGAGTGACTATGTTGAAAAAGTGACAGTAGAGGTAACCATCTGAAATTAGCTGGATATAAACAAAGTTATTGATCAATTACTGTCTGGCCACCTCCATGAAGATGGCTCATTTGGGAACCAACTTGAAGACAGCCCAATCTGATCGCCCGAAGAAAGCATAAAAACAACCTCTTAAAGATATCTGAAGAAAGAAACCTGAAGAGCTCAAGTTTCAACAGCTGTTTAGAGTCATTGATAACCACCAGCATCAGACACTGAAAATGTTTAGCCCTTCTAATGTTTAAATTTTTAGTCTCACCCTTACACTGCTATCTAATAATCTGCAAGAAATTGCGTATCTAAGAGGGGAACCAGGACCACACATTTTCTGGAATAAGTCACTGTTAATACTGACTTGTTATAAACAATACAGAGGAATCATTTTTAAAATTCAGTTTAATGGTATTTAAATATTGTCTGGGCTAAAGATTAGGCTTTATTAATTTATGTGCACAAGTTTTAGTTCAGAACTCCACTACAGAGACACAGGGCAAAAACTCACTCGTAGTAAGCAACTATATCTTCTGCTACTCAATTATTCCTGTATTTCACTTCCAATTCAGCTTCAAATTTAAAACAGTTGTATGCAGGTTTGCAGGCATTGCTGTTTTAACATCCTGAGGTAATTAACAAATAGCTCTTCAGAACATCTGCTGGACATAGTAAAGGAACATATAGATTAATTTAAATGTCAGTAAGTTTCAAAACGTAGCAAGTGACTGAGAGGTAGTGGCAGTAATTCTAGTGCCAGCCAACACAAACTATTCAAAAACAGCCCCAGTTTAAGTGCTCAAAGCCTTAGCACATACCAGTAAGGGCCAAACCTCCACTTGTCATACAGTTCTTTTCCACAAGAAAGTGCATGCCCACTTCAGGTTAGGAGACTACGACTACTAAATCAAGGTGGTGGAGCAATGAAGGGCATCACGTCAATTAACACAGGATGGAGAACGCTCGCAAGTCACCTGCTATCCCAGTGTACAAACTCACCATAAGCACTAAGCAGTATTACGCCAACTGCAATCCCAGCCTAGGGGTCCTGTAAAAGGAAGATTTCAGCCATTCGCAGAAGCTCTGGCACAGATCTGTTGTACAGGTACTAATTTAAAGCCACATGTTTACTGTAATCAGGCAAGATAGTTTCAGTAACAGCCCTGATGCAAAGACTGCTGGTCCACAGAGCAAACAACAAAAGCAGCAGTTACGTGGAACAGATTAAAATCTAGAGAAGAAGTGTGTTATTTTAAGCCTGCCTGTCCTACTCTTCAATATGTCTGTTCAAGCTACGGAACAGATGTGCAATTTATGCTTCACAACCAGCTCTCCCATGGAAGTGCAGTAGTAAGGTGAAAACACGCCACCTCCCAAGAGATGAAAGGGCTAGGAAGGCTACACAGTGTACATCTTAATCTTCATACTTGTAGCTTCTGAAAAAGGCTCATCAGAAGACACTCTACAAAAAAAGCAGTGGCTACGGCTTTCACAGACTAGCGCTACCAGGTATCTCCATTATACAAAATAGTAGTTTGCTGACATCAGATGTTTCCGAGCAAAAAGAATGTGGTGGTGAGGTTTACCTGCCCTTGAAAACCGCACAAGGAAGACTGCTTACTTAACCAAATGAGTTCAGGATAAATAAGTCCACTGACTGTACATCATTGCTAACCTATTCCATATCAACAGCAGCAGGCTCCCTCAGAGAAAGCATTTGTACACAGATGTGACTATGCTTAACCTGGGTAAAGGCATCACAAGGACTAGATAATTTAAAATAAGCATTTCAACAAACTAAATATTCTCAACTTACTCTCAAGTTACAGAAACGTACCCAAAACAAAAAAGCAACTATATGAAAAATGCACTGCTGCTCATAGCAGTAAGAGCACAAAGTCTCAGCATTGCACCCACAGATAGTATATATTCAGTCATCTTCCTTACAATATATCCAAACCCCAAGGTTCATGTCAGGAATAGCTTCGTTCAGTTTCTAGCTGTCCAGTCACTAACATTCAGAAACAGAGAGTGACTTCTCTAACGATCAGCCACTGCTGTTCCTACGGAGGCTGGTATAGTTAATGCAAACTTTATTTACAAAAGACACTTGAATTAGTCACTTCATGCCATGTGTCCATACAGAATCAACAGTTCAAGGATTACATGGACAAGAATTCACAAAATTAAAAGTGAAATCACTAAAGGTCTTCTAAGAGTTAAGAACTAGGAAAAAGATCTTAAAGACAATTTTACAAATAAAAAAACAAGTTAAGAGAAACTAGTCGGAGCAAGAGGATGGTTGTTTACAGGTCTGTACACTAGAACTAATACACAGACAGCCTTCTATTGTCAAAGAGATGCTCACTGAGAAGCAGAGTATGTACAAATGCTTGTGCCACAATGACTCAGCCCCCCAAAATCCACTGTATTATACATAAACCAGTTTGTATACATTAGGCCTAAATGAGGCCATTTAACTATGAAGACTTCTAGTTTAGTAAACTAAAGCTGAAGACAGCCCAAGCAACAGTGATGCTTTCTCGCATCTCTATTTGCGACTGCTTTTTATTCTCTCCAATCTTTTTTTCAAGTCATCAATATTAGCTGCTGCAGAAGAGGGTGAAGCCAGGGTATTTCCAATGCCAGAAGAATGAGTCTGATTGGAGTCCAGGTCCAGATGTTGGTACTGCTCCCGTGACTCACGGAGCTGGGAGAGCTTACTGTGTAGCATGTCTGTAGAGGATGCAACTGCAGGGACTGCTGGTTTAGAGAGCAGAGACGTCAGAGGTGGTCTGTCTTCCTGCTACGGGGGAAGAAAGTGAAGTGTTAAGAGAGATAATGGCAAAAGCCATATAAGATGTACAAAGCATAATCGATGCTTTTCATCTGCACAGGAAACACTGAAAACAGAGGAAAGGGAAGGAGTAATACAACACAGGTGATCTGGAGTGATAAAGCCAATTGCCATCAAGTCAGAACCATGCAAAGCTAACTACAATACTCAATTCCTATCATTTAAGTAATTCGTGTTTAGCTTGATGTCCGTAGGGACACAAAGGAACTACAGTCTTTAGAGATGCAAAATTCACATCAGACCAGTGTTTTACTGGGATGGCCTGCTGCAGTCTTGAACATCCTGAACTCTAACACTACAAGAGCGAAGTCCACGCCTATGTGCAGCATCAACAGCCAACAAGTTTTCTGGAGGAACGAGAAGAGGAAGCTTGGATGGATTGGCAAGATCCACCCTGCCAAAGACCAACAATGTCAATTCACTGTTCTTTTACCAACTGATACTTCCATCTCTGTTAACTGCATTGTTACTATCATCTAGGAAACATTCCCCTTCCTCAGAGCTGTAAGCTGATAGGCAATTTGTGTTAAAGGTTAAAACAGTGATGTGCCTGGATGACTATTCCTAGAGAGAACATCACTTCTCACGTGGCTGAGCACAAACTTCAGTAATTGGCACTAGAGTCCTAACACACAGATCACTGAATTGTTAGAATTTTTTGCCCACAGGTTTTCAATACTGAGCTCATTCAGCATTTCTGTGCCTCAGTATCCGTACATTCAAAAATATATAAAACTTCATTCAAAGTCTTCATTTAGCTCTTGTGGTTGTTTCAGAGCAGAAAGATCTAGAATTTCCACATCATTCAATTCAAACAGAAGTCAATATACGTTAACCTTTAGAGAACAATAGTTATCTGAATGTTTCTGAGACCAAACTGCACAGCAATGGAAAACACCAAACTACAGGGCTGCAGAAACAACCTGCATGTAAACCAGTGCTGCAAATGGAGTGGACTGAAACTTAAGCCTACTGGGCCAAGCAATGAGTTTAAAGCCATTTATACTAGACATGATGACATGCAGTGAATAGCTAGGACATGAAGTATAATGAAAGACATCAGTCCTGACTGGAATCTGCCTTTGGCACAGAAAAACCAATCATCTGAATTTTTAAAAAAGAAAGTGCAAATGAAGTGCCACCCCCACCCCCAGGATTTACAAGCATTGTCAAGTACAACACCTTTACCTTTGCGTTGTCAAGGCCACAACGCTGCCTGAGGATTTTTAATCTTTCCAAGTAAACCGAAGGCCCCACTTCCTCCCCATTTGTGTTTCCTATAGATGAAGTTACAGTGTGGGTAGAAGCAGGAACACACGTTCCTTCCATCTGAGAAGAAATTCCTGGAGGATGAGGGGAAGGGGCGAGGGGAAAAAAGTTAAAAAAAAAAAATTACAAACACCAAAAAAATGTAAGCCTCTTGGTCAGTCCCTTGAATGCAATGGATGAAGAATCAACTAACCTATAAACTACCAAGCTATTAGTAAGTGTTAGTATAGGCATATCAGGCCTTTCATTTCCTTGCAAGAGTGACAATTTGAAACCAAGAAAAGAAGTTGAGACATTTAAGAAGTGGCAGCAGAGCAGCTCCAGAAGTAGTGCTGAGGCTGACAGCTGAAGACAGTGCGGGGAGAGGAAAATGCTGACGCGGATCAGCAGTAATCATGATGTCCAACAGAGAGAACTCAACAGTTGGCAGGATGGGAAATATTTGGAGCCTTCTGTCTTTTTCTAAGTTTAGCAGTACTTCTGGACGGACCTCACCACTGATTCTCATCCCTCTCTACCTGTCATTCAGTTGCTGCTTCTTCCAATTCAATCTGAAATAGCGATTTCTGGAAGGCATGTAGCAAGGTTTTTAAAGCTTCCCTACCAAAAGACTAGGAAAAGATTTTTTATCTTGAAAAAACCTTTCCATTCTGAAATGAACGGCAAGTTCTAAGACTTAGTGTGGATAGGGATTTGTTTTCACTAGTTTACTGCAAGGATATTTAAAACAGATAAAGGAGAAATAAGATTAGGAATTTGTACTTTAGTCTAAATAAAGTACAGTTGCAAGATGGAACAATATCCTTTATTATATCAAATAATTATTATAGTTAGGGAGGGGGAAAAAAAAAGACAAAACTGGGGCCCATAAATTGTGTTTTGAAATCTAAGTGTTGAACTAACATTTCTTGGTTGTACAGACTTTCAGGATGAAAGGCAGAATTTTCTGTCCTATCTAGTCAGACACATTTCGGAGGTTCTGAAAGAAACTTGCATCATCTTCCTAAAGTAATTTACAATACAGGGACAGGAGAAGGAATAATAGTAGGAAAAAATGCTAAAGTCTCACAGGACACTAAAATGTGAAATAAATGAAAATTAAAGGTAATTTTGCTAGACTGTGTATCAGTTTTTACTGTCAGTTAATTATTTGTCACATTCCCTCCCCAATATTGCATTAGAAGTATTTAATTGTGCTTATCTGCAATGAAAAGACTTACTAACAAACTGTTTTACATAATTTATCCAACTTGAAAGCTGATTTATTGGAAAGGGGTAATCACAAAGACTGCTACAGAAACAGTTGAAGTTATTTAAAATAAACTTTTCAATTCCACAGTAAACAGTACTCTATCAAAAAAAACTCCTGCACCATGTTAGTAACTAAAAGGTAAAAGCAGAACCTGACAGCTGCTGTTATAAACAAGCTGTACACTTTGCAGAAACAATTCTCGACACCAGACACGTGAAGCATAGGCTAATGTTCAACCCACGCTACCGGATACGAATGAGAACCACTTCTTTACCAAGCCTTTCAGATGTTTTCTACATTAGTGTGACGATGGTTCCAACATATTTTTTTGTAAACAAAGAATGCATAGTCCCTGCAAATGGTGCCTCATGAAGCAACGCAAGTGCCAAGAAAATATGTGACTCACTTTGGAAATCCATAAACATCTGCAAGTATTAGTTTCCAGCAGAGGACATGTAACTGCTCTCCTTGTATCTCTGCTCCTCATAAACCAGTTTTGCTATAACACATACCTGTAGAAGCAGCAATGCGTCCTTTCCCCTCCCTTTCTGTTTCTATCAGACGGAGGCCTCTTTCCACATAGCTCTGGAAGAACTGAGAGGAGTTTTTCAGGAAAGGCTCAATGTCTGCATCAGAATATTTCTTTTTGTATTCATACAGCTCTGCCAGACCCTGAGAGAGAAGAGTTCCTGTGCATTACTACAACTGCTGCAGACACCATTTTAACGTATCACGCCCTCTTCCTTGCAGAAAGGCAGCACTTACCTCTTTAGTGTTCTCCTTGGAGCCAATCTTCTTAAATATTTCTGCCAAAATATCGTTAACTTTGGCCTTCGAAGCCTTTTCCTCCTAAATAAATAAAAGGAGACTTCTAAAACAAAGTGAATAAAAATGAAGGGAAGTTAGATGAAACCACAGTGCCCTCAGATCCGCTAGCTGGACGCAGAGCTTCCAAGGTGAACAAAACCTTTAAGCAATTAGGGTTTTACACAGCCACTGTTTACCCAGAATGAGAGTAAGGACATCATCAAGCTGCAGGACTCTGAGAAACCAGTGTTTAAAATTTGTTTTGGGTATGGTTAGTAGATCAAATGCAGTATCAGGCAGCATAAAATCTATGCTGCACACCTCAATGTCCTGCAGAGCATTTCATCCTGGGATATGCGCAGAATATGCAGCTAATAACAGAGAAGCGCTGTAAGTTCCCAAAAGAGCCACAAATAAAAGTGAAACTAGAAGAGTCTTTTCAACACTGGCTGCATGTTGGAAAGGCAATTACTACTTCATATTCCACAATCACAGAATTAGGCTTGGTTCTTCAATAAATTGCCTTACATTCCCTCTCCCCACGGACACATTTACTCTACTTACTATGCGAGAAGCCCCTTTTTCTGTATCCTTATCGGCTTTACTTCCAGTCTGGTCCATGGAGTGTTTCATTACTCTACACAGGTAAGCCTCCAGCTCAGACTCATTTTTGTTGTCT
>Ga0181612_143322_pt1 | contig 17544 bp, 8 predicted proteins | sample HoacroProtozoa21_FD_119630 | JGI IMG/M metagenome (GOLD analysis project Ga0181612, IMG submission 119630) | Hoatzin crop microbial communities from Cojedes, Venezuel. Combined Assembly of Gp0051906, Gp0051904, Gp0051908 | reverse complement strand
CGCGGGGCCCCCCCCCCGCCCCCGCGGCCTCCGCCCCCGCTGAGTCAGGGCTGCCCGCTCGTTAGCAGCTGACTCCTGCCTGCTCTGAGGGGCAGGGGGGGCTGGGGTGCCTTCTCCCTCCCTGCGCTTTTGACTGCACGATACTGCCGCTGTGGGAAAGGGTTCCCCGGCGCGGTTGTCCACTCCGGAGCCTTTCGCCTCGGTGGCTTCACTCAAATGGCATCACACAACCTTCTGTAATCAGTGAGAAAGTACTTTTTTTCAGTACTAGACCTAAATGTACCTTCAGAGCTTCACTGTAAGATTATTTATTCTATTGTTTGTGGTTCTAGCTGTTTGTTTGTATGTCGTCAGGGATTCATGTCAAAGGAATAAAGGAAAATAACTTCTGACTGTAGGTGGTCTTTTTGGTTTTCTTCAGTGATGGGAAATCTCAGGTAAATCACAGGCAGTGGGGTACTCACAACACCACCCTGGGGTCTTTAGGGTAGGGCAGGCCTCAGCAACATCTGGACCCATTAGATAGCTCCCTCCTGCCAAGTTCAGTGACTTCAAACTTTAAGATCTCCTGGAGAAACAAGATCATTTCTGAGCTGAGCAGGTGCGTGAAAGAGCTTGTGAATAATGCTTCATTGGTTTATTCTGCTTCATAAAGCTTTACAGTTCCTCAATTCTCAAGAAAACAGAGCTGAATGAAAGCAAAGCAGTCACACCTTGACACAAAATATCTCCGGCTCTGCTTCCTACATTGAATAGGAAGGGTAGGGACAGAGTGTGAAGGTCTAGTCCGAAAAGAGGTGGAAAGGTTTAAGAGGTCCTGTATTTTGTATTCCCCGCCAGACAAAGTCATAGTAACTTTTATACCCTCCTAATCAGGTGACTTATTTTGGTGAATTCTCCCTAGGTAAATGGGCCAAGAAAGCCTCAATGTGCTTGTACTGCAAGCCACAGTCCTCTGCAAGGCTGTGCTGAGCAGAGTTACAGGCAAGAGGTTTTATTCCTCTGAGCTATTCATTCATGTTCTCTGCGCACTCAGGTGAGTGGCAGTGTTTCAGTGCATTAGTCCTGTTTTCTAGCTCTCCTTTGATCTCTTTTTCAGTCAGAAACATGGATTGTTGGATCGATTTAGATCATAGTTATTTCACTCCAGAGCTTTGCTGTGGACGTTAAATTCTGCATACTCCATCTGGCACTACTCACACATACTGCCCAAGAATAAATGAGTCTTAAATGTGGTATTCTCCCTTCTCTCCAGTAGTACTGCGAAGGGGAAGGATTTTTCTGACTGACAGAGTAAAAGGTCAGAAGTTGTGTGAAAATATGACAGACTCTAAATGTGGGACTCAACTCAATCTGGGCAGAAGTATCAAACTCATTCTATTCACTTCTAATTTACATCATAAGTTGAACTTGCAGTTTGAAGTTCCCTCATTACTTTAGGGCACTTTTTTTCAGGCCTTTAAAATCAAAGTAAAAAAGCTACTGGATTTATTGGAGAATTTGCTGTACAAACCCCTCTGTTTTTGGAGAGGTCAAGCCAGATGAATGCAATGGTTCTTTTTGGCTCCAAAATCAATAACTCTTTGGAATTACTGAAAAGAATTGGTGTACTACTGCCAGCTCTTCAAAAGAAAAAATCTGTTTTCTGAGTCCTCATACTCACCCTGTCCACTTTGAAATTACACTGCTAGTTGACAGAATTAATACAAGTGCAGTTTCCAATTTAATTGATGCAGCACTTTTTCAGCTTAGAAAATAGGATTCTTTGTAGTAACTGATTTGTTACAAGTAAATAAAGTGTAATTATGTAGCCTGCTGTTCATTATATTACACAATCCATTTAAACTCCTGCTCTACAGATGTTGAAGTCTATACAGATGCTTGGCAGCAGACTGAGGGTATATTTACTGCATATCTGCAGTAAGCAGGGACCAGAGTTATTAAATCTGCAAAATGTGGTAAGAGATCATGCAGATTGTCTAGCGGCTGTCTATCATTGCATGGATACTTTGCCATGGGGCTGTACACAAGTTACTTAGTCCTGTTCGTGAAGGCATTAATTAGCTGAGGGAGAGTAACCCACAGATGCAGTTAGTCTTGCTTTCGGATGCAAACTGTGTGCCTGCAGCTTCTTTTTGTGCCTCAGCCTTTCAGTCCCCTGCAGTTCCAATTTGGCGGCTAATCTTTTTGTTAAACAAGTGTCAACTGTTTGAAGGGCGGATTTAGAAAAGAAAGCAACCAGTGTAAAAGCAAATTCATATTTCTGAAATTTTATCTTCGCCTATGTTAAAAGCGAGTCTATGTACAATGAACTGTGAAAATATGGCAAGCAATGACAATGTCTCAACTGACAGTATCTACAGGAAAAAAAAACTGCAGAAATCTCAACTTGCTGTCGAAACCAGCCCAAACATTATACACAATGGCTTGTGCAGCTAAGAACCTGGGAAGAGAGTGTGCTGAAGTGCTAAACTGGCTTTTGACAGCACTAGCCTCTTGCAAGAGAGAGAGGATGTTTTTTTCGTTTCACTGCATTTCCTTCATTCCATTCAGTGACTATTTAATTCAAACCTGGGAAAGCAGCTGGGAGTCGAAAAAGCAGAGAGGCTGATATTCCTCCTCAGACCTCTCAAAAAAAAAGGGAGGGGAAGAGGAGGAGATCTACTACCACTTCTGAAAGCTTAGCGAGATTGTGACCAGAAAGAACTACTGCTGTTCAATTCACTAGTAGATATTGTTCCCTTTCTTTCAAAAGTCAGCTAGTTTAAATGGAAACCTATTTTCCCCCATTTAGAGAATGTTCTTAGTACATTTCAGGTAGTGTTTTCTTTCTTTCTGTGAATGCTAACTAAGTTCCAGTTGCAGTCCATATGCAGCTTGGTCCAAATCATGGGAAAGGAACTAGCATCTGATAAATAAGCAATGAGGTGGTTTCACAGTTTATAATATGATAGAAGTAGTGGAGACAGAGAATAAGAATAAATTCTATTTATTGTTTCAGTATTTGAATCAGGAGGGTTCGACTTGTGATCGACAGGATCTGTGCAGTCTGCCAAGACAGCTCCTCTGGCTCACTGCCCATCCCTCATTGCTGTCTTTCCCAGCGATTTCTCAGGAGCAACCTGTGAGGTGGAAGAAATGCTCCGTTGGCAGAAGCTTTGTCCAAGCTCTCTTCTTTTCTAGGGATGCTGCCACCAGGGGAGTGCACATCCAGGTGTGTGGCAGGATAGAGACTGAAGGAACTCGCAGTGATCCTCTGCTCCCCATGCACTATAAGCGTGGATGCTTATTAATGGGCCAGCCTTCCTCTGACACAGAAGAAGGTCTGAGGCACAACTCTGCGTAACTTGCCTAGACAAGTGTGCATAGATTACCATGTGTGGTAGCGAAAGGAATCAACATTTTCTTTGGAAAAAGCCCTGTACAAAACAAGATAAAAATTCACTATCTAAGTTGTGTTTTTCAGCTTGCTGATTTAAAATAATGATATTTAAAACTCTCTGCCTTAACCAACGCACTAGCAAGTAACTATGTCAGTATGCAGAAGTTATCTGTACCCTCATGCTTAGGTCAGCAAACCAGTCCATTCCTAAGCAGAGAACAAATTAATTCAAAATAGTTGATTTCCTTTAGGCGATTGTGCATATGTGTGTGTGTGTGTGTGTGTGTGTGTGTGTGTGTGAGAGAGAGAGAGAGAGAGAAAGAGAGAGGGAGAGGGAGAGGGAGAGAGAGAGAGAAGGGGTTCATTTGGAGGTCATGTTACTTTTAGCATATCTGAATGAAAATTTAGATTCTTGCTGCTGAAGTGCCAGCCATGGAGTAGAATGAGACACGATGATTAAAAGGAATGAAGAAAAGGAAAAAAGAATATTGCTTTTCCAGAGGTGCAAATTGCAAGCCAGGCCATGGCGAAAAGCTGCTTGTCTGCATTGTTTATTTCATAAACTTCTGCTATCAGTGTTCACCAGGGAAAACTGGCAGATTACCAGAGCTCTCATAATACTTTGGACTTCTCAGTTTTTATTCATTTCAAGCTGTTTCTGCTCCCTGTTAAACAGGTTTTCTATGTTTCAAGAACATAGCAATAATATGACTATATTGACAGCACTTGTTATGTGGTAGACAATACACAGTTTCCACAGGAAAGACAATCTTCCGCATTTTAATAGACCCAAAATGGCCTTTATTCTGTAGAAGACTAGCAAGATCATTTTAAAAAACCTTCCTTGCTGGGGGATAAAACTTAAAAAAACAGAGTTTGATGTATAAGAGCAAATATATAATAGTAATTGTATGTAGTTTCTCATTATGGTTGCATAAAATCTCCTGTTACAATATACAATGGGGGCCATATCTGCAAGTTAGATAGGCTGGCTTGAGAATCATGGCATTATATCCTCACATTTCTGTAGGCATACAAAAGCAGGCTTTTGTTCTGAGGGAAGGGGAAATGCCTGTGTCTGGTAGAAGCAGCCAGTTGCTCATGAGGTGGAACAGTGATCTGCAACTGCAGAAGTGTTTCTGTTCCCTAGTATCAAGCCAGTGCCAAGTGAGGGAAACTGCTAGAAAAATAACATCAAGCATTCACTGAATATTGATGAGCTGTGGCTGGGTTTTACTGAACTGTTGATCATCTCCTGCAAACTTTATAGATTTTCATTATACTGTGCAGAAGGTAGTTTAGTTGTTTGTTGGCTGTGTCATTAAAATCATCTTCGTGTTATATACAAGATAGAAACCTCCTGCTAACTTTGATTTCTGGAAGTTAAGGAGCCTCTCTTCCTCTTCCTAAAGATGTGCAAATGATTTGTTACTTTCCTCAGAGGGTTGCGGTGGGAGGGTTAGCGAGGGAGACTTTGGAGCACACTCCATTCCACTCCTGGTTTCCTGGAGTTTTTAAACTTGCAGTACTCATTTCCTTGATCTATACCCTCCATCCTGGAGACAGACAGCACAAACATTCCTCTCGTGATTAGGAAATCTAACTTGTCCCAGGGCTGTCTAAGGCCATGTGTCCTTCCATGGCTGCTCATGTTTCATCTGACTTCCCTTGCATTTAGCTGAAATGTTGCTAAAGCAATAAAGATTTGCCTCAGGGCACTCCTTCTGTGCCAGGAAGTCGTTCTGGGATTCTGCTGGACCAAGGGATAGCTGGGACCAAGGGATATCCCAGCTGGATAGCTGAGAGGAAGACAGCGATACTGACAGCTACAGCAGTCCCTGCTCCAGGCTGGCAGGTACTGAGTGCTGTGGTCCCTGAAGCTGCTGGATGGTTTCTGCTGTTCTCAACCTACAGGTGAATCACCAAAAGGGTGTATATATTGTCTGACTAATTGCATGTCCCTTTCTAAACCATTTGGCAAGTTTTGCTGACACACCTGAGTTTTTACTTTTGAAAGAAAAAAAGTGTTGGGTTTGGCTTCCCACCCCACTGAAAAGACGTACTGAATTCCTCTTTGGGGTAGGGAATGGTTATCTGAGAAGGTTGCAAAGGAACATGTAATAGTCAAGAAGTGATAAAGACGTAATCAGAAATTTCAGCTGAAGGCTTAAGAAGATGTGACTTTGAAATAATATGACAGAAGCAGTGCTGCTGTGAAGAAATCCGCAAGCACACATGGAAAAAGGCCTCAAGATCATGCACAATGTCAACATATGGGCAGAGTAAAAGGACCTAATTTATCTAAGAAATTTACATACATATTTATGCACAGACTTTCAACTTCTGATATCAGACCGACATGATTGTTGATAGTTCTTGCCTTCTGTTTTTGCTCTGCCATTTTTTTTGGTTGTTTCTATTGATCATCAGTCACTAATGCTACAAGAATTATACCATTTAGCTACCTTTATTCTGACTCCATATTATCTACAGCATCCTTATTTCTTTTTATGCTGCTCATTACAAACAGAGAAAAGGTAGCACGTGAGTTATGGATTACATCAGTAGATGACTTGACAAAGCAATATTTCAAGAACATCTAGTTATTAAAAAAATGTTAAAAAGAATGAGAAAAAAATCACTATTCAGTACTTCAGAAGTGAATACTTGAACTAGATGAAGGGATTTGCAATCAGGCAACCACTAAGGAATACAAGGACTTTCCTCACATTTGAGCAGCTTTTGCGAGCCAAATAGTAGAACGGCAGATGCAATTACTGTCTGAGGTGTTTAGAGCAGTGAGGTCATCTTTTTGGGGTATGACATCACTGGAATTAAACACAGTGGAGTGAATGGAAGGACTAGTAGGTCCTGTCTTGTTGTCACGCCAGAGGCCGTCAGACAGTGAGAGTAAGGAATCTATTTCTTCATTTTCTGCTAACCCAAACTAGCTGATCGAAGAACAACTCCTCAGAAGAAATTGTAAGTACACACAGAGTTCCCCAGATCATGGCCCTGCCAAGGTTGATGGTGGGTAGCAGCAAAGGACAAAGTACCTGTGACATGCTACTCTACCGCCCAGCCCTGTTGCAGGACCTGGGGATGTTCCCATGGGAGTCGAGCTCCAGACGCCACAGGGTATGTCACTGCCTTGGAAGGCAAAGGGAGCAATTTGTCATCTGTGGTGAGAGAGGCAGCACTAGGACTGTCCGTGGATACCGGACACAATCCACCTGTGTAGCAGATGGAGTTAAAATAGGAGCAAACCTCTCACATGCCTCATGTGGGCACCTGTGTCATCTCCCAGTACTTGCTGGGGAATGAAGAGAGGGCAGTTGTGGGAGAGCACTAACATCAATCTCATCATCCATCTGTGTTTGCAGGCTTTTATGTAGTAGAGGATGAAGTTTATGGTGGCTATAAAACCCCACCCAGAGCTAAAAGGCAGAGCACTTACAGTAGGCTGTAAGCTGTTCATGGAACTGTGCACCACACTCACAAATGGTTTCTCAAAATGAAGTTCTCTTTCCAGCTGCATCTGCTTTATGTGGCAAGAATGTACAATTTTTATAGACAACTATGCTATGACCTTGTTAGAAAAAGAGGCTTTATGTAAGTACGATGTGTCATAAACAGTCATTACTTCCAGCACTCGCTAAAAAACCACCAATACTCAAAAGGATATGAACAACTTCAAAAATGAAACATAGAAGATGAAGGCCTTAGAATGCAATAACTAACTGCACTTCCAAAAGCCAGATGATGGAATAATTCTCGCAAATGTGTTACCCAGTCATCTGGACATGCTGCTAAGTATAAAATACAGCATAATTACATATCTTTATCTCTCAAATCAAGATCATTCCCTTTATGATTCCCCCCCCCAGCTATATAACGGCGTAATTATTTTGCTTATATTAACATTTCTTGCTGAATACTGTTTTCTCACACTGCAACTATTTAAAGTCATATGGAGATATTTAGTCTTCTCTTTAAAATAATTCATGGAGGATAAAAATTACTTTTAAATAAGTCTGTAAGTTTGTCTATATTTGCTTCTGAGGCATAGACAAAAATTTGTTTAGCAAAAGCATGGTCTGAAAGCTGAATTTACCTGGGAGAGGAAAAAACTTTAAGTAAAAGAGGAAATATCATTCTGAATTCATCACATTCTTGAAAACTCACTTCCTCAATTTTCTTGACTTTTTCGATCTCTTCCATTCAGAAATATGACTTCTTTCTAAAAATAAGAAGGTAAAAAAAATCAATGGGGAAGACAGCACACCCGGACTAAGAAGAAGTGAGAAAAGATTTTCACAAATGGTTGATTCTGCAGTCTTTTTGGATTAATTTTCCAATTTCCAGAACATTTGCTGATGGGAATACGCAATAGCTTCCTTGGATAGTGTATTTTCTGTAGTTTTGGTGTTTGCTGAGCAAGCAACTATTTCTATTTTTTGTGAAAGCCTTCGTGAACGACACATCTTGAGATCCAAGGGACTGTATCTGCCTCAGTGCACTGCAAAATATCCCCCGCTGCAAAAGGGAGTTCCAGTATATTGTAGCAGCCCATTGTCCTATAGCATTAAGAGTTTATGGTTTTAACAGTCATCTGTGCTAAACTTACATCAATACTGGTATACTAAACATGACTACAGCATAGTCACAAGCAAGTCCTGGCACATGATGCTCTTATTTGTTCCTGTACTCCTTGTATATTTTTGAGCAATGGCAACTGGTGCTTTCCCAGCCAACACCAGTCTAGGGCGAGAGGATAGCATGGGCCAGGGAGCATCCCAGTGGACATCACTGAGATCCAAGCAGTGTAGTGGAAGAGAATTTGGCTATTGAGGCACAAATTATGCCTGCATGCAAAGCTAAAGAACAGGTCCCAGACTATTTCATTACTAGCATTTCCTACTGGGTTACCATGACTTAGGTGTCTAAGAGCATATTAACCAGGATGTGCTAGGATGTTTCTGTCACAAAAAGGTATGTGAGCCAGGTTTTGAAGGACATGTTTAAACTTACATTGCTGACAAAGCTATACTTTAACATGGCTTGTCTTGTTGATGTGCCTGAGCCTGAAGTGTACCAAGCCCTTATACACAGGGGTTTGACAATGTAGTAAATATTTGTAAAATATAGTCACTGTCTTGGGATGTGGTTTATGAGAATGTCACTGATATTTGTTACAGGAAAATTACGGGGGTTTTGTAACTTTCTTCACTTTTGTTTTTTACCATCTTCTAACATGCAGTCTGTGTGCTGTCTGCTGGGTCAGAAAGCAACTAGCATTTGGGATTGTTAACACAAAAGCAGTACAGGATAAAATTTACTCCAGGACATCCTTGCTCCTTGGCTTCCTCTTCAGGCCACTGTGTACACTCTTATTCAAGACTTTTTGGTCAGAATTTCCAAAGTCTCTTACCCCTTTTTTACCCTCTTGTTTTTAAAAGCCCCCCTTTAAATGTGGCTATTATATGGCTCGGTGACATATGGCTCAAATCAGCTGCTCCCAGAGCATCCCAGAGTGATGTTCCTCTCTTTTCTCATAGGGAGACCTTCAGTGTTTTAAACTACAGAACACATGCATGCGGTCAACAGGAGCCCAGCCTCCTCTGAAGAGCCACCGAGAGAAAGGTGAGGAGGCGAGTAGAAGCAAAGGCGTCCGTCAGCCCCCTTCTCGGCATGGTGTGGGGCAGCGTGCTGCCAGGTAGGCATAAAGCTACCATCAGCCGCCCGTCCCCCCCTTCTCACTGCTGCTGCCGCAGAGCCAAATGCCTGCAAACCAAAAAACATTTGTTTTGCACTATAAAAACCAGTGGCTAACAGCTGCACATATTGTCTTCAGTGTAGTAAACCTGTCATCGGCGCGGTATTGTTTACATATGGCTACAAGGCCCTCATAGCCGAGAATCCCAATACAGTGCAGCAGCAGTCAACGCTTTCCTGACAGCTGTGTCAACTGGAAGAACCACAGCCAGCTTATTTGTTTCAACAGAAGCCTCAGTAACCCCCACCCCAAAGACATAAATCAGGTTCTTTCATTTTTTTAATGAGCTCAATGTTAATAATAGATCAACTGCAGTGCAGATGCTAGAATGGAAATAGCTGGCATTTCCCTAACAAGGCACATAATTCTCATAGAAATAATGGATCTCAACTGAAAGAGTTACAGCCAGCCAGGCAGCACTTATAATGCATGACCAAGTGTCCAAAATGAAATCAAAATCTGGGAAATATGCAAAGGTGCTAATTTTCTACATCAGTAGGATTTATCAAGTTCCTACTGATTAATATGAAAAGTTGTTTGGTTGTTCAATTGATAGGGCTTTGTTTTGCTTCCACAGACATTTGAAAGACATTGATTTAGATATTATAAGAACTTCTAGACTGTCAGAATGCTTTTAAATCAGTAAATCAATTCTCTCTGCATTACAAATGATGGTTATTAAGTAGGGAATTTTTTTCCCTCTTAGTGACAAGGTCACTATCTGTTGAGAGAAACAGTTACAATTTTTTTATATATATACGTACCAAGGCTTTTCTGGAAAAATCAGAGTTTAATTCGTTATTTCTTCCACCATCTTCCATTATTTAAAAAATATTTACTAAACTTTGCTCTTCAAAAGGGGTTATTTACCCAACATTCTTCACATAATATGATTTGAAGTTGCCTGGCAAGAGGAAAAGATAAAAGAGAAATACATAAATCAGCATTTGCTTCAGAGCCCATGCCATTCCACAGAACTCTGTTCCAAGATCATTAAAACTGAGGTTAACTTGCTTACCTTCAGAGCAGGGTTTATTCTATAGCTATTCCTTAGCTGTAAAAAAGAGAAGTGCAGGCACATATTCTCCAACTCAGCCAGTGTACATTTGCTCCAAATCTGGATTAAAAAAAATGTCTCGAATCCTTTCCTGACAGAGTAGATGGAGCCATGTCACATAGCGGAACAATTTCAGATTGGGAGTAACTATCCTCATTAGTTTCTGGACTGAGGTAATGTCTCTTTACTTTCCACAGGATTTTATTTTGCACACCTTCAGGACCTTTAATCGTGTAGACAAACACTAATGAAATGCTGCAGCAGTCCCGAGTCATTGTCAACAAGAGCTGGTGCCAGTGCCCAGCACAGAACCAAACAGCATGGTGGGTGCACACTTGGGCTTTTAAAGGGCTGTACTCTGCTAATGCTTTGCCAGTGTGACTATTTTGGGTTGATTTTAGAAACAGATTTGGCCAGCAGGTATAGGTTTGCTCTGCTGCATAGTGTGGATATTGTCCCTGAGCATAGAGGTCTTTGGAAAAGATAAGGCCTGATCCTGCAGTGTGCTAAGCATCTCTGAGTGAACTGCAAAGTATTCCACATCTCTGAGGTTTGCATCATGTTACAGCATTCTTCTCTCCTATTTCAGTTCCACAAGTATTACTAAGATTACCCTTAAGTGTTACTAATGCTACAGTTATTAGGGGTGGAATACTTAACCATGATCGTAATAGTCCTGTTTTGCTGGTGTCTGCCAACATGGGCTGTGAAAACTGTGACTTTTCAAAGCCCTTAGACTCCTATCAGAAAAACACAGACTGAAATGCTGTAATGGTGCTAGAGAACTTCACTGTTGGGAATGACTGGGAGCGTGGTCTGCAGCCAGAGCCACTGCATGACATTACTCTGTTCAAAAAGGGGGACCAGAGCCAGTTCCTCTGCTCTAAGGACACACCTGGAAGGAGGTCAAAGAGGTGCTGAGCCACCTCTCCTCTCCAGTAGACACTCCACCAGTGAATGTTTGTACCCTGTGGCTGAGGGCTCGTTGTCCTGGTGCCCAGTCAGTGCTCATGGCCATCCTGATGACACACTCCTCATATCTAACCACAGTAATTTTGGGGGCTGCTTTGATTAGCAGTCCCTGGACTGATGGGTGGCCACCAAGCTGCTAACTACCCATTAGTCTTTGATCTACCCAAAGGGCACTGATCCTGGTTTATGTAAAATATTTTCTATAAAAGTTTTGTCTTTGAACAAGGATTGAAAGGACCAGCCTGAACCAGCTCTTAATCTTATGTATTATAGATTATGCTAAAAGAGATAGGATTTGAAAAATTACCTCTAAATGTAACTGTAATTTTTAACCATCATCCAGAGTCTGCCAGCCCCTACAGGATGATCAAAGAACATTTTTTGCCTTTGTGGTGTTTTGCTACACACTGGTAAAGGTTATGACGTTCTCATTCTATCCTTCTTACTTCCTTAACATTAATGACAAAAACAGGCAGCGAAAATGTAACACTTTTATAATGGATTAATTTCAGCCCCCTATTTGTATTCATCGGTTTTATTACCAACATCACATGTTATCTGACAGGGTCTGGCATTTTAAAAGGGAGGATGACTTTATGGCATGAGGGCAATAACTAATAAAATAGTAAAATAGCACAATGTTCCAGCTGATACATATATATCAGCATTTCTTAGAACGAGACTTACTGGCCAACCAACAAAAAGGGAATTAATCTAATTTATTGTTATATCATTTTTATCTAGGAATGTGTACATTAGTCCTTATGTGATTAATATACATTAGTGCCAGAACACCCTTTTCATGCCCTTAGTAATTAGCCTCTTCTTGATGTGAGACCATAACACTGTCTACTTAAAAGCAATTATAATCTATCATGTCTTGACCTAGTCATACTTCTAAGCTTGGGGCTCTTTCTCAAGAAGGACTACAGATTTTTTACTTGGTCATGCTGCGACTGTTCCACATGCGAAGCCTAAAAATTTTCATGGACACCTTTAGTAGAAAGAGCATGAAAGCAATAGTAACAACAACAATATTTGTAAAAAAGACAGTCAGTTTGATTGAAGTTTTGGGTACCCTCGAAATAACATCAATAATTCTTCTCCAGAAAGAACATATGGATTGCAATATATGTCACCTATTTCAGAAGTTATGTTTAACAAGTAGGGAACTGTGATTTAGGATACCTGCTAAACTTAATTTTTTTATTATTCCTCTTTTTCTCTATTTCCTTCCTCCTCCAAAAAATTTTTCGTACTCTGAAGGTGCCCTCCAATAGCATGCTACTTTGTGTGTTTAGCAGTTAGTTGTATATAACTCTGAACCCCCAAAATTTGAACTAGAGTTCCATTTTTATTAAAATTGTTAAGTTTCAGGTAAAAAGAAATGGATCAATGTTTGCAAAGATTATTACCCGCACTTTTCAAGCATCTGTGTTTGAAGTATAAGTGTGCACTAAGCTAATTACATGAATTGCCTTCATGGGACTTGCAAAGGGAAGTTGAGCAATGGAAAATGAAAGATAGAACTGAAGGTGTCCTGATAGGGATGTGAATAAACAGATAAAGCAGGAGTAGCTGAGGCTGACTTCTAAACAGTCTTGGCTATTTTCGGATGGCAGAGCTGCAACATACAGATACCTCTTTTTTTTAAGGCTTTATGTAACTTAAATATCTCATAGCAAAAGTCACAGTGTTACCACGTCTGAGCCAGTGAGCAGAAACATGTTGAAATGCCACAGTGATTTAGTTGCCCCTGATGTGGTGTTAGGGTGGTACATAAGTCTCTAGCACCAAGAGGTTACTGTTACAGTCACTAAAAGAAATCTTTATACTTGTGTACCTTTTCTGGTGAAGGAAGGAGAATAAGCTGCACAGATACGAAATACCATCCTACTGTTACCACTAGGGTTCAAACTAGAGCTGTATATGTCAAACTATTTCTATTAAAATAATGCATCTTTTAATGGCAATGGTACAAAATTCTGTATAGTCCAGCTTTCTGCCTTCTGTGTGAGCCATATGAGCTCAGTCCTGATTTTCTCTGTTGCTTTGTGTTGAGTGGGTGTTGTTCTGAAAGATGATCGCTTGTAATCATATGATTGCTCATCTTAAAACCACCAGCAAATTCTGTAGGTTTTGTTGTTCTGCAATTGATCTAGCTTCTCGTGAGTCAGAGAAAGTAGGGCTTTTGATTTATGTTTTTTGGTAGATGCAGCCTTGTTTCTGACATCAGCATTTTCTGTGGCCTGTTGTTTTTGTTTTATCTTTCTGGCCTGAACTGCACCATTGCTTTTGTTGTAATTTAACTGACTTAAGTCTCCAGTTCCCAGGGAATGCAGCTGGGCCATACAGAGGTGCTATATCCATATTCATTACTCTAATAACAGAATACTGTCCCAGACCAATGGTGTTAGAGATGATCAAAAATCTGGCTACAGTCAAATCCATAATAGGTACAATTAAGTGAATTATTTGATATGAGAATTTGTTATTCACTGAAACCTGACACTAATATTAGTGTAACTGGCTGCTTAATTTATGAGGACAGGGCTGATATTTTGGAAGATCAACTGAATTATATGTGTGGTACCTCTGTTAGCCTTCCTGGCAGCATACATATTCTAAAAGCAAGGCACAGTAGCGTAAGAAACACTGGTCTTGAAATAGCTCCCCATCTTGAAAAGTCTTTTTACAGGAGCTGCCTATTGCCTATACCAATAGATGTGTGAAATTGTGTTATGCTTGGCTGTGGTTACAAGCTGTGTGCTGTTTATCTTGGCATGCTGAAAATCCACCCTCTGGAATGTCACTTCTTGCCTGCACACTATTCTCCGCTAAGCTCTTGTGGCTCCCCTGGCAATCTGCTGGCTTAAAACACAGCATGGAAAAGCATGGAGCAAGCACAGAATATTTAGGTAAAATAAACCTAGAATCTTAAGACAATGAAATCAGCACACTTGTGAGGATCCAGCACTGTCTGGTATCTGAACCTGCACTCATGGAGATGGGTATCTCAGAAAGCTGAGAACTGAAAATGCACAGATGCCCTGTTAAGAAACAAAAGTATGACTTTGACAGTGAGGAGATGTTAACTCCCCCTTAAAAGACTATGCAGGTGCAGATTTCATGGGAAGGTTTACTCACAGTAAACTTCAGTTCAAGTTTCTCACTCAGCTGGTCTTTCTGTCCATCATATACAAATACCCATATGAAAAGCTCTTTTAAACCATAATAACAAAGGATCTGCTTAACTTATTGTGTTGTCACAAGCACAAGCAAACTAAAAAGGAATGTATTCAGAGTAGAAATGAGAAGGTCTGCAAAGAGCAGAGCACTGAAATTCAGACATAGTCTTCTAGGACCGGCAGTGCGGATGAAAAACCTGAACAAGTTTTATGATGAGGCTCATGAAAAGAATTTAAGGCAAATGCTGATCGTGATAACAAGCACATACAGACACAATGAGCCAGGATGTCCCTTCTCTCAAGTTTTCAAACTACATTTTAAAATATGTACTCTCACCTTGAAGTAGTTCAGGAGGACAGACTAGATTACTTTCTGCAGCTTGACAGACTCCCTCATTTAAAACTGATAATATTACACGTGCCCATAGGCATGACTAAAAAAGTTACAAATAAGAATTGTCATAAGTCTAGGTGAGAAGAATGGCCGCTGAAAACAATGTCTAAAAGTCCTTTCCTTTTTGTGCAAGGCTAAGTTACACTGCTTGTGATCATTTATTTACATTTTGTCATTATGGGATCCAAATTAAACACAGAGCTTTTGACAAGGCTGAGCAACTCATATGCTTCCCAGAATGTCTGTTGTTTCTAATCTAGCTGCTACCATTGGGGCACTGTGAACAAATGCATGCCTAAGCCAGGTGGGTCTTACACCACTTCCAACAACAAAACACCTCTAAAGTGAAACATGGTGACGTATACAATTTCTTTTTCATTAAATTTGAATAGATGCATACAGTCCTGTGCCATACCCTGAAGTCTTATAATAACAAAATCCCCTTTGAAGCTGTCCAGCAGCAATTTACATTGTCAGCATTTTTCACAAATTTTTAGTCACCCTTTCCTCAAGCCTTGGCTTGAATGAGAGCTTGCCTGAGGAGAGATCTGAATGTGGTCTTTGCTGATTAAGTGACAGGTCATTATTTCTGTGAGCCATCAAATGAACAGTTCTCACTGAGCTGGCTTCTGCAGAACTTACACAGCAGTTGCGTCTCCACATATTTTTATGTACAGACATATAAAAATAAGCATTTGTCTGAGTCCTGCTCTATAGTAAGGAGCAGACATAAAGCAAGACTCCACGATGTTTAGAGTACTTCTGGCTTTCATATCAGGATCATCCTGGGTCCTAAGGAAAGCTTTTATGGAACCACTTCTCACCCTTGAACATTGCACCTTATACTCTGGTCAAGATCAGGGACATGTTGATATAAGGGTGACTAGGTTTGGCGCATCTGGGAAGGATATGATCATCCTGTTTTTGCTAACCTCATCACTGCTTTGGAGATCTTTCTGTCCTGGTTTTCTTTCATTTGGTTGATGGCATATAAGACATAGTCAAGACTATAGCTTGATATAATTCCTGTGAGTAACTTACAGTAAAGTTATTACAGGGTTTTTGTGTGCCTTGTAAAAAAAAGCAGTAGCAAAATGTTTTCAATGTATCATTAATTCAGTTTATTATAACCATAAAATGTATTGACTAGGAGTAGTGTTAGGTCTAGGTTTTTCAACCCATTTTTCTTGCGACTGCAATAATGCTTCAGCAAAACTACTTCTTTTTCTCCTTCATGCTCCATACTTCCTGCACATTCATTCTTCTGTTAATATTAGATGGGAAGTTACGGTGCTGAAAGCAAAACTTTGGCCCTCTGCTTTTTCATACTGAAAAGGCTGTATGATTTAGTTGCTGTCTTCATTAGTGTAACTGAAAAAGGATTAAAACTGTGTAAGTTGCTAACAAAGGGCAAAAGCAAGAATGATCCATAAATCAGTAGAGGCTTGAGGACATTTAAATTATTTCTTTTTAATTATTATAGTTATTAATAATTTAATGTAGCCTAGAATAAATGAATTGATTATTATTGATTTTTGTGATGACTTCAGAACAGAGAACTCTCACCCTGGCTTAACAAATTGACTGATAAACTGACTACATTGTTAAACATTAGCCTGAAAGTAAAAGATAAGAAAGCACATGCTTTGTCCTCTGATCAAGCAAGTTGTCAGTCAAAGCTGCAGAAATATAGCTAAGGAGTTTAAGAACTGAGGGAACATAAGTTCAAGACCCAGGAGGGGAAACATAAGACCAGACAATATGCCAATTAATGGAATTAAACCAAAAAGATTTAAAAGGGGTTTCCCTCCGGAGACAGCATGAAAGAAAAGACAACAGTTAATTCAATAAGGACAAAAGCACAAATGAGCTAACTATGAAAAGATCAGTATATTTGCAGATGATGGTGTCTGAAGAATTAAGGAACACTAGCTTGCAATTACTGTGAATTTATTATGCCCTGATAGCATGTTCTAATTTGGTCTCGTCTATCCTCTGAACAAATGTGCTCAATCTTAAATACCAGAGCAAAGAAATAATCCTTTTCTAGTTGCAGTCAGACTAAGAAACTGATTACGATCAGCATAAAGTCAAAGACTACACTAAACAACAGCAACTTCACTGAAGTTCCCTGTCCATCATCTGTATCAAGGTTTGCAGGCTTCACAGCAATTTAAGGTTTATTTTAGCAATGTTGTGTTTGTGAAGTCCAGAAGCAATACAGGCTCTCACACTCCCCTTCCTTTGCAATGCAAGGCAGAGAACAATAAGACAGAGAGAACACACAGCAAGTCCCCTTCTGCATGCTGGACTCTGGCAGGCATGGGTATGAAGGTGTGTATGCAGACAGGAGATGTTCCTTGTGCTGGGTTTATTGCTGAGGAAGCCAGTACCTCTCCCAGGAAGGAGGCATCGCCACCCAAGAAGAGATGTCTTTCAGAGGAGTTTCACAAATTCTGTGAGAAGCATCCCTGGTTTTGATAAATAGCAGGCTGGAGGATGAAGAGATGGAGAGCAGACCTGTCGGGAAGGACGTGGCGGTGCTGGTGGATGAAAAGCTTTACATGAGCAGGCAAGGTGCACTCGCACCCCAGAAAGCCAATTGTATCCTGGGCTGCATCAAAAGCAGTGTGGCCAGCAGGTTGAGGGAGGTGACTTTGCCCCTGTACCCTGCTCTGGTGAGCCCCCACCTGGAGTCCTGTGTCCAGCTCTGGAGCCCTCAGCACAAGAAGGACATGGACTTGTTGGAGCAGGTCCAGAGGAGGCCACAAAAAT